>ENA-OQDC01000604-OQDC01000604.1-human-gut-metagenome-genome-assembly--contig:-NODE-604-length-23912-cov-2.781038_pt1 | contig 23912 bp, 21 predicted proteins | sample MGYA00242770_ERZ504601 | MGnify/ENA primary metagenome ERZ504601 (study PRJEB26092, sample SAMD00036305) | human gut metagenome | host: Homo sapiens | study: EMG produced TPA metagenomics assembly of...
GAATAATAGAGTGAGAAATATTGGCATAACCTGGCTTGAAGATACAAGCCAGGCTTTGCCGTCTAATAACTGGAATAAATAATAAATATAAAAATAACGCTTAAAAACTTAGACAAATGAGTCCTATTTCAACGAGTAAAATGTCCAACTTCCGTTGGGTTATCTGTGCATTGCTTTTCATTGCTACCACAGTCAATTACATGGACCGTCAGGTTCTGTCATTAACATGGAAAGACTTCATCGCTCCAGAATTCCACTGGACTGATGACGACTACGGTACGATTACTGGTCTTTTCTCTATCTTCTATGCCATCGCTAACCTCTTTGCTGGTAAGTTCGTGGATTGGATGGGAACAAAGAAAGGTTATCTCATTGCCATCTTCGTATGGTCAACAGGTGCCGTGATGCATGCAGGTTGCGGTTGGGTAGCTATGCAGATAGAGGGTTACGATTCTATCGAGGCACTCCGCATGGTACAGGCTGGTAGCGATGCAGCTGTTGCTATTGCTACCATCAGCGTATGGTTGTTCCTCTCTTGCCGTTTAATCCTTGCTGTGGGTGAGGCTGGAAACTTCCCTGCTGCTATCAAGGTAACGGCAGAGTACTTCCCAAAGAAGGACCGTGCTTTCTCTACTGCCATCTTCAATAGTGGTGCATCTGTAGGTGCCTTGGCAGCTCCAGCTACTATTCCATTGTTGGCTCGCAGCATGGGCTGGGAGTGGGCTTTCATCATCATCGGTGTGCTCGGTTATGTATGGATGGGTCTCTGGATATGGCTTTATGAGAAACCATCAAAGAGTAAGCATGTGAACAAGGCTGAGCTTGCTTACATTGAACAGGATGAAGATCTCGATAAGGTTGAGACTGAGAATGCTGAGACTACTGAAGAGGAGAAGACCATCGGCTTCCTCAAGTGTTTCTGCTATCGTCAGACATGGTCATTCATCGTTGGTAAGTTGATGACTGATGGTGTTTGGTGGTTCTTCCTCTTCTGGGCTCCAGCTTACTTCTCAGATCAGTATGGTTACTCTTCTGACTCTGGTATGGGTATTGCCCTTATCTTCACTCTCTATGCGATTGTAACCGTATTGAGTATCGGTGGTGGTTACTTGCCAACCTACTTTGTTGACAAGAAGGGTATGAATCCATATATCGGTAGAATGCGTGCGATGTTGATCTTCGCTTGCTTCCCATTGCTTGGTCTGATTGCTCAGCCTATGGGTGAGTACAGTGCATGGTGGCCAGCTATTATCATTGGTTTGCTCGGTGCTGGTCATCAGGCTTGGTCAGCTAACCTCTATTCTACCATCGGTGATATGTTCCCTAAGTCAACTGTTGCTACAATCACTGGTATTGGTGCGATGGCGGGTGGTATCGGTTCTTTCCTTATCAACAAGGGTTCTGGTATGCTCTTCACCTACGCAGAGGGGCAGGGGTCTGCCTTCAGCTTCATGGGATTTGACGGCAAGCCTGGTGCTTACATGATTGTATTCTGCATCTGTAGTGTTGCTTACCTCGTTGGTTGGTGCATCATGAAGGCAACTGGATTCCTAAAGTACAAGCCAAATCGTGGTTGAATAATGAAAAGGTAAAAAGTAAAAGGGTAAAGGGTTAAAAAGGTAAAAAAAGCACCTCGCTTGGCTTAACATTCCGCTATGGCTTTTTTACCTTTTTACCCTTTTACTTTTTTACTTTTAAATAAATCCTTGCTGTTTGAGGGCATCCAGGAATCCTACGCTCATCGCTTCACAGTCTTTCTTGGTATAGCGGATGTCTGTGAAAACTTGGGCGAGAGTCTCTACATTGTTGATGCGGACAAATTCCTTGTTCTCTTCCAGAGATTCCTTTTCTGAATAGAAATCATCTATTTTTTTCTGGAGTGTAATCTTCAAAGGTCTCATTGTGAACGATGCTGCGTAATGGCAGACGGTCTGTTTGTGCAGGATTTTCATCTGGCCAGCCGATGGCTAATGTAGCTACAGGCATTACGAGCTTAGGAAGCTTCAAGGTATCAATAATCATCTTTGGCATATAGACCGTTGTACCTAGAAAGCAAGTACCCAATCCAGCCTCTTCTGCCAGATTGGTAAATGTCTGGGTGAAGAGGAGAGCATCTGTGGCTGCATTCATGAAGGAGAGAATGTTGTCGTAGCCAGGAGTTCCCTTGCGGTTTTCTGCCCATAGGGTGGTGCGACGATAATCGGCACAGATGGTGAGTACAACGGGAGCACCTGTCACCATCGGCTGGTTGAAATGAGCTGGAGCCAATGCCTTCTTGCCTTCCTCGCTACGGGTAATGACAACGCTGTAAAGCTGAAGATTACCCATGGTTGGGGTACGCATTGCATCTTCCAGCAATTGATTCAGAAGTTCGTCAGAAACTTCCTTCGTTGAATATTTTCTAATGCTTGTTCTGTTCTTGATTGATGTCATAACTTTCCTATTTATGTTATTCTACCTTATTATATATAGTAGCTCCGTGTTGTTTTAGAGCCCTATTTTGATGCAAAGTTAGTGAAAGTTTTCCTAAATGGTACATATCTTTTATATTTTTAGTGAAATATATGGTAAAACGTTTCATATTTTAGAAATAAAATCTTAATTTTGCACCATAATATTAAACGTTTGATAGAATGAATAAAGAAAATACAAATTTTGAAGAGGCTACAAAGGTCTTGCTAGATGAGTTGAAAAACAATTTAGCTGCTCTTCATAAACAATATGAAGTGCGTCCGGCTGAATGGAGCAAGATGCATGATCAGCTGTTGAAAGTAGTTTCTGAGGAAACTCAAATTCCTTATGTACCTGAAGAGGTGGTAGAAGTGCGTCCTAGAGAATTGGAATGTGATGTCGTAAGATATCAGAATAATAAGGAAAAGTGGGTGGCTCTTGTTGGATTGCTCAATGGACATCCTTATGAAATCTTCACCGGCTTGCAGGATGAGGATGAAGGAATCATGCTCCCTAAGTCTGTTACTAAGGGTAAAATCGTGAAAACCGTTCTTGAGGATGGTGTGAAGCGTTATGACTTCCAGTTTGTCAACAAGCGTGGTTATAAGATGATTATTGAAGGTCTTAGTGAGAAGTTCAACCCTGAATACTGGAATTATGCTAAGTTGATTTCTGGTGTATTGCGTTATCGAATGCCTATTGAGCATGTAATCAAGCTTGTGAATCAGCTTCAGCTTACCTCGGATAGTATCAATACCTGGAAGAAAGGTGTAGAGAAAGCCCTCAAGAGATATCTCAATGATGGGAGTGCCTTTGATAGGGGGGACGACGACATGGAGGAAGAGGCTTAATGCTGAGGTCTATTGAATCAGAAGACTAAACTATTTATGAAATAAAACTATGTCTGTTAGTAGTAGGATTTATTTGAAGAATGCTCGTTTTCATGCTTATCATGGCGTGTTGCCGCAGGAGAGAACTGTCGGCAACAACTATGTGGTGAATCTAGTCGTAGATTATGATTTCACTGATGCTATGGAAACGGATGAACTGTCTGCTACCATTAATTATGCAGAATTGTATGAAATCATCAAAGAGGAGATGGCTATACCAAGTAAGCTGCTGGAACATGTAGCGGGAAGAATCGGTAAAAGACTCTTTTCTGTATTTTCCGCTATTCGTCAAATACAACTGGCTATTACTAAAGAGAATCCTCCTTTTGGAGCTGATTGTGACGGTGCAGGAGTTGAAGTTGTATTAACAAATGATAAAACTTACTAGTTAGTTTAGGTTTTCTGATAATAAAGTAGTAATTTTGCAAAGTCATCAGAAAGTATGTATAAAAAAATAACACTGATATGGGTGGTATTGTGGATGTTGGCAATGACTTCGTTTGCTGCCAATAGAAACTTTACACTTGTGATAGATGCAGGACATGGTGGTCATGATGCGGGTGCGCGTGGAGCTATTTCCATGGAAAAGAATGTCAATCTGTCTGTGGCGTTACAATTTCGGCAGATATGTAGAGAAGTATATGCCAGAGGTAAGAGTGATTTATACACGTAAAACAGATAAGTTTGTCTCTTTGATAGAACGTGCCAATATAGCTAATCGTGCCAATGCAGACCTTTTCATCTCTGTGCATACCAATGCTTTGCCTGCAGGTAAGATAGCACGTGGATTTGAAACCTATACGCTCGGTATGCACCGTGCCAAGGATAATCTTGATGTGGCTATGCGGGAGAACTCTGTAATTTCGATGGAGAAGGACTATAAGCAGACTTATCAGGGATTCGACCCGAAATCTTCGGAGAGTTATATCATCTTCGAATTCATTCAGGGCAAGAATATGGAGCGCAGTGTAGAGTTGGCAAGAATGATTCAGCGTAAGGTTTGCGATAATGCCAATCGTCCTGACAAGGGGGTGCATCAGGCAGGTTTCCTGGTGTTGCGTGAAACATCTATGCCAAGTTGCTTGATTGAGTTGGGATTCATCACAACGCCTGATGAGGAAAGAATTCTCAATAATTCTGATCGTGTTAATGATATAGCGAAATCTATTTATGATGGTTTTGCTCAATATCGAAATAAATATGATAAGAGGGTCACTGTACCTTATCGCCCATTACAATCTGGTGATGTAGAGGAATTGAAGGAGCAAGAATCTCAACATCAAGTTGAACCTCAGAGAAAAAATGAAGCTCAGAAGAAGGTAGAAGTTCTGAAAAAAACAGAAGATCTAAAGAGAACTGAACCTCAGAAAAAGGCTGAAGTTCAGAAAAGAGTAGTAGCTCAGAAAAAGCCAGAGCCAAAGGATGCTCCTGTTTTCAAGCTTCAAATCTTCGTGAGTGACCGAATCCTGCGCAAGGGAGATGCCCATTTCAAGGGCGAGACTGATTATGAATCATTCAGGGAAGGTAATCTGGTGAAGTATACCATGGGTGCCTCTTCTAATTATAATGAGATATATCGTTTGCGTAAGAGTTTGCAGGAAAAATTCCCTGAGGCTTTCATCATCGCTTTCAAAAGTGGACAAAAGTATGATGTAAATCAGGCGATACGTGAATTTAAGCAGAATAAAAATAGATAAAAATGAAACTGACAAAGGAAATAAAGATAGCGCTGGTTGCTGTTGTAGGTATTTTGATTATGTATTTCGGAATTAATTTTCTGAAAGGTATCAATCTGTTTTCTACCAACAATGCCTATTATATGACGTTTGATAACATTCAGGGATTGGGCGCTTCTACGCCTATCTATGCGGATGGTTACAAGGTGGGTACTGTGGATGCCATCAGTTACGACTACAAGGAAAACGGACCTATCAGAGTGACGGCTGATATTGTCAAGGATCTGAGGATTCCGGCTGGTAGTCAGGCTGAGATTTCTAAAGATATGATGGGCAACCTTCAGGTGAACCTGCTCCTGGCTAATAATCCACGTGAGCGTATTGAACCAGGTGGAACTATTCCAGGCTCTATCAATGCAGGTATCATGGGAAAGGCTGAGCAACTTATTCCTGTTATGGAAAAGATGTTGCCTAAGCTCGATTCAATCTTGACTAGTGTGAATGCTCTCCTGGCAGACCCTGCTTTGGCAGCTACACTTCATAACGCTGAGACCATTACCAGCAACTTGACAGTTTCTACTCGAGAGTTGAATACCTTGATGGCAGGTTTGAACAAGCAGATACCAGGTATGATTGGTAAGGCGAATGGCGTGCTCGATAATACCCATAAATTGACAGCCAATTTGGCTGCTTTGGATGTACAGGGGACATTGAACAAGGTGAATGCTACTTTGGAAAATGCACAGCAGTTTACTGAGAAGCTGAATAGCAATAAGGGAACTCTCGGTTTGTTGATGAATGATACCCAACTCTATGAGAATTTGAACTCAACCATGGGGCATGCAGATTCATTGATGATAGATCTGAAGGCGCATCCTAAGCGCTATGTGCATTTCTCAATATTTGGAAAAAAAGATAAGTAAACTTGATTTTACTTATATAAATATTATCTAAATAATAAAATAGATGTTTCACGCCCCGATATAACTGCCAAACTGTTTGTTTGTTAGCTATTTCGGGGGTGGTACATAAATGTTTCACTGCAAGAATATTAACGATTGTGGATAACTCTGTAAAATGCAGAGCATCAACTGGTTACATTTAATGTATTAAAATTAATTAAATTGGGGAGATTTGCTGTTCTCCATTTTTTTTTTCTTAAATTTTGCAACTGATTTCGCATCTTTAGTGGTGTGAACACAATCAATATCTAAAAAATAATTAATATAAAATAGTCAATGTTAGCAAGTCCGAAAGCGCTTTGGGATAATAGTCTTTTGCTTATAAAGGATAATGTGTCAGAGCAGCAATATAATACATGGTTTAAGCCAATAGTCTTTGAGTCGTACAAGCCATCGACAAAGACTTTGTTGGTGCAAGTTCCAAGTCCGTTTGTTTACGAATACTTGGAACAGAACTATGTTGGCTTGTTGAGTAAGGTGCTACATCGCAATTTTGGTGATGGAATCCGACTCACTTATCGTGTTGTTACCGATAAGGAACATAAGATTGCACAAGATTTAGAGGCTGATCCTGCTGACGAAGAGGTTGCTGAGCGCAACAGAAAAGCGAAGCAGGCTCAAGCCCAAGGTGTCGTTCCTGAGGCTCTTCAGCAGGATGACATTGATACCCAGCTCGATCCTAAGCTTACATTCAATAATTATGTAGAGGGTGAGAGCAATAAGTTGCCTCGTTCTGTGGGATTGTCTATTGCTGAGCATCCTAATACCACTCAGTTCAACCCCATGTTCATTTATGGTCCATCGGGAAGTGGGAAGACGCATTTGGTGAATGCTATCGGTTTGAAGGCAAAGCAGATATATCCTCAGAAGCGTGTGCTTTATGTCAGTGCCCGTCTTTTCCAGACTCAGTATACGGATGCTATCTTGCATAATTCCAGCAATGATTTCATCAATTTCTATCAGTCTATTGATATTCTGATAGTGGATGATATTCAGGATTGGGCAGGAAAGGCTAAGACATTGAACACTTTCTTCCATATATTCAATCATCTCTTCCGTAATGGCAAACGCATTATCTTGGCGAGCGACCGTCCACCGGTGGAGTTGAAGGATATGCCAGACCGCTTGATTACCCGTTTCTCTTGTGGCTTGGTATGTGAGCTTGAAAAGCCAAATGTGGAGTTGTGTGAAGATATTGTCAGCAACAAGGTTCGTCGCGAAGGTTTGAAGATTCCTAATGATGTTGTGGCCTTTATTGCTCAGACCTGCAATGGCAGTGTGCGTGATTTGCAGGGTGCTATCAATGGTCTGTTGGCTTATAGCATCGTGTACAACAGTCATATTGATATCCGATTAGCTGAGCGTGTTATCAAGCGTGCTGTGAAGGTAGATGATAAACCACTCACAATTGATGACATCGTCGAGACCGTATGTAACCATTATAATGTAACTGTTACGGCTGTGAACAGTAAGAGCCGTAAGCGTGATTATGTGGTGGCACGACAGGTAACTATGTATTTGGCGCAGAAATTTACCAAGATGCCTGCTTCACGTATCGGCAAACTCGTTGGTAATCGCGATCATAGCACAGTTATCCACAGTTGTTCCAAGGTTGAAGAACGATTGAAGGTTGATGCTGCATTCAATGATGAAATCAATAGTATTGAGAACGGATTGAAGATAAAAAAGGTTAGAAATGCACGGAACCTTGGTATAGTGGTTCTGTTTATATAAATGAAATAAAAGGAAGTCGAGCTTTTTGTATATGCTCAGGCTTCCTTTTCCTGTTTATTTGCTTTGAACTTTAAACTTTGAGCTTTATGATTAGTTTTCTTTTTGCTCTTTTTTTCATCATCTTTTTCCATTTGAAATATCCGGCAACGGCGATGATGACGTAGAGACCATAGAGCCCAGCCTTGAATGGGATACCTTTTACTATATAGAGATAGCAGCAAACGGCATCTACAAGAATCCAGAAGAACCATTGTTCTATGTATTTCCGTGCCAAGGCCCACAGACCCACAAAGCTCAGGGCATTGGTGAAGCTATCCTGCAATGGTATCGTGGAGTTGGTAAAGGTAATCAGAATATAATAGGTGATTCCCCATGCTGCCAGAAAGAAAATAGCGGTAGGGAGATAGAGCGATTTTTTCATATAAGTGATCGGAAGCTCTTCTTTTTCTGTCTGGTTGTGTTTCTTGCCGAATTTCCAAACAGCATAGCCATAGACGGCTGCCACCGTATAATATACTGCCATACCTGCATCGCCATAAAGACCATGGTTCCAGTATAGCCAGACATCCAGAGCCGGCATGATGATGCCCACTGCCCAAAGCCAGATGCTGGCACGGTACTCCAGCAAGATGTAAATCAAGCCGAGTACCGTGGTAAAGATGTCTAAACCATGTGATGCAATATAATCCATCATGATGTTTTAGTTTTTGAATCTACTTTCTAGAAACCGTGATAATTAGAACTTCAATGTTACATGTCCCATTACAGTGGTGCCTGCCATAGGAATATAGCTGATGGCACTGAGGCGGTGATCCTGAGTGTAACCGGCACTCTGACTTACCGCATTGTACCATACGGAACCGCTCGCTGCGTAATGACGGTTGAAGATATTGTTGATATCAAAACCGAAAATCATCTGCTTGATTCCCAGCTTCTTAGCTACATTTGTCTGATAGTTGAGGCTCAGGTCGCTCTGTGAATAGCAAGGCAATGAACGGTCTTTGCTCTCAGAATTGTCGAGATACTGACTGCTTACGAAGTTGGTGTGCCAGGTTGCTGAGAATCCGGCATAGTGCAGGTCGATGAAACCATTCAGAATAGCTGATGGAGAATATGACAAGGTTGAATTGTCGTAGTGTATCTTCAAAGCATCACCATCCCAATTATCTACATACTCATCGAAATCCTTGATTTTGTTCTTGCTCAAAGCTGCATTTCCCTCCAAGGACAACCATGACAATGGTGCCCAACCTGCTGTCAACTCAACGCCCATGCGATAAGAATCTTTGATATTGGTAGTCAATGGCTCACCGATTTCGCTCAACTGTCCGGTTTGAGCAAGCTGGTTGTCGTAATCCATGTAGTAGAAGTTGGCACCTGCATGCCAGTTGCTTCCCTCATACTGATAACCGAATTCCACATCGAGTAACTTCTCTTGTTTAGGGAAAGGATAGTTGAGGTTGTCGGTATAGTTGTTGCGCTCCGGCTCACGGTTGCTGTAAGCTACGGAAGCGTAAGCCTTATGACCGTCCTTGTTGAAGCTGATACCTGCCTTAGGATTGAAGAAATTGAATTTCTCGTCGATGTTCAACTCCTGATTCTTGTAGCTGCCGTCTTTCTGAGCGATAAACTTATCGTTGATACCATCAGTCTTGTATTCCACACGGCGGTATTGCAGGTCTGCGAATGCATTCCAGTAGTCTGCAAAGCGATAGCTTGCCTTGATGAAGGCGCTGTAGTCGTATTTGTGGGCATCAGAATCATAGTACTTATACTTGCCGTTGCTGCCGAGGAACTGCTTCTCTGCATCCTGATTGGCGATATAAGTAAGATATCCCCAGTGGTTGCCACGGAACTGCTGGAGGTTCAAGCCGCCGATTACGTCCCAGTGTTCATCCTTATAGTTGGTGTTATATACCATGTCGTAGGTGTTCTGGGTCAATCCCTTCTTGCGGATGAAGTCAGATTTCTTAACCTTGTTGCCCTCTGCATCCTTGTAAACTAGTCCGAACTTGGCAAACTTATACTGATTCTTGAACTCCTTGTAGTAGCCGTAACCATAGGTATAGTGCAGGGCGATGTTGTGGCTCCAGTGGCTGTTAGGAGTCCAGGCTGCAGAGAGAATATTGTGGTTCTGATAGAAATTATCCGTAGTTTTCTCCCATTTGTTGCCGTTTCTGAGGGTATATGGCTTGATGGTATAATCGCCCTTTCCATTGCGCACCAAATCGCCAGTCAGGACATTGAATTTCCCCAGTCCAGCCTCGTACATATCCTTGTATGTGCGTATTCCATCATCCATCAATGTGAAGTTGGTATTGTAGTCGCCTCCCAACACGCCATTCCATGCCTGTCCGGTCTTCTCGAAGTTGCCGATGTTCTTATAGCTGATCTTGAAGTTATCTCCTAACCAGGTCAGTCCACCATAGTAAGAGCCGGATCTGCCGTCTGTTCCGTCGATATAGCCATCTGTGGCAGTCTCATGATAAGCACCGTCAAAAACCAGGTGGTTGCCCATCAGTCCGGTAGCGAAGCTGACGCCCGTATTGTAAGTGTTGTAAGTACCGTAAGAACCAGTTACTTCTGCCATAGGAGTGAGTGAAGGAGCAGCTGTAGCCATAGAGATGCTGCCGCCGAAAGCACCATCGCCGTTGGTAGAAGAACCTACGCCACGCTGCACCTGAACACTGCCCAGGAGCGAAGCATAACTGTTCATGTTAGCCCAGAAAACGGTCTGGTCTTCAGGAGAATTGAGAGCCACGCCATCGAGTGTCACGTTGATGCGGCTTCCTGCAGCACCACGGATACGCATGTAGGTAGTACCCGTACCGATACCATTTTCGCCCCACGCCAGGATACCTGGTGTGCGAGAAAGGAGGAAAGGCAATTCCTTACCTGTAGAGGAAAATTGTTGGAGTTCTGATTTCTTGATGTTGGCAATGGCGTATGGAGCTTCTTTTGTGGCACGTACGCCTTTTACGATTACTTCATTCAAATGTTGCACCTTCAAGGTGTCGATTTTTGTCTGTGCCAGTGCAGCTTGGCTTGCCAAAGAGCAAAATGCTACACCGAGTGTGATCCCGTTGAATCTTTTCATTTATTTAAATTAAAACCTTTATATAAGGGGCATTCGTGTAAAGCTACCCCTTCGTCAGCGCTCTGCTAACTGGATGCAAAGTTAGCAATAATAACCGAAAGCGCAAAATTTTCGTAAGTTTTTTCAAGGTTTCAGTCTTTATATCATTCTTTTTTATTATATTTGCAGCTGTAATTGTATTGAACCTAAATAAAACGAAGATATGGTCAAGAATATTTGTCGTTTAAACCTTTGGGTCTTCTTTTTGGGGACTATGCTAGCATTCTCTTCGTGTCAGAATGAGCAGCAGAAGAATCTGCTCAGCGAGGATGCTATCAATGGTTCTGTGTCCGATATTTATTCCAATGCCGTAGCGCCCCTATATGATTATATGGACAAGGATAGCCAGGAAACTTCTTATGCCGACCCGCTTTACCATGTCTGGGAATATATCTATCAGGGTATTTCTCTTGCCAATCATTCCCTTGATTTTATTGATGACAACGCCTCGCTGATTACTGCCGACCAGAAAGACCGGTTGAAGGCTGAGGTGCGAGCCATCAGAGCCTTGCTTTATTATGAGGCGATGGATAAGTTTGGGCGTATTCCGGTGGTTTTGTCTTCGGAAGAATCTGCTATTTATGCCTCTGCAAAGTCCGATTCCACTGCTTCCTTTACTGATGTCTATCTTTCTTCCCAAAGTAAGAGAAGTGAGGTCTTTCAGTTTATTTTCAGTGAGTTACAGCAGGCTTTGCCTTATCTCTCCGCTCAGCATAGCGGTAAGGAGGGCAGTTTTTTCGGTCGCATTACGAAACCGGTGGTCAACTATCTGCTGGCAAAGATGGCTTTGAATGCAGAAATTTATACTTTTGATGATTGGACCAAGGGTTATAAGAAGCGTCCAAGGGGTCGTAATATTGATTTTATGGTTCAGACAGCCGATGGTGCCTCCCTGCTGAATGACCTCAAGGCGAGCGAGAATCGCAGCAAGAAGCTGAATGCGTGGGAAACCTGTATTTACTATTGTGATGCTCTGGCTGCTGAGGGATATTCCTTGGACGAGGATGTGATATTCTGCAGTACCGACAGCGGTACAGAGCTTCCTAGCCGTACCGGCACCCCAGTTGCGCGTTTCCTGTTCCGTTATACGGATGTTTTGCTGATGAAGTCAGAGGCAAATATCCGTAATGGTGAGGATGGCAGAATCGAACTGAATATGGTTCGCGCCCGCCAAGGCAAGCCTGCCCATAGGGCTACGCTCAATCGTATTCTCGAAGAGCGTCTTGCCGTATTGTCAAGAGAAGATATTCATCGTCAGGACCTTATCCGCTTTGGTATGTTTACTGATGCCTTCAATCTCTATCCATATCTGAAAGGCAAATCGTCCGTTTATATCACCGTTTTCCCGATTCCTCAGAAATGTATCGATTTAAATCCTAAGTTGGTACAGAACAAGGGATATGAAGAAGAAGGTTCATCTGCTTATAAAACAATGCGTTATGACTAATGGTGAGTGAAACGCCGTGTGGTTGGAATAGCATTTTTTATAAATCCAGCAACGCAGCGTTTCACAGCGTCGCTAGATTTATTTTTTTATTTCCTTTGGATAGCAAATTGGTTTACAACTGAATTTCCTGTAGGAATTACAGCTGATAGAACTTGGTGAAAGCCTTCACGCAATATTCGTGGTCGATAACGCTACCGGTTTCGCGGCAACTGTGCATAGCGAGGATGGCATTGCCCATATCCACACCCTTCAATGGGATGGAAGAGGCGAGGATATTGCCCAATGTGCTGCCACCTGCTACATCGCTGTGGTTTACGAAGCGCTGGCATGGTACACCGGCTGCATCGCAGATGTTGGCGAAGATGGCTGCTGATACAGCATCGCTCGCATACTTCTGGGCTGCATTGAACTTGATGACCGGACCACCGCCCAACTTAGGATGATTCGTAGGGTCGAATTTTTCGCTATAGTTAGGATGCCAGGCATGCGCATTATCGGCTGAAATCATGAAGGCACGCTCTACTGCCTGATAATAAGCCTCTTCTGTATGGCTCTGTGCCAGGGCGATGCGCTGGAGCATATATGAAAGGAATGGACTTCCGGCTCCCTGTTTGGTCTGAGACCCCGTTTCTTCATTATCGAAGATGGCGAGAACCTGGGTGGTATCATTGGCATCAGATGCAATCATCGCCTCTACACCAGCCCAGCACATAGACAGGTCATCGAGTCTGCCTGAAGAGATAAACTCATCGTGTACACCGAAGGTGCAGGCTGGAGTGGCATCAGCCAGATAGAGGTCGAAATCAAGAACATCCTCTTTCTGGATATTCAGTTCGTCGGTTATCACATTCATCAGGAGGTTACCCTTCTCCAGTTCATCATTGATGATGCCGAGGATAGGAAGTACATCCTTCTGCTTGCTCAACTTCACACCATCATTCACCTGGCGGTTGAAGTGGATAGCGAGATTGCTGATCTGCAGCAATGGGCGCTTCACATGAAGAAGGAGCGTCTGGGGATTCATCGCATTCTCACCCTTCACGATAACTCTACCAGCCAAAGTGAGCGGACGGTCGAACCAGGTTGACATGATAGGACCACCATAAACCTCGGTATTCAGTTTTACGATACCGCCCTCGCAAAGCATCTCAGCATTTGGCTTGATGCGGAAGGTAGGCGAGTCGCAGTGGGCGCAGATCATGTGGAAACCGGCATCTGCCAAAGGCTTCTTTCCGATTTGGAAGGCGTAGATGGAAGAGTCGTTCTTGGTAACGAAGAACTTTTCACCCGCTTCAATCTTGCCCAAAGGCTCCTGTGGGTTCATACGGCGGACCCCGTTCTTCTCCAATTCCTTGGAGATATTCTTTACTGCCAGGAAATTCACTGGCGATGCGTCTAGAAAGGATAATAATCTTTTGATCATAGTCTATATCTTTATATTAATATGTTGCAAAGATAATAGATTTTTTTCATTTTATCTCATTATTCTATTTGTTTTTCATTTTTTGTATTATCTTTGTCCCCAAATAATATCAATGAAAGAATTATGAAACGACATAAATCCTGTACTCTAATTATATTGCTGCTGTTGGCATCGGCTCTTCAGGTATATGCGCATATTTCCAGAAATATGTTCATGCTTTCCAATCTCAATGCAGACAATGGTCTTTCCAGCCCTCGTGTTTATTCTATTGTCGAGGCAGAGGATGGTGCCATGTGGATAAGTACTAAGCGTGGAGTTGACCGATATAATGGGCAACAAGTAACCAATTATACTTTATACACAGAGATGCCGTATAGTGATGCTAGTGGTAGAAGTATTAAACTGACTAAGGATGCGCAACATCTGATTTACGCCTACGACAACAGGGAAAGGTGTATATATATGATAAGAGGAAAGATGCATTTGTTTTGAAATGTAATCTTCAGAATATTTAGGTGGAAGTATCGTGTTGAACGAACTGTTGGTAGACGAAAGGGCAATTTCTGGTTAGCTATGGATAGAGGCATTTATTGCTTATCAGCAGCTACTGATGGAAAGGAGATAGTCGGGAGACAGCTAAGGGTAGGTTTGTATTGAAAAATACCTATATTAATCATATCCAATTTATAGGTGAGAAACTCTTGATAGGAACTTTTAAAGATGTTTATTGCTATTCGATGCCTGCCCGGAAGTTAGAAAAGAAGATTAGTGGCAGTTCTGTAGTATCCTCTTATCATGATATTGTGGGACATCGTATCTGGCTGGGTACTTTTCACGAAGGAGTTAAAGTGATGGATGATAGTACTTGGAAGCTGATAAAATCTGCTGATTTCCAATCTTTGCAAAACATTCCTAAAATTCCCGTACGTTCAATCATTTTATATGATAAGCAGACTCTTCTGATGGCTGTAGATGGAGCTGGAATATATGCTTATGACAGTTCGAATAAACAAACCAAACTCTTGCTTGATACAGATGGACGTCCTGGTAACGTGTTGAATGGTAATGGATTATACACCTTGTGCTGCGATCGTTTTGGCGATTTATGGACTGGCTCTTACTCGGGAGGAGTAGATTTGGCAATACCGATGAAACATACTTTGGAATATATCACACATGAATATCTCAACAATCAATCACTGATAGATAATTGTGTGAACGATGTTTTCCAAAGCCGTGATGGGAAAATATGGTATGCCACAGATAAAGGAGTAAGTGTTTATGATGCGCAGACTCATCTTTGGCATCATGGATTATATAATAAAGTGGCGCTTACGATTTGTCAGACTGTAGACGGCAGAATTCTGGTTGGTACCTATGGTAATGGCGTATATCAGGTTAATGCTGATGGCACTAGTATGCCTGCTTATTCTGTGGATACAGGAATGTTGAAGAGTGATTACGTATTCAGTCTTTTAACTGATAGCGATGGTAATATTTGGGTGGGATGTTTGGATGGAGATATGGCTTGTTTCCCTTCAGATAAATATAATTTGAATGGAACGGGAAAGTCGGTATTCTATCTGCCTGTCAACGAAGTGCAATGCATCACGGAATCATTGGATAAGCGTTTTATTGCTGTAGGAACTTCGCATGGAGGCTATTTGATTGATAAGCGCGAACCTTTGCATCCTCGTCGTTTCTTTTATCCTGAACAGTATCCCGATAAAGACATTAATTTGTTTGTCAACAGTATGGCTTTTCAGGATTCCCGTCATATCTGGATTGGAACGGATGGAGGAGGACTCTATGATTATGATTTCCTGACAAAGAAGTTTAAGCGTTATACTAATCAGGACGCTTTGCCTTCTAATACTGTTTATGGACTTATAAAAGGTATTAATGGCAATTTGTGGATAAGTACGGATAAAGGATTGGCTTTCATGAAACAGGGGAAGATAGTAAACCTCAACATCTTTAAGGGAATGGAACGTGAGTATAACCGAATGTCTGTTGCGTGTACTTCAGATGGCAGGGTGCTTTTTGGCAGCAATGATGGAGTTGTCACTTTGGCTCCTATGTTTGCCAAAGGTTTGAATTATGCCGCTCCACTTCGTATTCATAGTGTTGAGGTTGAAGGTGTCGAACGTTCCGATCACTGGAATGAATGTCTCTTTGAAATGTTGAAGGAAGGCAAATTGAAACTTAGCCATAACGAGAATACGCTGGTTGTTTCTTTCGAGAGTATCAATTATCAATACCAGTATGATATTCAATATCAATATTATTTGGAAGGATACGACCGTAATTGGAGTAAATCATCTTCTAATCAGTTGGCACGATTTGTAAATTTGCCTTCGGGCAGCTATGTGCTTCATGTAAAGGCTATCTGCAGAAGTAATGGTAGAGAATTGGGAGAAACAACCTTGGAAATTCATATAGCCCAACCTTGGTGGAATACCTGGTGGGCATGGATTATCTATCTCTGTATTTTTGCTGCCATCTTATATTTTGTCTGGCAGTATTACAAAGAGCGCTTACAGCGAAAGTATTATGATGAAAAAATCAATTTCTTCGTTAATACTGCCCATAACATACGTACTCCTTTGAGTCTCGTGTTGGCTCCTCTTGATAATCTGGCTAATGATTCCAACTTGAGTGAGAAAAGTCGTGGATTCTTGGATATGGCGCATCGCAACGGCAACAAACTATTGAAGATGGTTACAGAATTGCTTGACTTCCAAAATGGCAGAGCAGTCTGCCGAACAGGTTCGCCTGCAAGATAATAGAATTGCCGATGCTTTTACGTGTGCAGTTGGAAAAGTTTGTATTGGCAGCTCAGGAGAAGCATTATTCAACTGTGTATTGAAACGTGTCCGCAGCAACAGATTCATTCTGATGTCAAAATGATGGATTTGATATTGGAAAATCTTCTCTCGAATGCTATCAAATATACACCTCAAGGTGGAAAGGTTACGTTGTCGGCTTCTATTGAAGGTAAGATGGCTATGATTCATGTATGTGATACAGGTATAGGTATCCCAAAGGCCGAAATTAAGAGTATCTTCAAGACCTTCTTCAGGGCTTCTAATGCGATAAATTCTCAGGAAATGGGAAGTGGATTAGGACTGATGCTTACACGAAAGCTTGTAGAGAAATTAGGAGGAAAGCTTAGTTTCGTAAGTGAGGAAGGAAAGGGTACTACTTTCTGTGTGAAGATGCCATTAGGTAATGTAACAGATTCTTCTGTTCGGCTTGTAGGAGAAAAGAAAAATGTTGCAACTGAATCTTCTTTAGCTGAAGATAAGCATGATGGAACTTGCCAGACTGTTTCTTCTGCGGTTCTGCAGGATGCTGATGTTTCAACGGATACACTTCTTTTTGTCGATGACAATGAAGATCTTCGCAAATATATCAGAATGACTTTTGGTGATTCTTATCAAGTAGTTGATGTGGAGAGTGCAGAGGCTGCCTTGAAATATTTGAAAGAGGGCGGGGTATGTGATATCGTTGTTTCTGATGTCATGATGCCGGGAATGCACGGAGATGAGTTCTGTCGCAGCATCAAGGAAAATAAGGAAACATCATGGCTGCCTGTTATCCTGCTGACTGCTAAGGCTGGTCGTGACTTTATGATAGAGGGACTCGGACTTGGTGCTGATGACTATATAGCCAAGCCATTCGATACTGCTATTCTTGCGAGTAAGGTTGCTAGTATTTTGAAGAATCGTCGCCGGTTGAGTCAGTATTATATGGACAGAAGCCTTGCTCTTGTTAGAGGAGAGGTTGCTTCTGAGTCTGCTTCTTCCGAGCAGATTGTGGGTTCTGATTCTTCCTATGAACTCTTGGAACCTACTGGAGCTTCTGAAAAGAAAAAAGATGATACTGTCTTGAATAAGCAAGGCCAGACGTTCGATAATGTGGCAGAAGCTGTTCTGAATCCACAAGACAAGGCTTTTGTAGACAAAGCTACCCGTTTGGTGTTGGCTCATCTGAGCGATACAAACTTTAATATCGACCGACTCTGTAGAGAGATGGCGATGAGCAGAACGCTTTTCTATGGTAGGCTGAAGACTCTTACGGGTCAAAGTCCGCAGGATTTTATGCGTTTGATACGTCTGGAGCAGGCTGCAATCTTCCTGAAACAGGGGGATAGTGTGCTGGAGGTCTCAGTGAAAGCCGGTTTTGTAAATGTGAAGTACTTTAGTACTGTATTTAAAAAGCACTTTGGAGTTTCTCCAAGTAAGTATCTGTAAATTAGAGTTTTAAATTCAAAGAAAAGGTTTCTGTTTAGACGATATGTCTGAATTGAAACCGTTTTTATGTTTGTTATCTAACCCTCTGAAAGTTCCTTTTCTTTATCTTTGCAGCCAAAATTCTGTTACGTAAGTCAAACAGTTATTAAAAAAACGAAACAATAACAATATAAACATAAAAATGAAAAGGAACTTTTGAAATTTAGCCTCTTTTTAATAGGCATCTTCACATGTCTCTCATGCGAAGCAAGTACGTTGCACTCATCATCCAGCAGTTCTGATGGCGTAGGCGAATCCATACCTACTGCCCAGCAATGGAATAAAGACGTTGTGGGGTGGAATCTTGGCAACGAATTCGAGTGCTCAGCTCCTGGACAGGATGGTGAGTCGATGCAGATTGGCAACCCTGATGGTTCTATCCATGCAGAGACAGCCTGGGGCAATCCCGTTGTTACCAAGAAGATGATACAAGCCGTGAAGAAGGCTGGTTTTAATGCCATCCGTATTCCAATCCGTTGGCAGTGCCACATTACCAACGCTCAGGCGATGAGCATCGACAAGGCTTGGATTGCTCGCATCAAGGAGGTGGTGGGCTGGTGCCTTGACAACGGTTTTGAAGGTTATCATCAATGTGCATCATGAAAAATGGCTCGAAGGTCGTCCTACCTATCAATATAAGGAAGAAAACTGCCAGAAGCTTGCGCTCCTCTGGATGAATATCGCCTCTGAGTTTGCCAATTATGACAGTCGCTTGGCTTTTGCCGGTACCAATGAGGTTCACATCAGGGACAACTGGGGCAAGCCTACTGCCGAAAACCTCGAAGTGCAGAATGCTTACAATCAGATATTCGTGGATATGGTTCGTGCCACAGGCGGCAACAATGCCAAGCGCCACCTCATCTTACAGACTTACGTTTGCAACCCTTGGTTTGGCATCGAGAATGGAGATTTCATCATTCCAAAGGATGCCGAAGGCAATGGCAACAACTATATGAGTGTGGAATTCCACTACTATCAGCCATGGAGCTACGCCGGCGATTGCACCTACGATTACTGGGGTGATGCTTACAAGGATGCTGGCAAGATACCTGCTGAAAACGAGAAGACGATGACGGATTTCTTCGACAAGGCGGTGAATACCTGGAGCAACAAAGGACTGGGTATCGTAATAGGAGAGTGGGGAGTAACCGATCATTATAAGTCAAACTCAGAGAAAGTGCATGAAAACATGACCTACTACTGTAAGTTCTTGACTACGGAGGCTCGCAAACGAGGCTTCTCTACTTTCGTTTGGGACAACAACCACTTCGGCAACGGCTCTGAGAAGTATGGCATCTTCGACCGTTTCAAGAGTATGAAGGTGAATGCTCCTTGGATTCTCGAAGGAATCTTTGGGAAAGAATAATGTTAAACTAAAAACAAAATATCAATTATGAGAAAGAAAACTATGTTTCTCGGCCTGCTCGGTGCAGGTTTGATGTGGATGCCTGCTTCTGCCATTCTCGCTGCCCAGATGAACAATGCTGCGATGAGCGTGCAGCAGAACCAGGGCATCAAGGGTACAGTGGTGGATGCCACTGGCGAAACCTTGATTGGCGCTAGCGTGAAGGTGGCTGGTACAACCAACGGTGCCGTTACCGATATAGATGGTAACTTTACGTTGAACTGCAAGCCTGGAGTAACGCTCGAAGTGAGCTACATCGGTTACAAGACGATGACCGTGAAAGCTGCTAATGGCATGAAAATCACGATGCAAGAGGATGGTAAAGCCTTGAATGAGGTAGTTGTCACCGCCCTCGGTATCAAACGAGACCGCAAGGCCCTCGGCTATGGCTTGGAGGAAGTGAAGGTGAGGAACTCACCAAGGCGAAGGAAACCAACGTCATCAACTCTCTTTCAGGTAAGGTGGCTGGTCTTGTTGTGCAGAACACCGCTGGCGGTGCTTCTGGTTCTACCCGCGTGCTCCTTCGTGGTAATACAGAAATGGCAGGCAATAACCAGCCTCTCTATGTGGTGGATGGTGTGCCTTTTGGGATAATACCCAAACTTTGGCAGTGCTGGTGAAGCTGGTGGTTATGACCTCGGTGATGGTATCTCTGCCATCAACCCTGACGACATCGAGACGATGACCGTATTGAAAGGTCCTGCTGCCTCTGCCCTCTATGGTAGCCGTGCTTCCCACGGTGTTATCTTGATTACAACCAAGAAGGCGGAGAAGGATAAGATTTCCGTGGAGTACAATGGTTCTTATACTATCGATACCCAGTTGGCTAAATGGGACGACATCCAGGAGATATATGGCGCTGGCTACAATGGCGAGCTTCCTAATTCGAGCACTTCTGGTACGAACTCAAGTTGGGGACCTAAGGCCGATGACTTCATGTTCAAGTATTTCGATGGCGAGGAGCGTCCTTTCCTGATGCACCCTAACAATGCCTCCGATTTCCTTCCGCACAGGTTTCACCGCCCAGAACTCTGCCATCCTCTCAGTTAATTCCGGTAAGACGGGTATGCGTTTCTCTGTTACCGATATGCGCAACAAGGATATCTTGCCAAATACTAATATGAGTCGTGACAACTTCAACCTCCGTGTGAATACCTCAGCAGGTCCTATTGACTTCGACTTCACCGCCAACTATACTCGTGAGAAGGTGAAGAACCGTCCTGCCCTTGGTGACTCTCAGAGCAACGTGGGTAAGAACCTCATGACCCTGGCGGGTACCTACGACCAGGCTTGGTTGAAGCACTATGAGGATGCCGACGGCAACTACTCCAACTGGAATGGTAACGACCAGTATAACAAAAACCCATACTGGGATCTCTATAAGAACAGCAATACATCCGACAAGGACGTGTTCCGTTTTACGGGTAAGGCCATCTGGAACATCGACAAGCACCTCAAGTTGCAGGGTACCATCGGTACCGATATCAACAGCATGAACTTCGAGGACTTCATCGCTAAGACAACTCCAGGAACTCCTGCCGGAAAGCTTACCGACCAAATCTTCAACAACCGCACATTCAACGCCGAGATACTCGCCCTCTACAACAACTCATGGGGCGACTTCGATGTCAACGCTACCGCTGGTGGTAACATCTTCAAGGTGAACAACAAGACCATTACCAACGTCGGTCTCAACCAGCAGATGAATGGCATCAAGAACATCATGAACTATCAGGAGCAGAATACTCGCGAGAGCATGTATAAGAAGCAGATCAGCTCTCTCTATGCCAGCGCGAGCCTCGGCTACAAGCATACTTACTATCTGGAGGGAACTCTCCGTGGAGATAAGTCTTCTACGCTCCCTTCGGGCAATAATACATATATATATCCTTCTGTATCTGGTAGCTTGGTATTCTCTGAGTTTATCAAGAACAAGAAGTTCATCAATTACGGTAAGATTCGCGCATCTTGGGCAAAGGTAGGTAGCGATACCGATCCATACCTGTTGGCACTCAACTATACCACGGGCAAGTACAGCTACTCGGGTTATACCATCGGTATGATAGCCAACTCAACACAGCCAAACAAGGATTTGAAGCCAACTATGACAGGTTCTTACGAGGTAGGTTTGGAGATGAAGTTCCTTAACGGACGCTTGGGCTTGGATGCCACCTATTACAACCAGAACTCCAAGGACCAGATTTTGAGTTTGGCTTCAACCACCACCTCTGGCTATGCTTACCGCCTCATCAATGCCGGTGAGATTCAGAACCAGGGTATCGAGATTGCCCTCAATGCCCGTGCCTTGCAGATCAAGGACTTCGCTTGGGACTTGGGTGTCAACTTCTCGAAGAATACCAACAAGGTGAAGTCGCTCACCGATGGCATGGACTACTTCGAGTTGGCGAAGGCATACTGGTGCGGTGTTTCTGTAGGTGCCAAGGTAGGTGAGAACTATGGAGCTATCCGTGGACACGACTTCCTCTACAACGACAAGGGTCAGGTGGTTGTCGATGCAGCTACTGGTCTTCCAAAGGTTGACCAGAAAATCAAGACCATCGGCAATTCTACTTGGGACTGGACAGGTGGTTTCTACTCAACCTTCAGCTACAAGAACTTCCGCCTCTCTGCTGTATTCGATGTGAAGGTAGGTGCCGACATCTACTCTATGTCTATGCGTTCTGCATACCAGACTGGTAAGGCAAAGGGAACATTGGCAGGTCGTGAGGAGTGGTACACTTCTGAGGAGGCTCGCAAGGCTTCGGGTATGGACCTTGCCGCATGGCGTGAGTCTGGCAACTGCAAGGGACTCGTAGTGGATGGTGTTATCGACAATGGTGATGGTACTTATCGCAAGAACGACATCGCCGTGAACCCTGAAGATTACTGGAAGCATGTGGCAAATGGCGTGCAGAGTGCCTTCGTTTACGACAACTCTTACGTGAAGTGTCGTGAGATTACTTTCGGCTATACCTTCCCAGAGAGCATCCTGGGCAAGTATGTCAAGGGCTTGACCGTATCCTTCGTGGCTCGTAACCCATTCATTGTTTGGAAGAACATTCCTAACATCGACCCAGACTCCAGCTACAATACTTCAGGTCTCGGTCTGGAATATGGTTCCCTGCCATCTCGCAAGAGTTATGGTTTGAACGTGAACGTGAAGTTCTAATCTCGAAAAAATAGAATCAATTTCTTTAGAAGAGTTCTAATATATAATAAGGTAAGAAAATGAACAATATAATCAAGAAATATATAGGTAAGAGCAGCCTGATGATGGCTTTCGCCCTGATGGCAACCGGCACTGCGATGACTTCTTGCTCAGATGATACCTTGAGCAACATCAATACCGACAAGACCAAAGTGAACGAGCTCGACCCTAACGCACAGTTGACAACAGCTTTGTTGCAGACTTACGGTGACTTCAGTCTGATGGATACCTACCGTAACTATATAACTGGTTTTCCACAGTATTTCGCTGGTGGTTGGAATGTAACCAATTACGCTGGTTCTAATTTCAGAGAAGATGATATGACCCGTCGTGTCTGGGACCGCTATTATGAAATCAGTATCAAGAACCTTGTGGATGCCATCCACAATTCTGCTGACAAGGCAAACTTGAATGCGGCACTTCGTATCCATCGTGTCTATCTCACGGCAGTTTTGGCAGATACCTACGGTGACGTGCCTTGTTCGGAGGCAGGTCTGGGTTATATCTCAGGTATCTCCACCCCTAAGTATGATACCGTAGAGGAACTCTACAGCTGGTTCTTCGAGGAACTTGACGCTTGCGAGAAGCAGCTTGGCACAGGTACCGACCACATTTCTGGTGATGTTACCAGCATGGGTGGTGATGTAGTTCAGTGGAAGAAGTATGCCAATGCACTCCGTATGCGCTATGCCATGCGCATTTCCGATGTTAATCCACAGAAGGCAAAGGAGGAGTTTGAGAAGGCTGTAGCTGCCGGTGCCATCGCCAGTGCAGCCGATGATGCTTATATCAAGTATGCTGATGCTCCATTTACCTATTATGATGGAGCCAACGACTACGATTTCCGTGCCAATGCATTGAGCGAGACTCTCTATGGTCAGGATGCCACATCGCCTACCATGGTATGCTCTACCTTGTTCTATCAGTTGCAGAAAACCAACGACCCTCGTCTCTATCGCATCTGCCGTCACTACTACAATATCAAGCGTAGTCAGGTGAAGCCAGATAAGGAGCAGAACATCGACTTGACCGATGATTTCCTGGCTTACTTCCAGAGCAAGAACCTCGGTGAGGAGCCTTGCAACCCTGGTGCAGCCTGGTACACAGACTGGATGAATCCAGCTACGTTGGATGACCTTCCTACTTTGAAGAAGTATGCAGAGATAGACGAGAACACTTATGCCAACTCTGATTATATAGCCCGAGCTAGTCGTCCTTGCCTGAACATCGACTTCGAGATGCCTTCTTGTCCTGGCGACTTGATGAGCTATGCAGAGGTAGAGTT
>ENA-OQDC01000605-OQDC01000605.1-human-gut-metagenome-genome-assembly--contig:-NODE-605-length-23898-cov-4.104623_pt1 | contig 23898 bp, 24 predicted proteins | sample MGYA00242770_ERZ504601 | MGnify/ENA primary metagenome ERZ504601 (study PRJEB26092, sample SAMD00036305) | human gut metagenome | host: Homo sapiens | study: EMG produced TPA metagenomics assembly of...
AAAGATTGTACTATAATAGGAAGTTGTATTTAGGAGGGATAAAACAAATGGAAAATTAAAAAACTAACATGGAAACATTATCTTGGAATTGCAGTTGTTGCGGTACTGGTAATCTATTTTGTGATTGGGTTTTTACTTCAGTAAGAAATTCTTCTGGGGAACTAAGATCAATGGAATGAATGTTGCTGGAAAGACAGTAGATGAAGTTGTTGAGATTTTCAATAAGAATGCAAGTGACTATTCTTTAACTATCAGGGAAAGAAAAGGAAAGACAGAAACATTAACAAGTGATCAGGTTAAAACCAAGTTTGAAGGTGCCGATGAGATTAAACAGATTAAAGAAGATCAAGGATCATTTGGATGGATTAAAGGACTATTTGGTACAGAACATTATGACAATGTGACAATGTATTCTTATGATACAAAGTCTTTCAATAAAGCATATAAGAAACTAGGTGCATTCAATAGTAAGAAGATGATCAAGACGGCGAATGCAAAACCAGTATATAAAGATGGAAAATTCATCATCCAGAAAGAAGAGGAAGGAACAGAACTTAAGGAAGATATAGCAGCAAAGAAGATTGGACAAGCTGTCAAAGATGGAATTCCTTCAATTTCTCTGGATAAAGAGAACTGCTATAACAATCCAGAATATACATCTAAGAGTGACAAGCTTGTAAGTCTTACAAAAGAGATGAACAAGAAGTTAAAAGGAAGTATTACATATAAATTTGGAAAACAGGTAGTTGTTCTTGATAAGAATACATACAGTAGCTGGTTAAAGACCAAGAAAGATTATTCAGGATATAAAGTAGACAAAAATGCAATGGAAAACTGGCTATTAAAATTTATGTATAAATACAATACACAGTATGGATGGCATAAGTTTAAAACACATGATGGACGTACAAAGAAGATCTATGGTGGACCATATGGATGGCGTATCAGTAAAGACAAAGAAATGGCTTCTGTAAAGAAGATGTTAAAAGAAGGAACAACAGAAACAAGAGAGCCATACTGGAGAGAAAAAGCGAAAGTCTATGATGGTGTTAACGGAGATATCGGAGATACTTATGTAGAAGTAGATATGGGTGCACAGACTGTTTATTATTATAAAAAAGGAAAATTAAAATTTGCGACAGCTTGTGTTACTGGTAAGCTTACAGCAGACCGTAAGACACCAGAATGTGTTGCGTATATTCTTTATAAACAGCCAAGTGCGACATTAAGTGGACAGGGATACAGTTCTGACGTTAAATACTGGATGCCATTCATTGGCAATGTAGGATTCCACTCTGCACCATGGAGAGGATCCTTTGGTGGAAGTGAATATGTTTCTAACGGATCTCATGGATGCGTTAACCTTCCAACATCTTCCGCAGCAACATTATACAAATTAGTAAGCCAGGGTGACCCGGTTGTAACATACTATTAATAAAAATACAGGGGAGTTTGCCAATAAACTTCCCTGCTTTTTTATTGTTGGTGGAGAATCCTTAAAAAACAGGACTCATTAATATAAGCAGATAAAAGGAAATAATGAAATGAGAATTACTATGACAGATTGGATCCATCAGGTATTGGATGGATATATCAAAGAAGGAGACTGCTGCATTGATGCAACGATGGGAAAAGGTGGAGATACTTATTATTTATGCAGTAAAACAGGAATAGATGGAAAAGTATATGCCTTTGATGTGCAGGAGGATGCATTAAGACAAACAAAAGAAAAGTTAGATAAGCATGAAATGAATGCAAAACTGATCCTGGATGGACACGAACATATGAAAAAGTACGTCAAAGAATCAGAAGTATCCTGTATTATGTTTAATCTTGGCTATCTTCCGGGTGGAGATCACCATCTTGCAACGAAGACAAACACAACGATTGAGGCAATACAAGCAGGGTTTGAGCTGCTAAAAACTGGTGGGATCATGAGTATCTGTATTTACAGTGGAGGAGATAGTGGATTTGAGGAACGAGATGGTGTACTTGAATACTTAAGTCAGCTGGATGATCGTAAATATTTTATTGCAAGACAGGACTTCCCGAACAAGAAAAACAATCCGCCAATGCCAGTATTTATCATAAAATTATAATAAAGAAACAATGGATTCCATATACTTGTATTATATTGAATTTTCTGATGAATAAAAAGAAAGGTATGAGAATATGAAAACCATTGTTTTTGATTTTTTTATATATGATCATATGCAGTGTACAGATATATTCGATATCAGCAGACGAATTAAATTTAAATGCAAAGGCAGCTGTGATCATGGATGCTGAAAGCGGCAAGATTCTCTATGGAAAATCTAAGGACCAGAAAATGCCCAATGCAAGTACGACAAAGATTTTGACGTGTTTATATATTTTAGAACATTGTGATATTGAAAAGAAGGCTAAAGTTTCCAAAAATGCTGCAATACAGCCGAAAGTAAGATTAGGGGTTAGAGAAGGAGAAAGTTATAAAGTGAAAGATCTACTTTATGGACTGATGCTGGAATCTTATAATGATTGTGCAGTAGTGCTGGCAGAATACGCCGCAGGAAGTGTAGAAAAATTTGAAAAAAGAGTCAATCAGTTGGCAGGAAAACTTGGAGCATCCAATACACATTTTGTAACACCAAATGGACTGGATGGGACAGACAAGAACGGAAGGCATGAAACAACCGCACAGGATTTGGCAAAGATTATGGCATCTTGCATTAAGAATCAGCACTTCCTTGAAATTACACAGGCAAAACAGCATACATTTACGGATGACAGTGGGAAGAGAAGGTTTACCTGTAACAATCATAATGCATTGTTATCTACTATGCAGGGAGCTATATCTGGGAAGACCGGGTATACTTCGAAAGCGGGATATTGCTATGTCGGAGCAGTGAAGCAGAAAAATATGACGATGACACTTTCAGTTCTTGCAAGTGGATGGCCGCCACATAAAACCTATAAATGGAACGATGTAAGAAAGCTGGTCCAATATGCCATAGATCATTACGAGAAACGAGAGATTGTTGCAGATACAAGTAAGATCAAAGAGATTTATGTAAAAGATGGCTTAAAACAAAAAGTCTTATTAAAAACAGGAAATCTGAAAGTTTCATTTCTGGTAAAGAAAACGGATCAGATAAAGGTTGAGAGTATTTTGCCTTCATACGTTGATGCCCCTGTGAAAAAAGGGCAAAAGATTGGAGAAATTCGATATCTGGTCAATGGGAAAAGTCAAAAGGCTATACCTGTTTACACAAAACAGAACATAAAACGGAAAGATTACTGGTACTATTTTGAGAAAATCATTCAAAGATTTACGCTGACACGCGAATGTGCTATGATAAAACAGATAAGATAAATGCGAGGAGGCGAAACAATGCTGTTTTTAGAATATCCAAAATGTAGTACCTGCAAGAAAGCAAAGAAATGGTTGGATGAACATGGCGTATCCTATGAAGACCGCCATATCATCGAAGATAATCCAACCGCCGAAGAACTAAAAGACTGGCATCAAAGAAGCGGACTGCCGCTGAAACGATTTTTTAATACAAGTGGCATGAAATACCGTGAACTTGGATTGAAAGATCAATTACCAGAAATGTCAGAAGAAGAACAATATGAATTGCTTGCAACAGACGGAATGTTAGTAAAACGACCACTGATTGTAGGAGATGATTTCGTGCTGATTGGATTTAAAGAAGCACAATGGAAGGAGACATTATAGATGAATCGAGCAAATGCATGGACAACATATGAAGAAGCAGATTTAAAGGCGTTAGAAGAACTTTGTAAGGAATACAAAGATTTCTTATCCAATGGAAAGACAGAAAGAGAATGCGTGGCACAATCTATAGAACTGGCAGAGAAAGCCGGATATCAGGATTTAGAAGAACTGATCAAGAATCAGACACCATTAAAAGCAGGTGATAAAGTTTATCGCACATGGATGGAGAAAACGATCGTATTATTCCAGATTGGAGAAGATGCGATCGAAGACGGATTAAATATTTTAGGAGCCCATATCGATTCCCCAAGACTGGATTTAAAACAAAATCCATTATATGAAGATACAGAGATGGCATTATTAGACACACACTACTATGGTGGAGTCAAAAAATACCAGTGGGTTACACTTCCAATGGCATTACACGGAGTTGTAGTTAAAAAAGATGGAACAAGAGTCAACATCTGTATTGGAGAAAAAGACGAAGATCCAGTAGTGGGAATTACAGATCTTTTAATCCATTTATCAGGAAAACAGATGCAGAAGAAAGGGAATGTGATCGTAGAAGGAGAAGACCTTAACGTTCTGATCGGAAGTAAACCATTAAAAGACGAAGAAAAAGAAGCAGTTAAGAAACAGCTGTTACAGTTATTAGATGAAGAATACGGAATAGAAGAAGAAGACTTCTTATCCGCAGAGATTGAAGTCGTACCAGCAGGAAAAGCAAGAGACTTTGGATTAGATCGCAGCATGATCATGTCCTACGGACAAGATGACAGAGTCTGTGCCTATACATCCTTAGCAGCTATGTTAAATGTAGAAGCACCAAAGAGAACATCCTGCTGCATCTTAGTAGATAAAGAAGAGATCGGAAGTGTTGGAGCAACTGGAATGCACTCTAAATTCTTTGAAAATACAGTCGCGGAAATCTTAGCCTTAACAGGAGATTACAATGACCTGAGATTAAGAAGAACCCTGCAGAATTCCTACATGCTATCATCCGACGTAAGCGCAGCCTTCGATCCAAACTATCCAAGTGTTATGGAGAAGAAAAACTGTGCATATTTCGGAAAGGGCTTAGTATTAAACAAATACACCGGAGCCAGAGGAAAATCAGGATCCAATGATGCAAACCCAGAATACATCGCCCAGTTAAGAAAGATCTTTGATGATGCAAAAGTAGCGTTTCAGACAGCTGAACTTGGAAAAGTTGACGAAGGAGGCGGAGGAACGATCGCTTACATTCCAGCAGCCTACAGCATGAATGTCATCGACTGTGGCGTTGCAGTTCTAAGCATGCATGCACCATGGGAAATCACAAGTAAGTCCGATATCTATGAAGTGGAAAAAGGATATGAGGCATTCTTGAAGAATTGTAGATAAAATTTGATAAGATATGTGAAGATAAGCTGATATCACAGAAATATGTGGTGTCAGCTTGTTTTAATATAGGGGGGACATGATAAAGTATAAGAAGAATTGATCTATCATCTGGCACAGAACCGTATGAACACGTCAGCACTTAATGAGCAGTGACGATAGTCGCTGTCGAATTTAGTGTCTGTTACGTGAGAATCCGAGTGAAAACGCGTTCCGAGCCAGATGATAGAGCAATTCTTCATTTATAGCCTAGATAGTATCAATCAATCTATTTCGCTGGAATGATCTCAATCCAATACCCATCCGGATCATTAATAAAATAAATCCCCATATCATGGTTCTCAAAACAAATACATCCCATCTTCTCATGAAGTGCATGCGCCTGATCAAAATCATCTGCAGTCAAAGCAAGATGAAATTCCTCATCTCCAAGATTATAAGGCTCTTTTTGATCACGCATCCAAGTAAGCTCTAATAAGAAATCAGAAGAGTGATCGCCAAGATAAACGATCTTAAAACTTCCATCAGAAGAATCCTTTTTCGCGGACAACGTCAAGTCCTAAAGCTTCTTTATAGAATTTTAAGCTCTTTTCAAGATCTAAACGTTAAAATTAAAGTGATTAAATTGAAACATAAAAACATCCTTTCTTATTGTACTGTAATCATTTGAAAATGATAAAAAAATGATTACAAATCTTAAAAAAAATTTAAATTTATCATATCAGCATATTTATATGTTTACAAGAAGAAAATGCAAAGATATAATAGAAAAGAACAGGCGGAAAGAAAGGAGCAATATGAAATCATTTAAATTAAGATGTAAAAAATTATGTGCAGTCGTATTAATGATCGTGACAGCATTTGGATTCTCAATTTGCAGCACCAAAGACTGCGAAGGCTGCCAATACAAAGTATTGGATCAAAGTTAACAAACGGGCAAATGTAGCAACTGTTTATCAGTTAAAGAGAGGAAAGTATAAACCGATCAAAGCATTTTTGGTTTCCTGTGGAGGATCTAACACACCATCAGGTACTTTCTATACACCAGCCAAATATCGCTGGCAGACATTGATGGGACCAAGTTATGGACAGTATTGTACAAGGATCCATGGAGGAATCCTCTTCCATTCTGTATGGTATTATCAGAAAGATAAGAGAACACAGTCAACGGTACAGTTTAATAAACTTGGGCAGACGGCATCTCATGGATGTGTCAGATTATCAGTAGCAGATGCAAAATGGATCTATGATAACTGTGCACTAAGAACAAAAGTTACTGTATACAGCAGCAAGAACCCAGGACCTCTTGGTAAACCAAAAGGAATCAAAGTGTCAACATCCAGAAGAATGTACTGGGATCCAACAGATCCAGATAAGAAGAATCCATATCGCAAACAGAAAGCAACGATCAGTATTTCATCAAAGAAAGCTGCGACAGCAGAGTATGGAACTTCTTATAATATAAAATCTGGTGTAACAGCAAAAGATAAGATCACAAAGAGAAGTCTTACAAGCAAAGTTACATACGGAGTAACAAAATACAGCAATGGTAAGTATAAGAAGGCAAAATTCTCAACAAAATCACTTGGAACATATCGAATCAAATATGCTGTAAAATCTTCTTTAGGAGTTACAACAACAAAGACATTTACAGTGAGAGTTGTTGATACAAAGGCACCAGTGATCACAGCTAAGGATCGTACAGTGAATATCAATACAACCAATGCAGTCAGCGGTGTATCTGCGAAGATGAAAAGTGGTAAGAGTGTAACAAGCAGCATGAGTGTGAAGATTCAAGCACCAGGTGAAAACAGCTACACAACATACAGCTATGCCAAAGCAAAAGCATACAAATTTACAAAAGCTGGAACATATTATGTACAGTATGTTGCGAAGAATGTGAACAAACCAAATCGTGCAGCTACAAAAATTGTTAAGATCACAGTTTTAGGTGATGCAGTGATCAAATCAACAAAAGCAGTGACAGTGGAAGATTCAGCAACAGATGATCAGATCAAGGCAGCAGTATGTGAAGCAATTACGATCACAGACAATGGAACAACTGTAAAATCAACTGCAGCAACTGTAACAGTTTCAAAAGATACTGAAACAGGAGTTATTACAGCAACAGTTTCTTACAAAGGAAAGAATGGAAAGACTGTAACATATAAAGTTACAGTAACAGTAAATAATGTAGAACAGGAAGCCCAACAATCCGCAGAAGAGCAGACTGATCAGCCAGTTGAACAGTAATTATAATTTAAGAGAGGAAATGTATCTGGAAATGATGCATTTCCTCTTTATAATTTTGAAGTTTTTTAGCAGGATAGTTGACACGACATTTCAGTATGATAAAATAAAAAGATTAAAGAATTTATCAGCTGGCATAAGCAATAGGACAGTCAGCAAGAGATAGATACGGCTAGGAGGAATAAAATATGGCAACACCTTATAACCATAAGGCAATCGAACAAAAATGGAGAAAACACTGGCAGGAACATCCTGTCAATGTAAATGACGGTAAGAAACCAAAATATTACTGCTTAGACATGTTCCCATATCCATCAGGAAGTGGACTTCACGTAGGCCACTGGAGAGGATATGTGATCAGTGATGTATGGAGCCGTTACAAACTGTTAAATGGATATTATGTCATTCATCCAATGGGATGGGATGCATTCGGACTTCCAGCAGAGAACTATGCGATCAAGATGGGAACACATCCTCGCATTTCTACAGAAGCCAATATTAAGAACATCAAACGCCAGATCAACGAGATTTCAGCAATCTATGACTGGGATATGGAAGTTAACACAACAGATCCTGAATTTTACAAATGGACACAGTGGATTTTCGTAAAGATGTTTAAGAAAGGTCTTGCATATGAAAAACAGATGCCGATCAACTGGTGTCCATCATGTAAGACAGGACTTGCAAATGAAGAAGTAGTTAATGGTAAGTGTGAACGTTGTGGAGCAGACGTTACAAAGAAAAACTTAAGACAGTGGATGTTAAAGATCACAGCTTATGCAGATCGTTTGTTGGCAGATCTTGATAAACTTGACTGGCCGGAGAAAGTTAAGAAGATGCAGGCAGAGTGGATCGGTAAGAGCCATGGTGCAGAAGTTAACTTTAAGGTGGACGGAAGAGATGATGAGATCACAGTATACACAACTCGTCCAGATACACTACATGGAGCAACATTCATGGTATTAGCTCCAGAACATGAGCTTGCGAAAGAACTTGCAACAGATGAGACAAGAGAAGCAGTAGAAGAATATATTTATCAGGCATCCTTAAAATCATCCGTAGACCGTATGCAGGATAAAGAAAAGACAGGTGTATTTACAGGAAGTTATGCGATCAACCCAATCAATGGAGCAAAAGTACCAATCTGGTTATCTGACTATGTACTTGCTGATTACGGTACAGGAGCGATCATGTGTGTACCAGCTCATGACGATCGTGACTTTGAATTCGCTAAGAAATTCAACATTCCTATCATCCAGGTTATCGCCAAAGATGGTAAAGAGATCGAGAACATGGAAGAAGCTTACACAGAAGCATCAGGTATCATGATCAATTCCGGAGACTGGAATGGAAAAGAATCTTCTGAATTAAAAGAAGAAGCACCAAAGATCATCGAAGAGATGGGAATCGGTAAGAAGACAACAAACTACAAATTACGTGACTGGGTATTCAGCCGTCAGCGTTACTGGGGTGAACCAATCCCTATTGTTCATTGTCCAGACTGTGGAGCAGTTCCGGTACCAGAAGAAGAATTGCCATTAACATTACCAGAAGTAGAGAAATACGAACCAACAGGAACAGGAGAATCTCCATTAGCAGATATCGAAGAATGGGTAAACTGCAAGTGTCCTGTATGTGGCAAAGATGCCAAACGTGAGACAAATACAATGCCTCAGTGGGCTGGATCTTCATGGTATTTCTTAAGATATATCGATAACAAGAATAATGAAGAATTAGTATCCAGAGAGAAAGCAGATAAATATTTACCAGTTGATATGTACATTGGTGGTGTAGAGCATGCCGTATTACATCTGTTATATTCAAGATTCTACACGAAATTCTTATGTGATATCGGAGTGATCGACTTTGACGAGCCATTCCACAAACTGTTCAATCAGGGAATGATCACAGGTAAGAATGGTATCAAGATGAGTAAATCTAAAGGAAATGTTGTATCTCCAGATGATCTTGTAAGAGACTATGGATGTGACTCCTTAAGAATGTACGAACTGTTCGTCGGACCACCTGAATTAGATGCAGAATGGGATGAGAGTGGTATTGACGGAGTGCATAGATTCTTAACAAGATTCTACAAACTCGTTATGGACCAGAAAGATAAAGGTGTAAAAGCTGATAAAGAATTATTAAAAGTTCGTCATAAACTGATTTATGATATTACAACACGTTTAAATAACTTCAGCTTAAATACTGTTGTCAGTGGATTCATGGAATACACAAATACATTAACAGCAATGGCTAAAAAAGATGGAGTTGACAAAGAAACTCTGGAAGATGCAGTTGTATTACTAGCACCATTTGCACCACATATCGCAGAAGAATTATGGGAAGCAATGGGACATGAGGATAGTGTATTTGCTGAGACATGGCCAACATATGATGAAGAAGCAATGAAAGAAGACGAAGTAGAGATCGTTGTTCAAATCAATGGTAAAGTCAAAGGAAAACTTGTCATTGCTGCAGAAGAAGATAAAGATTCTGTTCTTGCGAAAGCAAAAGAAGTTCTTGGAGATAAATTAAATGGAAACATTGTAAAAGAAATTTATGTACCAGGAAGAATCGTAAATATCGTTCAGAAATAAAATGATACAAATGGCGCAGATAACGATGAAAAGTGTCTGCGCTATTTTTTCACTTAAAAATCAGAAAGGTTATAATATGTATACATTTGACAGTAGAATCCGATACAGTGAAATCGATAGAAGCGGAAGGTTATCAATTCCGGCAGTAGTTGATTATTTTCAGGACTGCAGTGTTTTTCAGTCAGAAGAATTGGGTGTTGGAGTAGAATATCTTGCAAATAAAAAACGTGCATGGATCTTGAATTCTTGGCAGATCGTCTTTGAAAGACGACCAGAAGAATGTGAAAATATTATAGTTGGAACATGGGGCTCTGGATTTGATAAGTTCCATGCGACAAGGAATTTTATTATGGAGACAACAAAAGGTGAACGATTAGCGTATGCCAATTCAATTTGGGTATATATAAACACAGAAACAGGAATGCCAGTCCGACCAGGACAGGAAGAAATAAATGTTTACAAATTAGAAACTCCGTTAGAGATGGAATATGAACCAAGAAAGATCAAACTATCCAGAGAATGGGAAGACAAAGAAGCAGTAAAGGTACAAAGAAGTTGGATCGACAGCAATGAACATGTCAATAACAGCTGGTATGTAAAGACAGCATTTGAGCAGCTGCCCCAGGATTTAGAGGTCAGACAACTTCGTGTGGAATACAAAAAACAAGCATATGAAGGAGATATTTTATATCCAAGATATGCAAAAGAAGATAACAGAATACTGGTCAGCATGTGTGATGCGAACCAAAAACCTTATGCAGTGATCGAGTGCAGATAACGGAAAATACAGATACTTAATTAAAATGAAAGGAAAAGCAGATGGAGAATAGAAAAATCGTGATTTTAGGAGCAGGACATGTTGGAACACATTGTGCATTATCATTGATGTTTCGTGCTCTTGCAAATGAAATTGTGCTGATCGACACAGATGAAGAAAAAGCAAAAAGCCAGGTGCTGGATCTTGATGATATGGGAGCATGCATTCCTGCAAAAGTTGTGATTCGCTCAGGAAATTACGACGATCTTTGTGATGCAGATATTCTTGTTAATGCGATCGGAAGAAGCCGTAAAGAGGGAGAGACGAGACTTGACATGTTTGAAGACTCTATAGAGAGACTCAAAGATATCATTCCAAAGATCAAAAACACAAAGTTTCAAGGAATTTTGATCAGTATCACAAATCCTGCAGATGTTGTTGGGGAATGTTTAAGAAAGGCATTGGAAATTGATAGATTCCGTTGCTTTAGTACAGGAACGAGTCTTGATAGTTTAAGAATTAAGCGAATTCTGGAAGAAAAAACAGGATATCATAGAAATTCTATTGATGCTTTCTGTATGGGAGAACATGGAGATTCCCAGATCGTCCCATTATCTCATGTGTCCGTTGGTGGAAAATCATTTGTAAAATTACAGAAAGAAAATCCAGATACATTAGGAAAGATTACGATTGAACAGTTACAGGATGAAGTACGTCAGGCAGGAATGACGGTCATTATTGGAAAGAAAAGTACGGAATTTGGAATCGGAATTGCATTAAGTGAGATCGTAAAATCTATTTTTCATGATGAAAAACGAATTTGGCCATTATCTGTACATCTAGATGGAGAGTATGGACAGAAAGATGTGGCAGCAGGAGTACCTGTTGTGATCGGAACAGATGGAATAGAAGAGATTGTGGAAATGGAACTTACAGCGGAGGAAGAGGCACAGTTTGCCCATTCTTGTGACGTGATCCGTGGTTATTTAAAGAAAGCAGAAGAACTGCTTTCTTAAAGTTACATGATCAATGGACGGATCATATCAATACGCTGCTGTTCCTCAGGAGACATTGTTTCCTTAAGACTATCCATGATCACAGAGATTTCTTCATTTGTAAAAGAAAGACCTTGTTCAGAAAGGCGGCTTGCAGCTGCCATAAGATCAGGAAGAATTAGTTCAAGAGGCTTTCCCTGACAGCTGGAGATCACAAATTCAATGATCTCCAGTTTTTTTGGATTAAGATCTGATAAATTTTTTAAATGGCTGGAATGATCAGACATAAAAAACTCCTTTATTTTTTTAGAATCTGGTTTAATTTGTTCATAAAATCAGCATTTGGCTTCGGATGGTTATTAGAAGATGAATCGCCTGCCATCATCATTGGCATTAGTTTTGAAAAAAGATCTGCATTAGAATTTTTATTTGATGAAGAAGGACTATGATTACCAGTAGTGTCAACAAAACGCTGGTAATTTTGATATATTTCAAACATCTGCATCATTTGGAGAATTTGTTCAATTTGCTCGGCAGTTTCTTTTGGCGCACGAAGTTTCATGGCATTTAGTAATAATTCCATAGAAGCAGGATTTTGGTCAAAACCACAGGCGGAAAGCGTTTGTTCATTATCAAATTGAGTGGAGATTCGGGATAATTCTGTTAATTTAATATAGATTGCTGCCACTTTTTTTAAATTTGGCGGCAGATATGGAAGGGCATCTTCTAACATATTAGAAGAATCACTGCGGAAGAAATTTTCCCAGGAAATTTGGTTTTGTTCCATGATTGTCACAACCTTCAGATTTATTCTCATATCCTATAGTATTAGGAGGTGAAGTAAATTATGAGTGAAATTTTTGTGGAAGAAGAAAATACGGTCTATGAATTAGATGCAGAGTGTCTAAAAAGAAAAGAAGAACAAAAGAGAAGACAGAGGGATTCAAAGGAAATAAGAAATAAAAACAGTTATCATGCACAGAAAACAAAAGCAATATGTAGAAAACAAAATCAGCCGAATATATGGATTTTATGTCTGCTATTTTTAATCGTACGATAATAAAAATGAGGATGCCAGTTTGAGGCATCCTCGTTTTACGTTTTAAGGAAAGATCGTGTTATGTCAAAATTGATAGGATCAGCATCCACATCCACAGCCATTGTTATTTCCACATCCAAAACCACCATTACCGCAGCAACACAGGATTAAGATGATCCAGATCAGGCTGTCACAGCCATTTCCACATCCGCATCCATCGTTATTACCGCATCCGCAGCAGCAAAGCAGAATTAAAAGAAGCAGGCAGCTGTTATTTCCTCCGAAACCAGATGAACCACAAGATCCTCCGCAGCCAGTTGCAGCTAAATCACTCATGCTAAAACCTCCAAAGATTTATTTACAGTTTATAATATTCTATGGATGGCAAAATGTGAGAAAAATTCATTGGTATACCTTTTTTTGTGTTTGTGGTATAATCTGCAATAGAATGTATGAAAAGAAATAACAAAGAAGGAAAAATAATGGGAGAATTGAATTTTCAAAATGTTTTTGACAAGGTTAGAAAAGATTCAGTAATGGTTCATTGTATTACTAATTATGTAACGATCAATGACGTAGCGAATATTATTCTTGCGATGGGTGCATCTCCGATCATGGCGGATGACCCAATAGAAGTTTGTGAGATTACGGGTATCAGTGATTGCCTTGTGATCAATATGGGAACATTAAAGCAAAATATCGTAAGATCAATGCTGCTTGCAGGAAAGAAAGCAAATGAATCAGGTCATCCAATCGTATTTGATCCAGTAGGAGTCGGAGCATCAAAGTTTCGAAAAGATACAGCAATAAAACTGCTTAATGAGGTTCATTTTAGTGTCATCCGTGGTAATATATCAGAGATAAAGACACTATATGAATGGAGTGAAAATTCTTATGGTGTGGATGCGAAGAAAGATGATATTATAACGGAAGATAATCAGAAAAAAGTAATCAGGATGGCGAAAGAGCTGGCAGTAAAAACAAAAGCTGTTATTGTGATCACAGGAGAAACTGATCTTGTAACAGATGGAGAAACTGTTTATTTTATAAAAAATGGTGTTCCGGAAATGGCAAGAATTACAGGATGCGGGTGTATGCTTGATGGCGTGATCGCAGGATTTATCGGGGCAAACCAAGGAAATATCCTAGAAGCAACAGTCACAGCAGTTTCTGCAATGGGAATCTGTGGGGAATATGCCAGAGAAAATGCAAAAGGAACAGGAACGTTAAAAGTGCATCTTATAGATGCGATGAGTAATATAGATGAAACATGGATGGAAAGGAGTAATCAGATTGAGAGTAGAAGCTGAAACAATGACATTATACGCAGTCACAGACAGAGCATGGGCGAAAGAAGTCACACTAATGGAGCAGGTAAAACAAGCACTAAAAGGCGGCATTACTTTTTGCAGCTTCGTGAAAAGAAGCTTTCAGAGGGAGAATTTATAAAAGAAGCAAGAGAGATGAAGAAACTGGCAGCACAATACCAGATTCCATTTGTGATCAATGATAATATCAAAGTTGCACTGGAAGTAGATGCTGACGGAGTACATATTGGACAAGATGATATGTCTGTGGAAGAAGCAAGAAAACTTCTTGGAGAAGATAAGATCATAGGTGTATCCGCTCACAATGTGAAGGAAGCACTGAAAGCACAAAAAGGTGGAGCAGATTATTTAGGAGTTGGAGCCGTATGTGCGACATCGACAAAGAAAGATGCGAATGTTGTATCCAAAGAAGAAATTAAAAGATTAAAGAAGCTGTGGATATACCAATCGTGGCGATCGGAGGAATTAAAAAAGATAATATTGATGCTTTAACAGGAACAGGGATTGATGGTGTTGCTGTAGTTTCAGCAATTTTTGGTGCAAAAGATATTACAAAAGATACAAAAGAGCTGTTAAAAACAGTAAAAAAAATGAAGCAAGAATAGAAAAAAGGGAATTGCAATATTTGAAATCCGTGATATACTAAATAATTGTGTGATAAAAAAGAGCATATCAAAAGATAATTAGGAGGAATACCAATGTTAAATATGTTTGCCGGAGAAGTTTTACCGATCACGGCATTTATCGGAGTATTTTTTGCATTTTCTGCAACGTGTATCCTGACATCCTTTTTAAATGATTGGCTGCCAAGAGATCATGGAAGAGAATTTGCACATAATGGAAAGTTATCCGCAGGAAAACCAAGGGGTGCAGGAATCATCTTTATTTCTGTGTTTTGTATTGCAGCATTGCTGTTTGGAGAGATGTCTGTAGAGATGTTTATCTATCTGGTACTTGTGTTCATTGAAATGTTAACAGGTTTTTTGGATGATGCAGCAGAAGTGCCATGGGGTGAGCTGAAAAAAAGGAATTCTTGATTTCCTTGTAGCGGCAGTAGCAGCACTTAACTATATGCATTTTAATTCTACTTATGTAGAGCTTGCAACGATTGGTGTGAAATTCTACATTCCACCAGTATTGTTCTTTATCCTTACGATCGTCTTAGTATGGGCAGCAATCAATGTCACAAACTGTTCTGACGGGGTTGATGGATTATCAGGAACATTAACGATCATTACATTAATGACAATCTATGTGATCGACCAGATCCGTGGTAACGAAACACAGTTTCCATATATCATCCTGCTGTTTGTTGTATGTATCCTTGGATATTTATGGTATAATGCAACACCAAGCCGTCTGATGATGGGAGATGCAGGAAGCCGTGCAATGGGAATTTTTATTAGTATTGCAGTGCTTAAGACAGGAAGTCCGTTCTTATTCTTATTAGTAGCGTTAATTCTGATCCTTGATGGTGGTTTAGGACTTTTAAAGGTGGCATTATTAAGATTTTTAAAGATTCATATTTTTGAAAATACAACCATGCCGCTTCATGATCATGTTCGCAAAAAGATCGGATGGTCTAATACACAGACAGTTTTCAGATTTGCGATCATTCAGATCGTTATTTCAATTGCAACAGTTTATCTGATTCTCATTTAAGGTAAATAAAATACATAAGGTGCAGAGCTTCGATGTCTGCGCCTTTTAACGTTTTACTTCCATAAAGTGCAGAAGTATGTTATAATAATTAGAAAAATGCATTGCAGGAGGACAGATACATGATTCAATTATTTTCAGAAGGTGCATATCTTGTAGACGGAACAACTTTAGTAAAAGAATCTGAAGCCGGAGCTTTAAAGCAGCTTGTCGGTGAAAAAGTATCCAAAGAGGATGCTGCGAAAAATACCATCGCATATGGTATTTTGAGAGATCACAACACATCCGGAAATATGGAAAAACTTCAGATCAAATTTGATAAATTAACATCCCATGATATTACGTTTGTTGGAATTATCCAGACAGCAAGAGCATCAGGAATTGAAAAATTCCCGGTACCATATGTCTTGACAAACTGTCATAACAGTCTGTGTGCTGTTGGTGGAACGATCAACGAAGATGATCATATGTTTGGCTTAACAGCTGCAAAGAAATATGGTGGAGTTTATGTACCACCTCATCAGGCAGTTATTCATCAGTTTGCAAGAGAGATGTTAGCAGGCGGTGGAAAGATGATTCTTGGATCAGACAGCCATACTCGTTATGGAGCACTTGGAACCATGGCAATGGGAGAAGGGGGACCAGAACTTGTAAAACAGCTTCTTAACAGAACTTATGATATCAACATGCCTGAAGTAATCGGAATTTATCTAAAAGGTAAACCAGTCAAAGGAGTCGGGCCACAGGATGTTGCACTGGCAATTATTGGAGCAGTATTTGAAAAAGGTTATGTAAATAATAAGGTTATGGAATTTGTCGGACCTGGTGTGTCTAATTTAAGTGCAGATTTCCGAATCGGTGTCGATGTTATGACGACAGAGACAACATGTCTGTCTTCTATCTGGAGAACAGATGACAAGATCAAAGAATTTTATGAGATTCATGGAAGATCTGAAGACTTTAAGGAATTAAATCCTGGAAAAGTTGCTTACTATGATGGAATCGTGGAAGTTGACTTAGATAAGATCAAACCAATGATCGCTATGCCATTCCATCCAAGCAATACATATACGATCGAAGAGGTGAATGCAAACCTTGATGATATCTTAGCAGATGTAGAGAAACGTGCATTAGTAAGTTTAGATGGAGCTGTTGATTATTCATTACGTGATAAAGTACGTGATGGAAAACTTTATGTCGATCAGGGAATCATTGCAGGATGTGCTGGTGGTGGATATGAGAATATCTGTGCGGCAGCTAACATCTTAAAGGGAGCAAGTATCGGTTCTGACGAATTTACATTAAGTGTCTATCCTGCAAGTACACCAATTTATATGGAACTGGTGAAGAATGGAGCAGTTGCAGATTTGATGCAGACAGGTGCGATCGTTAAGACAGCTTTCTGCGGACCTTGCTTTGGTGCCGGAGATACACCTGCGAATAATGCATTCAGTATTCGTCATTCAACAAGAAACTTTCCAAATCGTGAAGGCTCTAAACTTCAGAATGGTCAGATTTCTTCTGTAGCATTAATGGATGCACGTTCTATCGCGGCAACTGCAGCGAATAAAGGATATTTAACAGCTGCAACTGATGTGGAAGCAAGTGATTTTATTCCAAAATATCATTTTGATAAGACAATTTACGATAATCGTGTATTTGACAGCAAAGGTGTTGCAGATCCATCTGTAGAGATTCAGTTTGGACCAAACATCAAAGATTGGCCAGAGATGTCTGCACTTCCACAGAATATGTTGTTAAAAGTTGTTTCAGAAATTCATGATCCTGTTACAACAACAGATGAACTGATTCCTTCAGGAGAGACTTCATCTTATCGTTCTAACCCATTAGGACTTGCAGAGTTTGCATTATCAAGAAAAGATCCTGCATATGTAGGACTTGCAAAAGAAGTACAGAAAGCACAGAAAGCAATCGAAGCTGGTGAAGATGCAGCCGAAGCTTTTCCAGAAGTGAAAGATATCTTAGCAACGGTCAAAGAATCTTATGCAGATGTGACTCAGGATAATCTAGGAATCGGAAGTACGATCTTTGCAGTAAAACCAGGAGATGGTTCTGCACGTGAACAGGCAGCTTCCTGCCAGAAAGTATTAGGTGGATGGGCAAATATCGCAAATGAATATGCGACAAAGAGATACCGTTCCAACCTGATCAACTGGGGTATGTTACCATTTACAATCAAGAAGGGTGACCTTCCATTTAAGAATAAAGATTACATCTTTGTTCCAGAGATCCGCAAAGCGGTAGAAGACAAACTTACAAGCATTCCTGCATATGTAGTAAATGAAGGAATGAAAGAGATCACCTTAACATTAGGTGAATTAACAGATGATGAGAGAGAGATCATCTTAAAAGGATGTCTCATCAATTATTACAGAGATTAAAGGATTAAGGAGTAAATATACATGACAGGTACATTTTGGGCGATTCTTCCGCCGGTGATCGCAATTATTTTGGCATTAGTGACCAAGGAGGTATATTTATCGCTGATGATCGGAATCGCATCAGGCGCCTTGATGTATCATGATTTTCATTTGATCAAGGCCATGGATACGATTTTTGCGATCATGGGAGAGAAAATTGGAGCCAATTGCGATATTTTGATATTTTTAGTATTATTGGGAATTCTGGTAGCACTGATCACAAAATCTGGTGCTTCCAGAGCCTATGGAAAGTGGGCAGCGAAAGCAATCCGTACAAAGAGACAGGCGTTGTTTGCAACCATTTGTCTTGGCGTTGTAATTTTCGTTGATGATTATTTTAACTGTCTGACAGTCGGAACAGTTATGCGTCCAGTAACAGACAAATATAAAGTTACAAGAGCGAAACTAGCTTATGTCATTGATGCAACAGCAGCACCGGTGTGTATCATTGCACCAATTTCAAGTTGGGCAGCAGCAGTTGGATCATCTTTACCAGCAGGTAGTAATATTGATGGATTCACTTTATTTTTAAATGCAATCCCATTTAATTACTATGCATTGCTTACATTAGCATTTTTAGCATTTTTGATCATTGCAAATATTGACTATTCAAAGATGAAACAGTACGAGCTGAATGCACATTTAGAAGAGGTTGTGGAGGATGCAGAAGAAGTGCCGATCGTTGGGCATGGACAAGTAAAAGATCTGATTCTGCCAATTTTATTTTTGATCGCATCATGCATTGGGTTTATGCTGTATACTGGAGGGTTCTTTAAGGGAGTTCCATTGGCAGAAGCATTTGCAAATTGTTCTAGCGCGAGAAGTCTAGTATTAGGATCATTTTTAACGTTGATCTTTACGTTTATTTTATATATTCCAAGAAAAGTTCTTGCGTTCGTAGATTTCTGTGGAAGTTTTGCACAAGGATTTAAAGCAATGACATCTGCGATCATGATTCTTTGTCTTGCATGGACATTATCAGGAATTTGTGGAGCTGAATATTTAAATATTCAAGGATTTGTAAAGGCAGCAGTTGGAGGAAGTACAATGGCAATCGCAGTGATGCCTGTTATTTTCTTCTTGATTTCCTTGGGACTTGCATTTGCAACAGGAACATCCTGGGGAACATTTGGAATCTTGATCCCTATTTCTGTTACAATTTTAAGTGGTAATTATATGATGATGTCTGTCTGTGTAGGAGCGATTCTTGCGGGAGCGGTTTGTGGAGATCATATTTCTCCGATTTCGGATACAACGATCCTTTCATCTGCGGGTGCACAATGCAGGCATATTGATCATGTGTCAACACAGATGCCGTATGCGTTAACGGTAGCGTTATGTGCAAGTATTGGGTATATCTTATCTGGAGTTACTGGAAGTGGTTATATTGGACTTGCATCAGCATTAGCGAGTCTGGCAGTTGTTATGGCAATTATAGTTATGACAGCGAAACGAGGAAGATAATATGAGCAAAATCTTGATGGATAAAAAAGTCATAAAATCAATGGAAGAGATCAATCGTGTCATGATCGGCAAAGAGCGTACAGTTCATCAGATCATGACAGCAATTCTTGCCGGAGGGCATGTTTTGATCGAGGATATTCCAGGGGTTGGGAAGACAACACTTGCATTGGCTTTTTCGAAGGTTTTAGGTCTCTCATATCAGAGAATTCAGTTTACACCGGATATTATGCCGACAGATATTGCAGGATTTTCTATCTATCATATGGAAAGTGAAACTTTTGAATATCGGGAAGGTGCAGCAATGACGAATCTGCTTCTTGCGGATGAGATCAATAGAACGTCTCCGAAGACACAATCAGCATTATTAGAAGCGATGGAGGAAGGAAAGATTACGGTCGATGGAGTGACAAGAGATCTGCCGGATCCATATATTGTGCTTGCAACACAGAATCCACTTGGATCAATCGGAACGCATACACTTCCAGAGTCACAGTTAGACAGATTTATGATTCGAACTTCCCTTGGTTATCCAGATATGGAAAGTGAAGTGCAGATGCTTATGCAGGGAAGTGTTGATCTGACAGAGCAGAATATCAAAGAACAGATTTCAGCACAAGAGTTAAAGAAAGCTCGTAAGGAAGTTAAAGGATTGTTTGTTCATGAAGATATTATTAGATATATTGTAGAAATTGCAAATGAAACAAGAAGATCTAGAGATTTAGAGCTTGGGATCAGTCCAAGAGGAACGATTGCATTGTTATCCATGGCGAAAGCTAACGCATATCTTGATGGACGCAATTATGTGATACCAGAGGATATAAAAAATGTATTTCTTGAAACAATTGAACACAGAGTTATAAAAAGTAAAGAAGCAAGGATTCAGAAAAAGACAAGGAAGGAAATTTTAAAAGACATTTTTTACAAGATTCCACTTCCAAAGGGCAATCAGAAAGGATAAAGATGTATTTTTTTGTCATAGTATTTGAGGCTGTTTACTGGATCATTTATGGAAACTGGATTGGAGGGTGCCTTATGGCATCCTTATTTCTTATTTTGATTTATAGTATCAGTCGCTGCAAAAAAGAGGAAAAACAGCTGGAATTTAAGGCAAATGTTCAAGAACGGATCATAACTCAAGGAGAAATGATCAAGATCATTCCAGAGATTTCTGGAATTAATACAAGGAATGATGATTATATTTTTGAAGTTGAATATGAGATTGAATCAAAATTTTATGGAACTAAAAACAAAATAAGACAGAAGATTCGATGGAATCAGAAGATAGACAATCTGCTTTTGACAGAAGAAATGAAAAAATGCGATCATGTTGTGTTTCGCTTGATATCTGTTTCATGGGAAGATCTTACTGGAATTTATAAAATAAAAAAATATTTACAACAAGAAATCTGGATTCTTGTAATGCCACATTCTTATGAATTAGGAACCATGAATGATCGACTCAAGAAAATGAATTCTTGTGAGCAGGGATTTGAATATGATGGAGTAAGGAAATACCGGGAAGGAGACAGATTATCAAGAATTCATTGGAACCTTTATGCTACATCCAGAGATTTATGGGTTAGAAAAAATGAGGATGAAGCACAGGAAAGTGTAAAGATTGCAATTAGCCTTAAAGATATAAATAAAGATCGAATTTCTGATTATTTTGCAGTGGTTTATTCCGTTTTGTTATTTTATATGAATGCCGGGGTAAATCAAGAAATCTATTATGGAAACCATATGTTTTTATTAAAGCATATAGAACAATATGAAGAACTTTTTACGGATATATTTGAGTGTGGAATATCAGAGATATCTATGGAAATTCCTAATATCCAGGCAATTACACTTGATGATAATATAAAAAGTATCCAGAAATATTTATATGAGATGGAGTTATAATGCAGAAGAATAGGAAATTACAAATAGAATATATATTGCCTGCGATTATTTTTGCCTCTGTCATATGGGGGATTTTTGCAGGATTTAGGGTTTCCAGATACCAATGGATTATGATTTCTGGAAGTGTTGTACTGTTTCTTGGAATATGTACGTTATGTGATCGGTTGAAACAGACAGTTTATCTGATGATCATTATGGCTGGATTATTTTTAGCGGTGTTTCATACACAACTTTTAAATGGATTCAGAATCATCAATAATAAAATGGCACTTGCGTTGAATCAAAGTATGGATCTTGGATTTTATTATTATGTATCAGTACAGATGGAAAACAGCCGTAGAGACAGTGTGTTGGCGGTTGTATTTTTTCTTCTGATTGCAGGGATACTTTTATCATTTTTAAGGAAATATCCGTTGATCTTGTTTGTTTTAACAGGGGTGATGGAGTGCTTTGTTTTGATTGTGGCACCATATAGTATTTCTGCTGTATTCTTTTTATTTCTTGGATCATGGATCGTTTATTTTAGCTTACGCAAAGGGAAAAAGGAATTTGCGGGACTAATTGGTATTTTATGTATTTTGATGATCTTTCCATTATATTTTCATGACCAAACGACGGTTCCTGCAGATACAATGATCAAGCGTAGCATCTTAGTACAGATTCGAAAGATGACGCAAGGTGAATCTTATGTAGCAGAAGGAGGACTTGGAAATGGGGATATTGCTTCAGTGGGAGAAGTATCACCGACAGGAGAAAAATTATTTCAGGTTTATGCGCCAGAAAAAGATGATCTTTATCTGAAAAGTTATGTAAGCAGTGACTACGTAAATGGAAAGTGGATAGCAAGTACGAAAGACACCATTGTATATGGTGGTGAGTCAGCAATAGAACTTCCGTTTCTATTTCCAGATCTTCATATGGACGATTTTGTTACATATGATAAAGATTACATTAAAACGGATAAAGATATGATGTTTTCGGAAAAAAGGAACTTGAAAATCTCTTATCAGAAGAAACAAGATCGATATCTTTTGTTTCCATATTTTTGTGATATAAGCCAGATAGAAGGAAATGTTATTTCTGATAGCATGATCAGCAGGACAAACAGTCGCAAGGATTATGACATGGTATATTATCAGGCAAAGAATCCCAAAGCAGTATTTCAGGCACAACAAAGGCTTGATTTTTCTAAAATCGGAAGCACAATGGAAGAGATCATGGAAAAAGATTACATAAAGACGATGGATGATTATGGAACTTATGTAAGAAAAGAATATTTAAAAATACCAGATTCCATAAAAAAATGTTTAAAAACATTAGATCTTAAGACCGATTTAAAGAAATCAGAGAATCAAAATATTGAAGAAGTCCAGTCTTATTTAAAACGTAATTACCAATATAGTTATCGTCCAGGGTTGACACCACAAGGAAAAGATCCGATAGTTTATTTCTTAAAAGATCGAAAGAAAGGATTTTGCACCCAGTATGCATCGGCAGCAGTTTTTATGCTTCGAAATGCTGGGATTCCAGCAAGATATGTAGAAGGGTATAAGATTCGATCTGATCAGTGGAGACTTGGAAAGGCACAAGTGACGGATTATGAAGCGCATGCCTGGGCAGAAGTTTATGTTAAGCACATTGGGTGGTTGCCTGTGGAAGTTACTGGGATGAATACAGGTAAAACAGCATATGAGCAAGTACAAAAATTGGATAAACAGAGCAATGCGATTGTACCAAATAAAAACAATTTGTGACAAATGTAAAAAAGTATTGCATTTTGTAGCAATAATTGCAATTATTTTGGTTGTTGTAATATTAATAAAAATGTTACAAAACTTGCAGAAGTTAAAGAAAATGGACAACAAAGAAAAGATTCTTTACTACGAAAATAAATTAAAAAAATATGGAGAAAACCAAGGAAAATCAAGGAAAACAGCTGAACTGATGACATACGGGATTATTGAAAAAGCAAAGTTTAGTGATGGAGATATTACAGATCAGGAAGTAGTGATCGTAAAACGTCATTTGGATTTATTAAAGAGAAAAAACAGAAATGTTACAAAAATATTAAGCAAACTGAAATAATCTTAAAAAACTGTTGACAAATGTTGCTGCGTATCGTACAATATTAACTGTTGAACGAAACATTTGAAATAAATTTAAAAATTGATATACATATAGGAGACAATATGAAAAAGATTATTTTAAGACTAGCAGTATTAGTAGCAATGGCATCGGCGGCAGTTACAATGAATGTACATACAAAGACAAAGGAAGTTCAGGCAGCAAGCAGAAAAGGACAGCAGGTTGTTAAATATGCAAAGAAATTTGTAGGAAATAAATACAAATACGGTGGATCAAGCTT
>ENA-OQDC01000610-OQDC01000610.1-human-gut-metagenome-genome-assembly--contig:-NODE-610-length-23829-cov-6.777065_pt1 | contig 23829 bp, 18 predicted proteins | sample MGYA00242770_ERZ504601 | MGnify/ENA primary metagenome ERZ504601 (study PRJEB26092, sample SAMD00036305) | human gut metagenome | host: Homo sapiens | study: EMG produced TPA metagenomics assembly of...
TCGCTGGGAGTATTGCTTAGCCTGAGAAATGAGGAAACAGGTAAGGGAATCTTCATTGATAAGCGCTGAATACCGTAGTTTATATGTTTATTTCCTTTGTCTTTTTATGTTTCTCGAACGGGAAACCTATGTTTTCCTTGGCGGAAACGTACGTTTTCCTATCGTGAAACGTAGGTTTCTGCTGCGCGAAACGTAGAATGTGTGAGAGGGTTTGCTGATAAACCTGGGGGTGGTTTTTCTTTATAGTTGATTCAGCAAACTATTATGCTGTAAGTGTATGTTGACTGCGGGGTAGACTTGTATAGTGTGAATCAGTAAAAAATACATGATATGATGTGTTGAGTAAATCTCTGTCACAGAAAGAAAAGTATAAAAACTCAAAAATCTGTCTGATATAATTTGTTATATTTGCATAATATAATTACATCTAAATATGGAAATTAGGATAGGGCCCGTTTTTAAAAAGGTATCGTCAGTCATAACTATTAGAGTTGGGTAAAAGTTTTTTGTGAATTGATGCCTATAATGTTATGAACGTCCATTATTATTTAAGTGTATAACTTCCGATAATGCAAAAATATAGGAATATATGACACCAGAAGAAAAAGCAAGACAGAAAATAGATCAGTGGTTTAGCGATGCAGGATGGAAAGTCGTAGATAGAGATGAGTATGAACCGACTTGTACCGCAGTAGCTATAAGAGAAGGATTATTGAAAGGTAATCTTGAGGCTGACTATTTCCTTTTTATTAATGGCAAAGCTGTTGGGGTGCTTGAGGCTAAAAGAGAAGAAACAGATGCCTTCTCTGATAAAGTATGTAATCAGGCTGTTTTGTATGCGCGAAATGTTCCTAAGGTTTATCAGACATATCAGAAACCATTGCCTTTTATTTTTACTTCAAATGGCAAAGACCTGTATTTTTGTGATTTTCGGAAGCAAGATTCTTGTTTTAAGCAAATTATGACGATTCCAACTCCTCATGAATTGGTTAAGCTGTTGGGAATAAATGATTATTTTGCCGGACTCCCAACTTTGCGAAAAAAAGGATTACGTGATTGTCAGTATGAGGCTGTTTCTGAATTGGAAAAAAGTTTCAGGAGTGGGCAAAATCGCGCCTTGATGGTATTGGCAACAGGTGCAGATAAGACATATACCGCATGCCTTGCTGCATATCGTTTTCTTTCATATACCCCAATGCGAAGAGTATTATTTCTTGTGGACAGAAATAACCTCGGTAAACAGGCGGAGGGAGAATTTGGAACTTTTCGGCTGACAGAAAATGGAGATGCATTCAATACAATATTTACAGTAAACCGTCTTTGTTCCTCTTTTATACCATCTGATAGTAATGTTATTATTTCGACAATACAGCGTCTTTTTTCTTTTCTGAAAGGAGATACTATTGAGGATAATGACAACGATGATGATAATGAGCCTACAGAAGAAGTTGTATTGCCTCCTAACCCCAATTTACCACATGATTATTTTGATTTGATTATCATAGATGAGTGTCACCGCTCCATTTATGGAAATTGGCGTAAGGTATTGGAATATTTTGATACGGCCAGACTTGTTGGATTGACAGCCACACCAATTCCTGAAACAATGGCATTCTTTAACAATAATCGCATAGTCAATTACACATTGGAAAAAAGTATCGTTGATGGTGTAAATGTAGATTGCCGTGTATATCGAATCAAAACACAAGTTACAGAAAATGGTGGTGCCATATTGGAGGGGGAGAAAATAAGGGAAGAAACCCGATATACCGGAGTTGTAAAAACCATATCCAGCAAAGAAACGAAAGCTTATACGAGTAAAGAGCTGAACAGAAGTGTCGTCAATCCAGCGCAAATAAAACTTATTTTGTCTACTTATCGCGATGTAGTCTATACTGAATTATTCAATGACCCTCAGCGGGAAGCTAATTTAGACTATTTGCCAAAGACGTTAATCTTTGCTCTAAATGAGGCTCATGCTACCAATATTGTACAGATTGCGAAAGAAGTGTTTGGACGTACAGATGACCGTTTTGTGCAGAAAATCACGTATTCAGCAGGCGATAGTAACGAATTGATACGTCAATTCCGGAATGATAAGGATTTCAGAATTGCCGTAACCTGCACATTGGTAGCAACAGGCACGGATGTTAAGCCTCTTGAAGTATTGATTTTCATGCGTGATGTTGAATCTTTACCGCTTTATATACAGATGAAAGGGCGTGGTGTGCGTACAATCGGAGACGAACAGTTGCGGAATGTTACTCCGAATGCATTCAGTAAAGATTGTTTCTATTTGGTTGATGCTGTAGGTGTTACTGAACACGAAATGAAAACGCATATGTTGATTGATAGGCCAACAACCAAAATAATAACCCTTAAAGAACTGCTGGAACAGATTACTCATGGTTACCTTCCTGATGAGCATCTGAAACGTCTTGCAGCAACACTTTCCAGAATATACAACAAAGCTGATAATTCACAGCGGAATGAGTTCGTACGTTTGGCTAATGACGACATGAAAGAACTTGCTTCAAGGATTTATGAGGCATTGGAAAACAACATTCTTCCTCCGTTTGTAAATACAAATGAGCCTAACAATGAACGAAAGGGTTTAGTATCACCACTCGCTAATCATGCAGATGCACGCCGGTATTTACTTATTCTTGCAGCCGGATTTGTAAATACCCTAATGCCTGGCGAGGACACGCTTATTTCTAAAGGATTTTCAATAGAAGAAGCTAAAAGTACAGCGGAAGCCTTTGAAAATTTCTGCAAAGAACATAGTGATGAAATAGAAGCTTTACGCATAATTTATAATAATGAAGGTGAGCCAATTACCTATTCAATGCTAAAAGATTTGGAAAACAAACTCAAGATGGCTAACAATCATTTTACTTCCAAACAATTGTGGAATTCATATGCCATTCTGAATCCAAACAGTGTTCGACGTTCTTCTACAAAAGAAGAAAGCGATGCTTTGACTAATATCATACAGCTTGTACGTTTTGCTTTACACCAGATTGAGCGGTTAGATAGTGCCATTTCTACTTCCAAGCAATATTTTAATCTGTGGATAGGGCAAAATCAACGTGAAATAACAGATAAACAACGTGAAGTCATCAGTCGTATTGTGGATTATATCGCATCGAACGGTGCTTGTACAATTAAAGAGATTCGTGAGGATGATGTGACTCAAGCTGCACAGATGATTCGTGCATTCGGCAGTATGCGAAAAGCTGATGAGGCATTACAGTCTTTATATACATTTATAGTTTTAAGAAAAGCAGCATAAATATATGGCAACAAATAACATAACGGAGCAATCGCTCACCAAAAAAGTTTGGAATCTGGCAACAACTCTTGCCGGACAAGGTATCGGTTTTACAGATTATATTACACAGCTCACCTATCTTTTATTTTTAAAGATGGACGCAGAGAATGTAGAAATGTTTGGAGAAGAATCAGCAATACCATCTGGTTATCAATGGAGTGATTTAATATCTCTTGACGGTTTGGATTTGGTAAGGCAATATGAAGATACCCTGAAATTGTTGAGTGAACAGGAAAATCTTATCGGTACAATTTATACAAAAGCGCAAAACAAGATTGACAAGCCAGTCTATTTGAAAAAAGTCATTACCATGATTGATGAAGAGCAATGGCTGATCATGGATGGAGACGTGAAAGGTGCTATCTACGAAAGTATCCTTGAAAAGAATGGGCAGGACAAGAAAAGTGGTGCCGGTCAGTACTTTACTCCACGTCCACTCATCAAAGCAATGGTAGATTGCATAGCTCCACAAATTGGGGAAACGGTTTGTGACCCAGCCTGTGGTACCGGAGGTTTTCTCTTGACGGCATACGATTATATGAAAGAGCAGTCTTCAAGTAAGGAGAAACGCGATTTCTTGCGTAACAAGGCACTGCATGGCGTAGATAACACACCATTGGTTGTAACGCTTGCGTCTATGAATCTTTATTTGCATGGGGTGGGAACAGATCGTAGTCCGATTGTTTGCGAGGATTCTTTGGAGAAAGAACCATCCACTCTTGTAGATGTAATACTTGCCAATCCTCCTTTCGGCACTCGTCCGGCAGGTTCTGTTGATATTAACCGTCCGGATTTCTATGTAGAAACGAAGAACAACCAGTTGAATTTTCTTCAACACATGATGTTGATGCTAAAAAACGGAGGTCGTGCAGCTGTAGTATTACCTGACAACGTACTTTTTGAAGGCGGTGCCGGAGAAACAATCCGCAAGAAATTACTTTCGGACTTCAACTTACATACGATACTTCGTTTGCCCACTGGTATATTCTATGCGCAAGGTGTAAAGGCCAATGTATTGTTTTTCACAAAAGGACAACCGACAAAAGAGATCTGGTTCTATGATTATCGTACTGACATCAAACATACGCTTGCTACTAATAAATTAGAGAGACATCATTTGGATGATTTTGTCACATGTTATAATGCAGGAAATTTAGAAGGACGCAAAGAAACGTATGATACAGTCAATAATCCTCAAGGTCGTTGGCGTAAATATCCGGTAGATGATATTCTCACTCGTGACAAGACAAGCCTTGATATAACCTGGATAAAACAAGGAGGAGAGTCGGATGACCGCTCTTTGGCTGAATTGATGGCTGATATAAAAGAGAAAAGTAAAACTATTAGCTCAGCAGTTGCAGAACTTGAGAAGCTGCTTGCAAACATAAATGAAGATTAAGCGTATGAAGAATAATGACATCGCAAAATCAATAGAACAACAATTCGGAGAAATCGTAGATATTATTCTCCAACATAAAAGCAATGCTTCAAGAGTAGTCAACGAAGAATTGCTGCTTACTGCATGGCATGTAGGCGGATATGTATCGGCCAAACTGAGGAACGAAGAATGGGGAAGTAAAGTCGTTTCACAATTATCCGAATATATACGTTCTCAACGCCCTGACCTAAAAGGATATAGCAAGAGAAGCATTTATAATATGGTAATGTTTTATGATGAGTATTCATCGGAAACATTTATAGCGGCAATAAAACAATATTTGAATACAGAATTTGTGCAGACGGCATCTGCACAAATTGAAGCGGGCAACCATGTACAAGAATCAGCTACAATTGTGCAGTCAATGGTTACACAAATTGTTCAGTCAACAGTTGGACAAATGCCTAAAATATTGGAACTAACTACATTGTCCAATCATATAGAAATTCTATGCCGCTGCAAAAGTAATGAGGAACGTATATTTTACATTCTCTACGCCAACAAGGAACATCTTTCTTATAAAGAAATGCAACGTTGCATTTCCAATCAGACTTATGTAGGTTTATTAGGTAATAAGGACAATATGTCAAAAGGATTACTCGAAAGATATCCTAATGCACCAATCTTATTTAAAGATACTCTGTTTGTAGATTTTCTCAATCTGCCTAAAAAGCATAGCGAATCAAAACTAAGGAATGGCTTGGTTGAACACATGAAACAGTTTATTCTTGAACTGGGAAAGGATTTTATATTCATGGATCAGGAATATCGTCTTAATATTGGAACATCTACATTCAAGGCTGACTTACTGTTCTTTCATCGTGGTTTACAGGCATTGGTTGCTGTGGAATTAAAAAAGACGAAGTTTCATCCTCGTGACCTTGGGCAACTAGAATTTTATTTGGAAGCACTCGATCGGGATGTAAAACGTTCAAACGAAAATCCGTCTATTGGTATCATTCTCTGCCCTGAAGCAGATCGGGTAGTAGTAGAATATGCTATGAGTCGAAGCATGAGTCCTACCATGATTGCTGAATACAAACGCATTCTCATTCCGCAAGAACGCATGCAGCAGCAACTGAATGAGTTTTGCAATCTATTCTTAAACAAAGACTAGCCGAAATGGATACAAAGAAATTACGTCAAAAAATATTAGATCTCGCCATTCGTGGTAAACTTGTTCCTCAAGATCCGAATGACGAGCCTGCATCTGTATTGCTTGAACGCATTAAAGCAGAGAAGGAACGTTTGATAAAAGAGGGAAAAATAAAGCGTAGTAAAAAAACAACTAAAACTTCTGATACGCCCCATTATCCCTACTTGCTACCGAATGGGTGGGAATGGTGCAAGTTGGAAGATATTGTTTCGTTTGGTGGAGGTAAAACTCCGGCAATGGATAATAAAGAATATTGGCATAATGGGAATCATCTGTGGGTAACTTCTAAAGATATGAAATGTAGCCATATTACAAACTCTTTGATGAAAATAACAGATAAGGCTTTAGAAATAATGACAATATATGAAAGAGGTACATTACTTGTAGTAACACGTAGTGGTATATTAAGACATACTCTTCCTATTTCTATATTAGAAGCTCCAGCAACAGTCAATCAAGATTTAAAAGCTATTTCGCCTCATATTAAGGATCTTTCTGAATATCTTTATATTGTAATTAAAGCCAATGAACATTTTATCTTAAAAGAATATCATAAAGATGGAACTACAGTAGATAGTATTGATTTTGATAAGTTCAAATGTTTACCTATTCCTTTAGCTCCTATCACAGAGCAAAGACGTATAATTGCCGAAACAAAACATTGGTTTACTTTGATAGAACAGATAAATCAAGGTAAATCAGATTTACAAACTATTATTAATCAAATCAAAAATAAAATTCTGTCTCTTGCCATTCACGGTAAACTCGTTCCTCAAGACCCGAATGACGAACCCGCATCAGAACTGCTCAAGCGCATCAATCCGAGTGCTAAAATTACTTGTGATAACGCGCATTATACGCAGTTACCTAAAGGATGGTCAGTTGCACCCATGCAAATACTATGTTCTTTGATTGATGGTAATAAACAAAATGGCATAGAACGAATAAATCTTGATGTCAAATATTTGCGTAGTGAACGAGATTACAAAACTTTGACTTCTGGTAAATATATACCTGCAAATTCTTTTTTAATTTTAGTCGATGGTGAGAACTCTGGTGAGGTATTCAAAACTCCAATCGAAGGTTATCAAGGTAGCACTTTCAAACAGTTGTCTATCAATGAAAATATGAATACAGAATATTTGTTACAAGTTATCAACTTTTATAGAAAATTATTGCGAGAGAACAAGATTGGCTCTGCCATTCCTCATTTAAACAAGAAGCTGTTTAAAGAAATCAAAGTTTCTATACCACCCTATAAGGAGCAACAAAGGATAGTAGATGCTATAAATAAAGCGTTTATGTTTCTAGATATGATAATGGAGAATTTATAAACTCTCCATTATCATATCTAATTTAGCAAAGATACTGTGAACGGCAAAAACAATTCGTTTTTGCTCTTTTTGGGGTGGTATTGGTATCTCTAATTTAGAATATTCAGAAATCCAATATCGTTTATGAGTGTCACCTATCAATCTTGTTATGCTCATAAAGATTGCTACATAATCAATCTCAACATTTTGATTTACTTTAAGTATTTTCATTGCAGATGATTTTACCTTGAAAGGGAAATTAACCAGTTTTGAATCTGTTGTAAAATCATCAAATATTATACAAGGAAGATTTGAATATATACCTGTCGTTTCATTAGTATAGCCAATTATAAAAGACTTACCAGCAGTCAAAACAGGAGTTGAATAAGAAGTATCATAATCCGTAGATTCTACGATATAATCCGTTGGTTGTTCATAATCAGTAATTTGCTCAAGTTCTACAAATAGCCCATCCTTTAGGTAACTGCGTATAATGCGCGATACGATTTTTTATATTATTATCATATTCATTTTAAATCAATGTAGTATGGTAACAAAATTCAAAAATCATTTAGCAAGAACTAATCTTGCCAGAAACACTATTAACTCGTATGTGTGGACTATAGAGTATTTTCTCAACCATTATGGGGAAGTGAACAAAAAGAACCTTTTAGCATACAAGGGATATTTAGTCGAAAACTTCAAACCTCAAACTGTCAATCTTCGTTTGCAGGGAATTAACAAGTATCTGGAGTTTACAAAGCAAGAAAAATTGAAAGTGAAGTTTGTAAAGGTACAACAGAAGAATTTTTTGGAAAACGTAATCAGTGATGCAGATTATAAATTTCTCAAAGCCAAACTCAAGACAGATGGTTATGATGAATGGTATTTCATAGTGTGGTTTATGGCTGCTACCGGAGCACGAGTTAGTGAACTGCTCCATATCAAAGCGGAACATATCGGTGTAGGTTATCTTGACCTATATAGTAAAGGTGGAAAGATTCGTAGGTTATATATACCTAAGACTCTACGAACAGAGGCAGATAAATGGTTAAAAGGCCAAGGCTTAACATCTGGATATATCTTTCTAAATCGTTTTGGGCAGCGTATTACCACTCGTGGTATAGCATCACAACTCAAACATTTTGCAGAAAAATATGGAATGAACAAAGAAGTGGTTTACCCTCATTCATTCCGTCATCGTTTTGCCAAAAATTTTCTAGACCGTTTCAATGATCTCGCTCTACTTGCCGACCTTATGGGGCATGAAAGTATTGAAACAACCCGCATTTATCTTCGCCGTACAGCAAGTGAACAGCAAAAAATTGTAGATAAAGTCGTGAACTGGTAGTCTGTCAATAGCCTTTAGAAGTGCAATTACTTACACTTCTAAGGCTTTTTGAATATTATCAAGTGTAGAGAACAATTCATCTATTTTTTGAACTATGCGTTGTTGCTCTGCTAATGGAGGAAGTGCAATACACTCGTTCTTAACAGTTTCAGAAGAGATCGCCTTGAATGTGGTTCCTGTTGCTTTACGTTCAAATATATTTTGTAAAGTTTGTAACCAATAAAAATAAAATTTTGAATTTCCTTTTTAGGCTTTAATGCGCATAAACCTCTTCCTATACAAACACTCCTTGTTACTATATTAACAATACCAACAGGTGCTCTAACACATAATAAGATAGAATCTTTTTCGGCCATTTTTTTGGGTTCTGAGGTATAAACATTTGATGACTGCACAAATATATCTGAAAAATATAATTTTCCTTGGTGAAACTCTATACCATTTATCTGGTTTATTGTTTCTCCATTTGGGGATTGCCCCATTATAATCAACAGCGCATCTTTTAAATGGCATTTACTCCAGCCGTTTGGTAACTTCCGACTATGCGCGTTATCACAAGTAATCTCAGCTTTCGGGTTGATGCGTTTTAGTAACTCAGAAGCAGGCTCATCACTTGGATCTTGCGGTACAAGCTTACCATGAATGGCTATATTAAGAATCTTATTTTTAGCTTGTTTGATAGCTTCTTGTAAATCTAATTTGTCTTGCTCAATTTGATTAATTAAGGCAAACCAATGCTCTATCTCTGAGACTATTCGGTATTGCTCAGTAAGAGGAGGAAGAGGGAAAAATATTCGTTCCAAATTATATTTGGGTAATCCCTCACGACCACTTCCTGTTATCTTTATAGATTTAGAGAATGAAGACGATAGAACAAACGCATGGAAATATTCAGATACAACAAGTATTGGACGCATAATGCAAACGTGTTGACTTACATTACCCCGTTGAAAATTTGCAGGTACGATTGCACAACGCCCTAAAGATCCTCCTGTTATATTTAAAAGTAGATCATTAGGCAAAACTTCTGTACCAATCATAGTCTGATGTATATCTTCTGATATAAATTTGATATCTTCGTAAACTAAACCATTGTTATAAATATTTTGAGATCGGAAGAATGGAATTCCTTTAGAAGAATAGTTACTACCTCGTGGAGTACTTCCAGAACCTATTTTTGAGCAAATATTTTCTATGTCTGTCCATACCCATCCCTTTGGCACCTCAAATGGTACGTTCTCATAATGGGGCGTATCGGAAGTTTTTATCAGGTATGGTATTGATAAATATTGTTGGAATGTAAAAAATGAGTTTGATATTTTGAATCATTTGGGCAAGTCTATCATAAATTAAAGAATCTCTTCTATGATATTTTTTATAGTGTATTTGTAAACTTATAGGCGATATTGATGCCATGAAAAAACGGATTCACCCGCTGAACTCCAGCACGGTGAATCCGTTTTCTATATAGATAAAGAATAAGTTTATTCCTTGTCTTTCAATGCATCAAAAATCAGTTTTTCCAGTTCATCAGCCAGTTCCGGATTATCCTGGATACACTGTTTGGCCGCATCACGTCCTTGGCCCAGCTTGGTGTCGTTGTAGCTGTACCATGAACCGCTCTTCTTGATGATGCCTAACTCAGCTCCCAAGTCGATGATTTCACCGCTGCGAGAGATACCTTCACCAAACATGATGTCGAATTCGGCTTTGCGGAAAGGAGGAGCTACCTTGTTCTTTACGACTTTGACACGTACCTGGTTACCGATGACTTCTTCGCCGTCTTTCAACTGAGTAGCGCGACGGATGTCCAGACGGACAGAAGCATAGAACTTCAGGGCGTTACCACCAGTGGTAGTTTCGGGATTACCGAACATCACACCGATTTTCTCACGCAACTGGTTGATGAAGATACAGGTGGTGTTGGTCTTGCTGATGGCAGAAGTCAGCTTGCGCAGTGCCTGTGACATCAGGCGGGCTTGCAAACCTACCTTGTTGTCGCCCATGTCGCCTTCGATTTCAGCTTTTGGAGTCAGGGCAGCTACAGAGTCGATGACAATGATGTCGATGGCCGATGAACGGATCAGCTGTTCGGCGATTTCCAGTGCCTGTTCACCGTTGTCGGGCTGTGAAATCCACAAGTTGTCGATGTCCACTCCTAACTTGGCAGCATAGAAACGGTCGAATGCATGCTCAGCATCGATGAAGGCAGCAATACCGCCTGCTCTCTGTGCTTCAGCAATGGCATGAATGGCCAGTGTGGTCTTACCAGATGATTCCGGACCGTAGATTTCGATGATACGTCCTTTCGGATAACCTCCTACACCGAGTGCGGCGTTCAAGGCGATAGAACCGGTCGGGATGACTTCTACTTCCTGCACGTGGTCATCGCCCATTTTCATAATAGAGCCTTTTCCAAAACTCTTTTCAATCTTGTCCATGGCGGCCTGCAGGGCTTTCAGCTTTTCGCTGTTATTGGGTTTCGGGGCATTTTCAATGCCACCTTCAAACTCTAATTCGTCTTTTTTTGCCATAAATTACTGTAAGATTTGTGAGGCATGATCTTTGGTCTTTACTTCTTTAGGAGAAATAATCCGTTCGATAATGCCTTCTTCGTTAATGATGAAAGTGGTACGGAAGGTACCCATGTATTTGCGTCCGTACATGCTTTTTTCTCCCCATACACCAAAAGTCTCTACCAGCTTGTGTTCCGTATCGGCAATCAGTGTGAACGGAAGCTGGTTCTTTTCGATGAATTTCTGGTGTGACTTCTCGTCGTTGATACTGACGCCGATTACTTCGTAACCCGCCTGCTTGAGTTCGGCATAGTTGTCGCGAAGGTTGCAGGCCTGTACCGTGCAGCCGGAAGTCATGTCTTTAGGATAAAAATAGAGTACGATTTTTTTGCCTGCATAATTGCTCAGGCGGATTTCTTCACCTTTTTCGTTGATTCCCAGTATTTCGGGAGCTTTGTCTCCAATATTCATATCGTAAGGGAAATTTTTAGAAAAAAAGAATCAGGAACGAAGAATGAGTACTCCTTCTTCATTCTTGATTCTTTTTATGGTTAAGGTAATGTGATTACAGTTCCAGGTCACCGTCGAATACTTCATGCCAAGGCAATCCGTATTTGTTCAACGCTTCCATGAATGGATCCGGATCGAACTCTTCTACGTTCCATACGCCCGGACGCTTCCACAAGCCTTTCAGGAACATCATGGCACCAATCATGGCCGGTACACCGGTGGTGTAGCTTACGCCCTGCATGCCTGTTTCCTGATAAGCTGCCTGGTGAGAGCAGTTGTTGTATACATAATATGTATGTTCTTTTCCGTCTTTGATACCACGGATACGGCAACCGATTGAAGTTTCGCCTTCGTAGTTTTCGCCAAGGTCTTGCGGGTTAGGCAGCACGGCTTTCAGGAACTGCAGCGGAACGATTTCCATACCGTTGTAGTTGATAGGTTCGATGCTGGCCATACCGATGTTCTGGATTACACGCAAGTGAGTCAGGTATTCCTGTCCGAAAGTCATCCAGAAACGGGCACGCTTGATGGTCGGGAAATTCTTGACCAGTGATTCCAGTTCTTCGTGATACAATAGATAAGAATCACGCGGACCGATGTTAGGATAAGTCAGGTCTTTGTGGAATTCCAGCGGCTGGGTAGTAACCCATTGTCCGTTTTCGTAATAACGTCCGTTCTGTGTGATTTCGCGGATGTTGATTTCCGGATTGAAGTTGGTAGCGAAAGCCTTGTGGTGATTTCCGGCATTGCAGTCTACGATGTCCAGGTAGTGGATTTCATCGAAATGATGTTTTGCTGCGTATGCGGTGTATACTCCACTTACTCCCGGGTCGAATCCGCAACCCAGAATGGCAGTCAGTCCGGCATCTTCAAAGCGTTTCTTGTATGCCCACTGCCAGCTGTATTCAAAGTGTGCCTCGTCTTTAGGCTCGTAGTTTGCTGTATCCAGGTAGTTCACTCCCGCCTGAAGACACGCTTCCATAATCGTTAAATCCTGGTAGGGAAGTGCTACGTTAATAACGATTTCGGGTTTAAAACTGTTGAATAAAGACACAAGTTCATCCACATTGTCGGCATCTACCTTAGCGGTCTTGATGTTGGGGTTACCAATTGCTTTGACAATTGCGTCGCATTTTGACTGTGTGCGGCTGGCAATCATGATTTCAGAAAAGACTTCCGGATGCTGAGCCACTTTGTGTGCAACAACGGTACCTACACCGCCTGCACCGATAATCAATACTTTACTCATTTATTACTTTGAAACTTTAAATGCCCGGTAAACGTTACCGTTCAGTATGCAAAGATAGAAAATAATTCAAAACATGATGCAGTATTCGGAGGATATACGTATTTTTGTAAATGAACAATTCTTAAAAATGGATTGTTCGTGAATTTATGATTAAGATTAAAAAGGAAAAACAAGTTATGAATAAGAAGTATTTTGCAGCCGCAGCTTTGGCTTGCGCACTGATGAGTTGTGGAACCGGAAAGAATTCGATAGCAGTAGTAGACTTTACAGGGGAATGGAATATTGTAGAAGTGAACGGAGAAAAGGTGAGTGCGGAAAATGCACCATTCTTGGGCTTTGACAAGGACGGACACCGTTTGTATGGTAATGCTGGATGTAATCGCCTGATGGGAAGCTTTGAATTGGATACCCTGAATGCCGGAAAAGTGAAATTTGGTCAGGTGGCTGCTACTCGGATGATGTGTCCGGATATGACGTTGGAGCAGAACGTGCTGGAAGCATTGAACAAAGTGGCTGGATATGAAACAGTAGGTGAAGATGTAGCACTGAACGATGCGGAAGGTAAACCGGTAATATTGTTGCAGAAGCGTGAAGTGACAGAGGTTTCTGTAAACGACCTGAATGGTGCCTGGGAAATTGTATCTGTAAAAGGTAATCCTGTGGGAGAAGTGGAAAAACAACCGCAATTGGTTTTCAATGTAGCAGAAAAAAGAGTACACGGTAATGCAAGCTGCAATACGATAAACGGTTCTTTCACACAGGAAGAAGGACAGGCGGCTTCTCTTCGCTTCAGTCAGATGATTTCTACCATGATGGCATGCCCGAACATGGATGTGGAGTCTTCTATCTTGAAAGCTTTGGATGAAGTACGTAGCTTTGAAATCAAGTCAGACGGAACCGTAAGTCTTTTGGGAGCAGACGGAGCAGAAGTATTGTCATTGAAGAAGCTGGCCGAAACAGAAGCTGAAGCTTGATAAATCTGCCGGCTGTAGTATAAGGTCCGAGGAAAAATATTATCTTTGCAGAAAGAAGCATAAACCTTATAATAATATGACTAAAAAAATACTTTTGTTGGGTTCCGGGGAACTCGGAAAGGAATTTACCATTGCTTCCCAGCGTTTGGGACAGTATGTAATTGCGTGTGACTCTTATGCTGGTGCACCGGCTATGCAGGTGGCAGATGCATGCGAGGTATTCAGTATGTTGGATGGAGAAGCTTTGGACCGTGTGGTAGAAAAGTATCGTCCGGATATAATTGTTCCTGAAATAGAAGCAATTCGTACTGAACGGCTTTATCACCTGGAAAAAGAAGGTATACAGGTTGTACCAAGTGCCCGTGCGGTGAATTTTACAATGAACCGTAAGGCTATCCGTGATTTGGCAGCGAAGGAACTGGGACTGAAGACGGCAAAGTATTTTTACGCTTCTTCTTATGAAGAATTGAAGGAGGCCGCCGGAAAGATCGGCTATCCTTGTGTCATCAAGCCGTTGATGTCTTCTTCCGGTAAGGGACAGTCTGTCGCCAAGAGTGAGGAAGACTTGAAGTATTCTTGGGAATACGGATGTAGCGGAAGCCGTGGGGATATTAAGGAACTCATTGTAGAAGAGTTTATTCACTTTGACAGTGAGATTACCCTGCTGACCGTGACACAGAAGGATGGTCCTACCTTGTTCTGTCCTCCTATCGGACACGTGCAGAAAGGTGGTGACTACCGTGAAAGTTTCCAGCCGGCTCATATTGCACCGGAACATTTGGCTGAGGCTCAGCAAATGGCAGAGAAGGTGACTCGTGCTTTGACGGGCTATGGCTTGTGGGGAGTAGAATTCTTCCTGAGCCACGAAAACGGAGTTTATTTCTCTGAATTGTCTCCTCGTCCACACGATACAGGAATGGTTACACTGGCCAATACACAAAACCTGAACGAGTTTGAGTTGCATTTATATGCAGTGTTGGGACTCCCGATTCCAGGTATTACACAGGAACATATCGGAGCCAGTGCCGTAATTCTTTCTCCTATCTCCAGTCAGAAGGCACCGCAGTATAGAGGAGAGGAACTTGTTTGCTCTCAGCCTAATACTTATCTCCGTATTTTCGGAAAACCTACTACCCGCTTGAACCGTCGTATGGGAGTGGTGGTTTGCTATGACAAGAATGACGGTGATTTGGATGCACTGCGTGATAAGTGTAAGTCACTGGCTGCCAAGGTAGAAGTATATTGAGAATTGATTTATGTCATGAAAATTGCATAAATAAACGAAAAACTTCATTGTTATGTTTTAGAAATATGTTTTAAATACATATATTTGCGCCTGCAAAATTAAACTAAACATAAATGGCAGAAAACAAAACAGTGAAGTATCATATTCCTCACAGAGGGATATATATGTATTCTCATGTACACGAAGGAAAAACTGAAATGATTGTGCTGAATAGCACTGGTTCAGAACAAATTCTGGATAGTGAGTGCTATACTGTCTTAACTAAGGATTCTAAAGAAGGTAGAGATGTTTCGAGCGGGAAAAAGATTGACTTGACAAAGAATCTGGTAATTTCTCCTCGTAAATCATTGATTATTGAATTCTGAGAAATGTTTATAAATAAGGAGACTGTCGTGATGCTGAATCGGACAGTCTCCTTATTTTTATACCATATCGTCGCCTGCTTTGGTGTATTTCACGCGAATTGTCTTATGGAACGGTATGAAACGTGAAACAATGGCTATGACCAGTGAGATGACAAACAGATAGCCTAATATATGCTTGAGCGAAAGCAGAAGGCTTTGCTGCTGTAGGGTGGCATAGAGTGTCTGGGTAGCCATTTGTGTAGCTTCGGTATATTCGTGCCCTTGTGCCAGATGCTGTGTGAGGGACTGATTGAACTGGCTGGCAGCCAATGGGTCGGTCTGACTGATTGTCTCGGACAGGGAGTACATGTATTTTTGCTCCAGCCGGTAGAGGGTGTTGCTGTAAAAAGAGGTGGCCAGAATGGGGGCCAGTACCGAACGGAAGCAAATCAGGAAAAAGGCATTGGCCAGCAGGAACTTGGGATTCAGCTCTTCTACGGCGAACAGGGCAAAGGCTATGATGAGTCAGCATGCCTAATCCTCTTAAGAATACGGGAAGAAAAAGCATCTCGTATGTGCTTTCAGGAGAAACCGTGAAATACAATATTCCGAAAAAGGCTGCAAAGCAACTCATGCCTCCGGCTATCAGAAAGCGGAAACGCCAGCGCTGCCAGCGGAACCACCAGAAGCAGATGAATGCTCCCAATGCATATCCCGGCAACAGATAGATGTAAAGCTGGTACGTGTGTGTACTGTCCACCTTCAGAATGCTGGTCATATAATTGGTCAGCAGGGTGGTGGAGGTACTGAAAAACATGACCAGCATCATGTAGAAGTAACCTACGATGGCTTTTGGCTGGTACAATGGAGCTAGGTTTACATACGGCTGCTTGGAGTGATATTGTTTCCAGATGAAGAACGCAATTAAGATGGGAGCGATGACCAGATAGAGCCGGATCTTAAAGGAAGACGTCCAGTCGAGTACTTTCCCATAGTTGATGACGTACATCAGCATCAGCAATCCGGTGGCAATGACAAGCATTTCCCGAATGTGCAGTTCCGAAAGTCGGATGGGTTTAAGCGGACGGTTATGACGGAAACAGACGATGACAATCAGAATGGATGTCATGAGCATCATCATCATGAAGTAATACATGTATTGCCAGTTGTAGTGATAGGCCAGCTCAGCGGTCACAATCATGGACACTTGTCCTCCGGCAAATACTAACGGGTAGAAATAGGAATAGAATTCACTTCGTACATTTTTCGGACTGAAAATCTTGGTCGCTCTTCGGATGAACCAAAGCATGAGAAATCCTTTCAGAAAGCCGATAAAGAAACTGCAGATGATGACCAAGTCAATGTTTTGCGAACGGGCACATACCCAGCTGAGCAGGAACTGTATGCTTAGGTCAGTCAGTAGCAGAAACTTGGATGAAAGGGCATCAAGCACTTTGGGTACAATGGGGTAGGCTATGGCCATTCCGGCAGAAGCAGCATAGTATCCCATGGTGATGTCTTCTGTATTGGTTCCCAGTGTACTGGATACTTCGAGCATACTGCCGGTGTAGGAGCCGTTCAGCATGGTTACGGGAAGGATAATAAAGAAGATACATATCATCCCCAACCAGTCGGGAACCCATTGACGTACGGGGACGTCGAGTTGTTTCATGGTCATCATTTGCGTAAGGCTTCAGTTTCTACCATCATTCCGGCTCTCAGACTGCTCATTTCTTCCGGAGTTATGTCTTTCAGGTCAATCCTTACGGGGATACGTTGCTGTACTTTGACAAAGTTTCCGGCAGAATTGTCGGTAGGAACCAGCGAATATTTGGAGCCTGTAGCTTCCGAAATAGCCGTTACAGTGCCGTGAAAGAGTTTTCCAGGGAGGGCGTCTACCTTGATGCGCACTTCTTGTCCGATGTAAATATGGATAATCTGTGTTTCCTTGTAATTGGCTGTCACCCATTTATCCGTATTCCGAACCAGATACGAGATGGTTTGCCCAGCCTGTACATATTGACCGGGTTCCAGGGTTCGGCGTCCCATATAACCGTCATACGGAGCTGTCAGTACGGTATATGACAAATTAAGCCGGGCCAAATCCAGGCTGGCTTCCTTGCTCAAGATGGCTGCTTCTGCGCTGGTGGTTCGTCGGGTAGTTTCCGTGAACTGCGATTGAGCCGCTTTTCGCTGTTCTAACAATGCCTGATAGCGGGCCTGGGCTGCTTCGTAAGACGCTTTGGCCTGTTCATATTGCTGTTCGGGCACAGATTCCTCTTTGAGCAGTCTGGCAAAACGGCGGTAGTCCTGCTCCAGCTGCCACAATTTGGCTTTCGCTTCGGCAATATTGGCATCTTGCACGGCGATGTTGGTTTGTGAAGTCTCTATACCGGAATGAAGTACCTCTTTGGAACCTTTTACATCCAGCAGGGCAGCTTCCGCCTCTTTCACCTTTATCTGATACTCACGGTTGTCCAGTATCAGCAGTGTATCTCCCTGATGTACATACTGATGTTCTTTGAAGCGTACTTCCTTGATGTATCCGGAGGCACGGATGTTCAGCGGACTTACGTACTGGTCAATAAAGGCATCGTTCGTAATTTCATAATGAATGTATTTCCAAAAGTAATTGGCCACCCATATCAGTCCGGATCCGGCAATCAGAATGCATAGAAAGTTGAGCAGGATGTTCTGCAGTCTTCTTTTCCGGAGTTTCTTGTGTGTATCTTGTAGCGTCATATTCTTTATAGTTTAGTGAAGTTATAATCTTCCGCAAGCTTTTTGCAGCTGGTAGTAGGTGTAAATGATTCTGGTGCGCGAAGAGGTCAATTGTAGCTCGGCATTGAGCAACACGGAATTGGCATCCAGCAGGTCGGTGAGTATGGCCAGCTGGTTCATGTAACGGTTTTGCATGATGCGGTAGTTTTCCTGTGCCTGGCGGACCGACAATTCCCAGGCTTCTTCTTCCTGTAAGGCTTCCTTGTGGCGCAGGATGGCGTTGTAAATATCCATCTGCAGCTGTTGTTTTTTCAGCTCTTCTTCTTTTTTTTGTACGGCAACCTGAAGCTGGCTTTCCTTGATTTTGTGTCCGTTCTTGAATAAGGAAGAGAGCGGATACGACACGGAAAGTCCGATATTCCAGTTATTGTTGTATAAGTCGGTCATGGTACGCGTGATGGGGCGGGCCAGGGTGTTCGACGCATACAGGTTGATGTTCGGCCTGCGTGAGGCACGGTCTATCTCTATCTGGTTCTGGGCCAGTTCGGTTTCCTTGCGTAGCAGCTGCATGTCTGGTGCCTGCTCGTAGGCTGACAGGAGGTAGTCGTCGTAGCTGTCCAGCGGGGTAGCTTGCTGAAGCAGTGTCGTGTCGGGCGTAATAATCGGGTTACGGTCGTTTCCTAACAGCAGGTTCAGTTGTTGCGACACGATGTGAATGCTGTTTTCCGTTTCCTGCAAAGACAGCCGGTCATTGGTCAGTTGCATTTCGCTGCGCAATACGTCATTGTTGGTGATAAGTCCCTCTTTCTTCATTTGACGTATATCTTGCAGGCGACGTTCGGATTCTTCGATGTTACGGGTAAGTACAAGATGCTGTTTGAATAAGGTAAAAAGCGTCAGGTACTGGTTGAGTAATCCCAATTTGATGTCGGCCTGATTCGTCATCCGTTGCAGTCTGGCTATTTCGGTTTCAATGTCTGCCTTCTGGATGGAACGGCGGATTTTCCTCCCTGATAAAGCGGCTGGTTAAAGTCGACCGTATAATTCTGCGACCAGTCCGGAGTATCAGGGTAGGTGGGGTTGGAAAGTCCGTTCTGAAAGACCACGGGCTGACCGATGATGCCTCCTTTCAGCCCTATTTCCAAATCAGGAAGCAGGCCGGTTTTGGCATACAATTTCCGTTCATGAGCCATTCTTTCTTTCAGGCTGTCACTCTGCAATTGCAGGCTGCTTTTGATGCCCGATTCGAACAGTTGTTCGACCGACAAGAATAAAGAGTCCTGCTGTGCCTGTGCGGAGACAGCCCAAAACAGACTACCTGTAAAAATCAGTTTTCGGATGATGTTAGAAACCTTCAAGGACATTTTGTACTGTTTTTAATTCAGATAATATCTTTGCCGTTCGTTCGGTAGACAATATTTCTTCTGCGTTGGCGTATACCAGATTAAGAATCGGGCGAATCTGGACTTTAAGTGCTTCTCCTTCAGGGGTGAGGTACACCAGCTTGTTGCGTCGGTCGTTTGTATCCTCTTTCCGGTAGACATATCCCTTCTTTTCCAGGTTGTTCATCAGGTTGGTCAGGCAGGCTTTGTCTTTGGCAGTACGCTCAGCCAGTGCCTGTTGGGTAATGCCCTGTTCATGCCAGAGACTGCTTAAAACTTGAAGCATTTCGAAGGTGATGCCGGCATTATTATCTTTTAGGGTGCGTTGCATGGCACGTCGAAAGGCCATGCGAGTGCGGAAAATTTGTATCATGAGTTCCCGGAACTCGTTTCCTTCTTTCATTTTATGAGGTGATTTTTTAGTTATCCGGCTACAAATATAGCTCCATTTTTTTGAAGTAGTAAAATATTTGACTATTTTGTAGGGAGAAACCTGTGCTTTCATTTGAAAGCGGAGGGGGAAATTCTCAGTACTTCCGAAGGAGTACTCCAGTACTTTCAAGGAAGTACTCGAATACTTTCGGGGAAGTACTTCAGTACTGCCTAAGAAGTACTGAAAAGTAACAATAGGTTTATAATGAGTGTGTTAGAATTTCAGGTAACCGTTCTCTTGCCGGATGATTTCCTCGGAAACTAAGTAGGATACCACTTTAATCAGGTGGTTTTCAGGTACTTGCATTTTGTCCTTTATCTCTTGCAACGAAAGCGGATTTTCTTTCAGTAATGCTTGCAATTGCTGACTGATGGCTTCAAACTCTCCCGACTTTAGGCCGGACTGATGTTGCTGCAGGCATACGTCACATTGCCCGCAATTGTGCTCGTTCTTTTCACCGAAATAGCGTAACAGCATCCGGCTTCGGCAGCGGTTCTCGCTTTCTGCATATTCTATCATGGCGTTGATACGCTGCACATAGCTTTCTTTTCTGTCTTCGTAGACTTCCTTACTTAAATAAACGCGTTCCGTTTCTTGTCTTTCGCGCGTATAGATAATGTAAGGTGTCTTTTTTGCGGGGATATAATGCAGGATATGCTGCCGGCTCAGCGAGAGCAGGGTTTCATAGATTTGTTGTTTGCTCAGTCCCGAACGGGTCGACAGATTGTCTTCACTGATATAAGCATAGTCCGTGAAAAGCCCGGTGTAGGTTCTCAGTAGGATACGAAGCAGTTTCTCTGTGTCTTCGCTTTGTTCGCGGATGCGGTACAGTTCTTCCTTGGTGATGGTGAACATGATGCGCGAAGCATTATCTTGCTCATCGGTATATTCCAGATAGCCTGCGCGAGTCAGGATTTTCAAGGCACTGTCGGTCTGTACGGGAAAGTGCCTGAAGTTACGGCAGAATTCATCGATATTGAACGCGAAGGTGCAGCCTCTTCCGTCTCCCATGGCCATTTGGTAATAGAAGTTGATGTCTTCGTAAATTTTTCGGATATAACTTTTCTCGGGAAATGTATCGCTTACCCGCTGTTTGAGTGTGATTTTATCGCGGGCACAGAACAGCAGTACGGCATAGGCTTTCATGCCGTCTCTTCCAGCTCGTCCGGCTTCCTGAAAGTAGGCTTCGGGCGAGTCGGGCACATCGGCATGGATAACCACGCGTACGTCTGGTTTGTCAATTCCCATACCAAAGGCATTGGTGGCTACCATTACACGGAATTCTCCTTTCAGCCAGGCTTTTTGTCGGGAATCTTTGGTCTCGTCGTTGAGTCCGGCATGATAAAAAGTGGCTGTGATGTGGTTGCGGTTCAGGAACTGGGAAATCTCTTTCGTCTTTTTCCGGTTGCGGGTATAGACAATTCCCGACCCGTCGACGCGTTGCAGGATGTGGAGCAGTTCGCTTTCCTTGTCTTCCGTATGACGTACCACGTAGGCCAGGTTCTTCCGTTCAAAGCTCATGCGGAACACATTTTCCTGGCGGAACTGAAGGCGTTGCTGGATGTCGCTGACCACTTCCGGAGTGGCAGTGGCCGTCAGTGCGATGACGGGAACTCCCGGGAGTAGCTGACGTATATTCGCTATTTTCAGGTAAGCAGGGCGGAAGTCGTATCCCCATTGCGAGATGCAGTGTGACTCATCCACGGTGATGAGGCTGACGTGCATGCTGCGGAGTTTGATTTGAAAGATTTCGGTGTCCAGTCTTTCCGGAGATACATAAAGGAATTTGTAGTTGCCGAAGATGCAGTTCTCCAATGCGATGACAATCTCTTCGCGCGTCATGCCGGAATAGATGGCGGTTGCTTTGATGCCCCGTTCGCGCAGGTTTCTCACCTGGTCTTTCATCAGGGCAATCAGAGGGGTAATGACCAGGCATAACCCTTCTTGGGCGAGGGCGGGCACTTGAAAGGTGATGGATTTACCACCTCCTGTGGGCATGAGTCCCAATGTGTCCCGGCCTTCGCCTATGCTGCGGATAATGTCTTCCTGTATGCCTCGGAAATTGTCATATCCCCAGTATTGTTTCAGGATTTTTCGGTAGTCAGTCATGAGTCGCTAACTTCGACTGGGCTTGATGTCTTCTATCTGTAGTTGGATTTCTCCCCGCTTATGGGTATTTTCCTCAATGGTATAACAGATATTGAACGACTGTTTGGTCTTGATGTAACGCACCTGTGAACTTTGTCCGAAAGCGATACCGTTCATGACGTTGTTCGACTTGTTGTCCACCAGTTCCAGTTTGATGTGTTCCTGGTCTCTTCCTACCACCTTGCTGGTACCATAATCGTACACATTCAAGGTTGCGAAAACAGGCTTGTGGTTCTCTGGACCAAATGGGTTGAACTTCTTCAGGTCGAAGAAAAACTTCGGAGTAATGTCTCTGAAGTCCAGTTGTGCATCAATCTGGATGGTAGCGTTGGTCTGCTCCGGAAGAATGTGGTTGGTTACGTATTCTTCAAACCGTCTGGTAAATTCCGGCACATTTTCCACCTTCATGGATAAACCGGCCGCATAGGTATGCCCGCCAAAATTCTCCAGTAGGTCACGGCAATGTTCTATGGCTTTGTATACATCGAAGCCGGAAACAGAACGTGCTGATCCCGTAGCCAGGTTCTCGGTACGTGTCAAGACCACGGCAGGACGGTAGTAGATTTCCGTCAGACGCGAAGCGACAATTCCGATGACTCCCTTGTGCCAGTCCTCATTGAAAATCACGATAGATCTTCTTTCAGACAAGTCGGACAGGTTATCCACGATTTTATTGGCCTCTTCTGTCATGTTCTTGTCGAGGTCCTTACGCGTTTCGTTGTAGCTGTTGATGCGGTTGCTCTTTTTCAATGCAGACGCAAAATCCTTTTCAATCAGCAAGTCGACCGCTTCCTTTCCGTTTTGTATTCTTCCCGAAGCATTGATGCGGGGACCTATCTTGAATACGATGTCACTCATCGTAATTTCTTTTTCAGCCAGTCCGCATACATCAATAATGGCTTTCAGGCCGATGCTGGGGTTGGCATTGAGCTGACGCAGTCCGTGATAGGCCAAAATACGGTTTTCTCCCATAATAGGTACAATGTCGGATGCGATGCTGACTGCTACCAAATCGAGCAGGGGAGTAAGCTGATGAAACTCAATGCCGTTGTTCTGGGCAAAAGCTTGCATAAACTTGAATCCTACTCCGCAACCAGACAGGTGTTCGTATGGATACGTAGAATCCGGACGCTTGGCATTCAGAATGGCGGCAGCAGGAGGAAGTACCTCATCGGGTACATGATGGTCGCAGATAATGAAATCGATGCCTTTTTCTTTGGCGTAACTGATTTCTTCTACCGCCTTGATACCACAGTCCAGTACGATGACCAGTTTTACTCCGGTAGAGTAAGCATAGTCGACTCCCTTTTTTGACACACCATACCCTTCATTATATCGGTCGGGGATATAATAATCGATGTTCGAGTAGAACTGTTGAAGAAATTTGAAAACAAGGGCGACAGCCGTAGTGCCGTCCACGTCATAATCTCCATACACCAGGATACGCTCTTTTCGTCCCATGGCCAGGTTTAGGCGTTCCACTGCCACGTCCATGTCGTTCATTAGGAACGGGTCATGGAGGTCATTAAGCTGAGGTCGGAAAAACCGTTTGGCCTCTGCGGCAGAATGGATACCTCTTTCCTGCAGTAGCTTACATAAAATAGGACTGATGCCAATCTCTCTGGAGAGGGCTCTGGCAGCTTCTCTTTCTTGAAGTGTTGGAGGTTGATAGTTCCATTTGTAGTTCATTTATATATGTTTTTTCTTTTTTTAC
>ENA-OQDC01000612-OQDC01000612.1-human-gut-metagenome-genome-assembly--contig:-NODE-612-length-23703-cov-5.640609_pt1 | contig 23703 bp, 22 predicted proteins | sample MGYA00242770_ERZ504601 | MGnify/ENA primary metagenome ERZ504601 (study PRJEB26092, sample SAMD00036305) | human gut metagenome | host: Homo sapiens | study: EMG produced TPA metagenomics assembly of...
TACCGCATCGAGTACCTCAAAGAGCACATCGAACAGCTGGCCATCATGATTTGACGAAGGACTGCCGGTGTTCGGCTATTGCCCCTGGAGCTTTGTAGACGTGGTGTCCAGCCACCAGGGCTTTGCCAAACGATACGGCTTAGTCTACGTGGACCGCACCGAGACCGATCCCAAGCAGTGCGCCCGGGTGAAAAAAGGACAGTTTCTACTGGTATCAAAAAGTGATCACCAACAACGGCCTGACAGAATAAGCCATCACCTATTTTCCCCGCAGCCGTGCGGGCAACGTCCTGCGCTGCCTGCATGGCTGTTTTGTTGTTTGAAAGGAGTTTTTGTATGCATATCGCATTCGTATCGCTGGGCGCCTTCGGGCACATCAATCCTACCCTGGCCCTCGTCACCGAACTGGTGAAGAAAGGCGTCCGGGTGACTTATTTCACCACTGAAGCCTTCCGCACTATCATCGAGCCCACCGGGGCAAAGTTCGTCGCCGTACCCTCCTGGATGGCGGAAAACGACAAGCATAATGAGGACGGCGAAAAGAAAGAGGATGACGGCGGAGTGGCCGCCGCGGTGCCCTTCCTGTTCTTAAACGAGGCAGGAGCCTACATCGACACTGTGCTGGACACCCTGAAAAACGACAAACCCGACGCTGTCGTCCACGACTTTGCGGGCATTGCCGGCACAATCGCGGCGGACAACCTCAAGGTTGCCAACGTCATGCTCTACACCAGCTACCCCTCCAACGACAGCTACTCGGTAGCCGCCGGGTTCGAGAACTGCCCGCCGGACCACCCTCTGCGCAAAGCCGCGGCGCAGTTGGCCCAGACCTATGCCGAAAAATATGGCTGCCGCCTGCTGACCGTCAAGGAAATCTTCGACGGCCACGGGGACTTCAACCTGGTCATGATGCAGAAAAAGTTGGTTCCCAATTACGAGACTTTCGATGACAGTTTCGTGTTCACCGGGGTACAGATCGGCAAGCGGACCGCCTTCGGCAGCTGGAAGGCCCCCGACAACGGCAAACCCCTGCTGTACTCTTCCCTGGGCACCGCCTTCAACAACTGGCCGGAATATTACCCAATTCTCTTTGACGCAGTCCGGGATTTGGACATCAACGTCTTTGCAGCCTTGGGCTCCATTGACCCCGCCAGCCTGAAGGACATCCCCGCCAACGTGGAGGTGGGCCAGATGGTACCCCAGCTGGACATCCTGTCCCAGGCATCGGTATTCATCACCCACGCCGGCATGGGTGGCACCGGTGAGGGCATTTATTACGGCGTCCCCGATGATCGCCATCCCTCAGATGGACGAGCAGGCCATCACCGCCCGGCAGATCGAGAAGCTGGGCCTGGGCACCGCTTTCCTAGACAAGAACGCCATCACCAGCGAAAGCCTGAAGGCTGCCATCGTCAAGCTGCTAACCCAGCCTTCCTACAAGGCCACTGCTGCGGAGTTCAGTGCAGATATGAAGAGCCTGGGCGGCGCCAAGGCTTCCGCCGAGGCCCTGCTGCACTTCCTAAAACATTAACAAGCTATCTTCCCTCTGTCCCAGTTTGCCGGGGCAGGTACTTCTTTTTCGCAATCCTCCGCCTGACCCCGGGCGGGGGATTCTTGAAATACAAGGAGGACAGATTATGACCACCTTCCCCAAAGATTTCCTGTGGAGCGCATCCACAGCGGCCACCCAGATCGAGGGCGGCTGGAACGCCGACGGCAAAGGGGAGTCCATCTGGGACACCCTGGTCCATGACGGCACCGGCAAGATCGCCCACGGCGAGAACGCCGACATCTCCATTGATTTTTACCACCGCTGGCGAGAGGATGTGGCCCTGATGAAGCAAATGGGCCTGAAGGCCTACCGGTTTTCCATCAGCTGGGCCCGGGTGCTGCCCGAGGGTATTGGCAAGGTCAACGAGGCGGGCATCCGATTTTACCAGGATTTCTGCGACGAGCTGCTGAAAAACGGCATCCAGCCACTGGTGACCCTCTACCACTGGGACCTGCCCACCGCCCTTTACCGGCAGGGGGGCTGGAAGAACCCTGCCAGCCCCGACTGGTTTGCTGAGTATGCGGAGGTCGTATCCAAAGCCCTGGCGGGCCGGGTGGGGTACTGGCTCACCTTCAACGAGCCCCAGATGTTCTGTGGCCTGGGGCTGGTGGCAGGAGTTCACGCACCCTTTGAGCACAACGACGACCAAACCATGATGGGCATCACCAAACACATCCTGCTGGCCCACGGCCGGGCGGTGCAGGTGCTGCGGCGCAACTGCCCCGGCACCAGGGTGGGCATGGCCCCCACCGGGGACTGCTGCCTGCCCAAGGATGACTCCCCGGAGGAAGTGGAGAAGGCCCGGCAGAAGTCTCTGAGCGACTACCCCGGCTACATCATGTCCAATACCTGGTGGGCCGACCCGGTATTCCTGGGGCAGTACCCCGCCTGGGCCAAGCAGAAGTTCGGGGACCAGCTGTACACCATGACCCCAGAGGAGTGGGCCCTGGTGTCCCAGCCCCTGGACTTTTACGCTTACAACTGCTACCAGGGCACGGTGGACATCGTCCCCGACCCCTCCAAATACGATGCCTACGCCTACCAGGGCAGCCCCCAGACGGCGGCGGCCTGGAACATCACCCCCAAGGTGCTGTATCACGCCAGCAAGTTCTGGTTCGAGCGGTACCACCTGCCCATCCTCATCACCGAAAACGGCTATTCGGGCCTGGACTGCGTCATGCTGGACGGCGAGGTTCATGACCCCCAGCGGATTGACTTTCTCCACCGGTATCTGCTGGAGGTGGCCCACGCCATGGCCGACGGCATCCCGGTGATCGGCTATTCGGTGTGGAGCCTGTTCGACAACTTCGAGTGGGCGGCGGGCTACAGTTGCCGCTACGGCCTGATTTATGTGGATTACCCCACCCAGCAGCGGATCGTGAAGGATTCGGGCTGGTGGTACCGGGACGTGATTGCCTCGAACGGCGCGAACCTGTAAGGGCGCGGTGCCAAAACATACATAAAGAGGTCGCTCACTGTGCAGACAAGCACAGCGGGCGGCCTCTTTGTCTTTCTCAGACCCTGCCAGGGAACCGGTGGTTTATTTGTCCATATAGGCCCTCTGCACATTTTTGCACACTTTTTGCACACCGGAACGGCTAGATAACGGATGCGAGAGTGGATAACAAGTGCAAAGGATACAGAAGACGCAAAACTTAAATTTGCGATAAAACAATAAAAAAGATCGATCTGCGCAATTTTGAAAATTGACAATTGTTGCATGCTGGTTTCTCTTAATCAGTGGGCCCAGGGTTCGAGTCCCTGGAGGTGCACCACAACAACAAAATCCGAACTTTTTTCCAATAGGAGAAGGGTTCGGATTTTTTGTATTCTTCGGAAAACAGAACGAATCCCTTGCTTCCATCGAAAAACGTCCTAGACCTTATCATAAGAAAGCACGACAGACCACTGAAAGAGTGCCGTAAGGCAGAAAGGACACGAGTATGAAGTACGATGAAAGAACCTGCAAATTCAACATGGACACCGGCTGCGTGGAGCTGCTGCTCCGGGATGGGAGAAAAATCTCTATCGACTGTACCGAGGTCGAGGATGCGTTGGACGTTACCATGGCGCAGAGGTCGGAGTTGGAGTATCTCATCTATAACGACCCTCTGGCGTATGCAGACCTGATTCTAAACGGCGAACCGGAGGAATATTTGAAGAATGTGGCTGGAATCCATGGACTAGAAGACTAACCCCCCAAAATCCACACGCGATAAGGAAGGCGGAGTGTTCCATCAAAAGAACACCCTGCCTTCCTTTTATTTCAGTTTGAAGCTCAGTGTCGGAGAAAATCATGATCCAGGATCTTGATTTTTGCCCCGGAAAATTCAATAACCTTCTCATCCCGCATCCGGCACAATTCGCGGGAAAGCGCGCTGCGGTCTACACAGAGGAAGTCGGCAAGTTCGGTGCGGCTGTACAGCAGATGATAACACTCTTTGCTGTCCGGTGTCAGCGTCTGCAAATAAATTTTCAGCCGGTCCCGCAAACGCTTCTGGGCAAGAATACGCACCTTTGTATTGAAGAACAGAAGCTGTTGCGCCATATCCTGCATCAGATTAGCGGTCACCTGCATCCGGCAGGGACAGGTCATGGTCTGCTGGGACATGAGAGCGCTGAAATCCAACCGGAGCACCGTACAGTCTGAGTCGGCCCGCAGGCAGACCGGACTGGTACTCCAGCCGGTACAGGCCAGTTCGGCCCCGAAAATCTGCCCACTTGCCAGCCGGCAGATGCTGACCTGATTGCCATTTTCATCATACAGAAACTCTTCCACTGTGCCATCCAGCAGGATGCCTGTATTGTGGCTTTGTTCGCCCAGTTCCACAAGATGCGTATTGCGGGGATATTGATGCACGCTTGCGTGCAGGCAGTCCAGAACATCCCGGTAGCGGCGCGGCTGGATGCCGTGGAACATTCCGCACTGCTGTAAAATCGAATAATATTTTTCCATGCTCCAAAATCATTCCGTCCGTTGCCATAACAACGGACACATCGAGGTAGTTGTGTTAAACTCTGGTTAGAGCTGTCTAATTTACGACAGCTCTATTATACGGAATGAAGTTTGAAATGTCAAACCCTCAAAGCAACAGGGTTGATTTTTGAAAGGAGCTGTCCCATGTATTCTTTGGGAATGGATCTTGGTACCTCCACGGTCAAGATCGTGCTGATGCAGAACGGAACAGTGGAGAAGTACTGGCTTGCCGTGCATCATGGCAGGCCGCTTCTGTGCCTGCGGCAGGGCTTGTCGGAACTTGCTATTGGCAGGGACGAGACACTTGCCGTTTGTGTGACAGGTGATAATGCCGGGGCACTACTGGAACACTGCCCGGTTCTGCCAGAATTGGGAGAGATCCCTGCCATCGTGGAAGGTGTGCACAGGCTTGTGCCGCAGGCCGGTTCGATTATTGAAATCGGCAGTCAAGGTGCGCGGTTCATCACAGAAGTCCGGAGCCGGACCCGCAGTTTGCGGCCAACGAGCATTGCGCAGGCGGCACCGGTTCCTTTTTTGAGGATCAGATGTCCCGTGTGGGCTGCAAGCTGGAGGATTATTCTGCGCTGGTTGAGCAGGCGCAGAGCATTCCGCGGCTTTCCGGACGCTGCGCAGTGTTTGCCAAAACGGATATCATTCACCGCCAGCAGGAAGGTGTTTCCACGCCGGATATCCTGCTGGGATTGTGCTATGCAATGATCCATAACTACAAGGCGACCATTGTGCGGCGGCTGCCGGTCTGCAAACCAGTGGTATTCTGCGGCGGCGTGACCTGCAACTCCGGCGTGATACGGGCTATCCGGGATGTGTTCGACCTGACCGAAGAGGAACTGATCGTCCCGGAAGAAGCGCGTTTTGAAGCGGCCATCGGTGCAGCATGCAAGGCAGAAGGTGCATTTACACTGGCACAGCTGGATGCGTTGTTGAACGATGCAATGGCAACACGCTCCACGACAACCGGGCTTCCCAGACTGGAACTGTTGCCCGGCACTGATCTTTCTGAGCCGAAGGCCACCGGTATCCTCCCGGAGAAGGGCTGTGCGCTGGGCATCGACATCGGTTCCACCAGCACCGACCTTGTTCTGGTGGGGCCGGAGGGTGAACTGGTGGATTTCCAGTATCTGCGCACCGCAGGCGACCCGGAAGGAGCTGTCCGCAAGGGGCTGGCCAGCATCCGGGAACGGTTCGGTGCGGTGCGCTTTACGGCGGTGGGCGTGACTGGCTCCGGGCGGGAGCGTGTCGGCAAGCGCATCGGTGCCGATGCCGTGCGGGATGAGATCACCGCGCAGGCAAAGGGCGCTGCGCACTGGGTGCCGGAGGTGGATACTGTCTTTGAGATCGGCGGGCAGGACAGCAAATACATCAGCCTGAAAAACGGCAAAGTCGTGGATTTCCAGATGAACAAGATCTGCGCAGCGGGCACCGGTTCTTTTGTAGAGGAACAGGCCGCCCGCATGGGGATTCCGCTGGCTGAATTTGGCCAGTTGGCGTTGTCCGCAGAGCACCCGGCCGCATTGGGCGAGCGCTGCACGGTATTCATTGAAACCGCCATTGCTTCTGCCGCTGCCGAAGGCGTTCCACAGGCAGATATTGCGGCCGGACTGTGCCACGCCATCGTGCAGAACTACCTGCACAAAGTGGTCGGCTCCAAACCGGTCGGACAGCACATCGTATTGCAGGGCGGTGTGGATTACAATCCCGGCATCGTGGCGGCTTTTCAGGCGGCCTATGGCAGCCGGGTCCGGGTCAGCCCGGTGTTCTCCATCAGCGGCGCATACGGCGCGGCCCTGCTGGCGCAGGAAGCGGTGGGCGATACGTCCAGTCAGTTCGTCGGGTTTGACAGCCCGGCACAGGCCGCAGAGGACAGCCGCAGCGCCGAGACCCAAAGAAACATTGATTTTTACCGGCAGGCCGACAACCTGCTTCTGGAAGGCTACACGGGGAAACGCGACCCTCGCAAAAAGACGGTGGGCGTGCCCTTTGTGCTGATGATCCACAAGTTCTTCCCCATGGCTAATGCATTCTTTACCTCGCTGGGGTTCAACGTAGTCCTGACCGACCCGACCAGCGAGGAAACCATCCGGCTTTCCCAGCAGCTGGCACAGAGCGAGACCTGCTACCCGGTTAAACTTATTTACGGCCATATGCAGCAGCTCATCGACCAAAAAGTAGATTATATCTTCCTGCCCACCATCCACACGATGAAGCACGAAAAGAGCCGTGTGAAACACAACTACGGCTGCGTCTATATGCAGACGGCAGCCGCATCCATTGCCAAAGCTCTGGACATTGAGAGCAAGGGCATCACTCTGCTCAGCCCGGTATTTGATCTGGACTTCGGGCAGGAAGCCATGGTCACCGCCATGCTGGGACTGGGCAAAGTACTAGGTATCCCGAAGCCGCTTTGCGCAAAAGCACTGCTCAGCGGTGCCATGGCGGTGCGCCGCCATACTGCCGCAGTGGAAAAGCAGGGCAAAGCACTGCTGGCGACCCTGAAACCGGAGGACAAAATTCTGGTGCTCATCACCCGGAATTATGGCGTTTCCGACCCCATCCTGAACATGGGCATCCCGGAACTGCTGCTGGAACGCGGCTATAAAGTCATCACGCTGAGCCACCTGCCCGGTCATGCGCTGGACATCTCCGATGAATACGATAATCTTTATTATCCGTTCGGGCAGCATATCCTGTCCGGAGCAAAGCTGATCGCTCACCACCCGAATCTCTACGCTGTCTACCTGACGAACCACGGCTGCGGCCCGGACACCATGCTCTCACACCTGTTCAAGCAGGAGATGGGCGATAAACCCTACCTGCAAATCGAAGTGGATGAGCATTTTTCCAATGTGGGTGTCATCACTCGCATTGAAGCGTTCCTGAACAGCTTGCAACACCGCCCGGCGGTGGCTCTGCCGACAGATTTCAACATCGAGCAGGTCGATATTCACCCCTGTCGTCTGGCACAGACACCATCCCCCAATGTGCCACTCTATCTTCCGGCGATGGGTGCTTATACGCCCTATCTGGCCGCATATTTCAAACAGCAAGGGGCAGACCCCTACGAGCTGCCGCACCTGACGGACGATATTCTGAGCCTTGGCCGGGCGGAAACGAGTGCAAAAGAATACCTGCCATTCCCAGCCTTGTTTGGTAGCATCCTTGCCGAGCGAAAAAAAGACCAAGCACATGCGCAGTTCCTGATTCCGCAGACGCAGGGTGCAGAGGCAGACGGTCAATACGCCCGTGTCATCCGCGCTGTGTTGGACCGCAGAAAAGAGCGGAATGCTCAACTGGTCAGTCCGATGCTGGAAACACTGCCCGAAATGGCGCAGAACCGTGATATGCTTTTCCGTGCACTGCTTGCCGGTGATCTTTTCTATGCAGCCCCGACTGAAAAACGTCCCGGCATTGCAGCGCAATGGGATGCTCTGCCCGGCTGGGAGCAGCTGCACACCGCAGCGAGAGAAATCGGCGCACTTCCCGCAAAAGGCCGCCGCATTGCCGCTGTTGGTACGCCGCTCTGCCTGACAGAACTGGACAGCGGCGTACTTGCCGCGCTGGAAGCCGAAGGCGAACAGGTGCTTCGCGCCCCACTCAGCGAGGCACTCTGGTTTCTGTGGATAGACAATTTGGATGAAAACAAACCATCGGCTGGTTGGCTTGACCAGATGCAGAGGCAGATGCAGACCCTTGGTAATGAACTTGGAGCGCACAGTGCCTTTGCGGAAGACGCTGAAACACTGTTCCTCATTGCGGACTCTGCCTTGCCGAATTTTTCAGGCGGGAACGGTCGATATCGGTACGCCAAGGCCGTGGAGCTTTCTAACCGTACCAATGCAGTGCTGACCCTTGCACCCCGGTATGAAAATACCGCTATGATTCTGGATATGCGCGGCCTGCACGATGCCTGCAGTGCCCCACTGTTCCAGCTTTCCCTTGATAACGACTGGGATGAAACTGCATGGAGCCGCCTGCGCTCGTTCCTCTACTACTGCTGAATCTGGCAGACGCAAAGAACCCGTCCGGTACGTCCGGACGGGTTCTTTGCGTCTGTTATGAAACAGAAAATCGCTTATTCGATGACCAGCAGCAGGCTCATTTTGAATTTGCCCTGTGCGGTAACGCTGTGCAGGCCGTTCTTATCGAAGCGGAAGCTCTCGCCTGCGTTCAGTTCGTAATCCTTACCCTCATAGCCAATAATGGCCTTGCCTTCGAGGGCGGTCAGGATGGCATTGCCGGGAGCGCGGTGTGGAGTCAGGCCGGTGCCCTCGTCAAAAGCCATCAGGACAAATTTCATGTTGTCTGCATGAGCGATGTCCAGATTGGCGATGCTGCCCTCTTCATAAGAAATGAGGTTCTTCAGTTCGGTGGGCTGGCCTGCCTTGATGATATTGTTCATGGTAAAATTCTCCTTTTTCAAAATGATTTCGGTATAGATCATTCCACTGTCGGTTTTTGTGCCGCACAGTGTTTTCGGCGGTACATACAGCACTTCTCCGGGTTTGACAGACACTTCCTGCCCATCGACTCCCAGAAGGAACCTGCCGTTTCCCTCACCACCCAGATAAAGAGTGGTGCAGTCATAGTATTCCGGGGTAATAGAAGTGCCTGCGCCCAAGGAAAACCATGTTACCGGCACTCCATAGCCCAGTCCGGAAGGTCGGGAAACGGTCATAGCATCCCGGATCGGGCGAACCTGGGAAAGTGTAAAAGGGACATTGTTCATACAGCAGTTTCCTCCCGCAGAGCAACCGGAACGATGCTGCGCACCGACCGCCCCTGATAATGCAGTTCATCCACCAGCACCTGAACATCAAAAGAATACGAGATGTTCTCCTCGTTCAAGATCTCCGCAGCTGGACCGTAGAAAAATTCGCCTTTGCGGTTCAGCATCAGGGCTTCGTCCGCCACGCTCATGGCATTGGTGGGATAGTGGGTATTCATGATGGCACTGATGCCGGATTCATGCGCCAGCCGCTCCACTATATTCAGCACTAAGATCTGATTGTGGAAATCCAGACCGGTTTCCGGCTCGTCCAGAATGATGAGCTTCGGCTCATTGATGAGGGCACGGGCAATGAGCACCATTTGTAGTTCACCACCGCTCATCCGGTTGCAGTCCTTGTTGGCAAGACGGGTGATCCCCACTCGTTCCATCATGGCTTCCGCCATTTCGATTTCCTCTTTGCCGGGTTGCTGAAAGGCTCCGAGATGCGCACTGCGCCCCAGCAGAACCATTTCCAGACCGGTGTAGGAAAAAGCGAAGCCACGAGACTGCGGAATGTAGGAGATGGTACTCCAGACATTCTTCGGTTTGAGGGTGTGAATGTCCTTCCCGTAAAGCAGAGTCTTGCCGCTGTGCCATGGCAGCAGACCAATCATGCACTTGAGCAGGGTGGTTTTACCAATGCCGTTTGGACCAAGAATAGCAAGGATGTGGCCTTCTTCCAGACGCAAATTGATATTTTCGAGAATCACAGGCTGCTTCGGGTAGCCGAAGCAACCGTTCTGCACTTCCAAGATCATTGCAGATTGCTCCTTGTTTTATTCAACAGAGAAATAAACGCCGGTGCACCGATGATAGCGGTGAGGATGGAAAGAGGCAGCTCGATAATGCTGATGCTGCGGGACAGGGTATCGATCAGGATCATAAAGCTGGCTCCCAGACTGAGACTGAGGGGCACCACATAACGGTTGTTGCTTCCAACCAGCATCCGGGATGCGTGCGGGATCAGCAGACCAATCCAGCCCACCTGACCGCACATGGAAACGGCTGAAGCCGTGACCAGCGTAGATGCAACAATAAACAGCATCCGGGTCTGTTTGATGTTGATGCCGCTGGTACGAGCCTCGTCATCACTCAGTGAAAGGATGTTCAGCCGCCAGCGCAGCAGATAGATGATGATGATTCCAGCAACGATAAGTGGGCAGCCAATCAGGATCTTTTGGTAACTGGCACTGGTAAAGCTGCCCATGAGCCAGTAGGTGATCTCCGGCAGCTTGTCCTGCGGATCGGCAGTATATTTCAGCAGCGAACCCAGTGCGTTGAACAGAGAGGATGCAATCGTGCCGGCCAGCACCAGATAAACCATAGAACGCCCATCACTCTTGCCTGCGATTTTCAGAGTAAAACAGACGGAAATCAGGCCAAAGACCAAGGCGATGAGCTGCGTTTCCAGAATACTGCAAGACAGGATAATAGCAAGAATTGCACCCACACAGGTGCCGCTGGTTACACCCAAAATATCCGGTGTGGCAAGCGGATTGGAGAATAAGGATTGATAGGTATTGCCTGCACAAGACAGACCTGCGCCGACGATGATGGCCATCAGAATGCGGGGCAGCCGCAGATTGATGACGATGGAGTAGTTCTGTACATTTGAGGTGCTCTCACCCGTCAGAGCAGTGCGCAAAGCCGAAAGGACTTCGCCTATCGGAACACTCATTCGCCCAAAGCACAGGCAGATGAGTGCGGTCACAAGGGGCAAAGCAAACATCAATACCACAGCCAGAGGAGTGAACCGGCCTTTTTTGATCCAGATGGTATCTTTCATCAGTACAGCAGCATTTCCTCCAACTCGTCATCTGTCACATCGTAGCCGTACCATGTCTTGTAATATTCCTTGATGGTATCGCCCAGCGGATAATCGGCAAAAGCATCCGGGTAGGTGTTGCAGGCCAGCCATGCCAGCACCAGCGGAGCATCCGGATTCGGGGTAAACCAGTTCCACATACCGAGGGCCGTATTGTAGACACGGCCATTCTGTACTGCGGTCAGGGTGGAGAAGTCAGCACCGTCCACATTCCCGCTCAGCACGTCCTCGGTGCGCAGGGGCTGCAGGCCGGGACCATCCAAGAAAAGAATATCGGGATCCCAACTATAAATCTGCTCCATGCTGGCCTGTGCAAAGCCAGTGGCTTCCAGTGCCTTGTCCGTTACGCCCAGACGCTTCATCCAGTAGGTTCCAAAGGTGCCCTGACCGGATACCTGCGGCACACCGTCTGCATACTTCCACAGAATCAGCGCACTGGGGCGATCCGTTTGAGGAATTTCCGCAATACGGGCTTCCACATCGGTCACGATCTCATCACCGGCAGCAACAAAGGCGTCGGTCTTGCCCGGCTCGTTGAAGATCTGCTCCAGCAGCTTCAGCCACTCTTCGTAACGTTCAATGGGATCAGCTTCCGTAGATGCGCCCACGGTAGCGAAACCGATGGAGGGGATTCCGCTGGCCTTCAGGATTTCGGCATGGGAGGAGTTGCCAGCATTGTACAGGATAACATCAGGGTTCAGCTTCATGATCTCCTCGATGTTCAGGTCGCTCTGAGCATAGACCGTATCGCTGGACTCCAGAAGCTCCGGAGCGATATTCTTCAATACAGTGTCAGAAATGACCGACTTGAAAGAGCCGCAGTAACCCACGATGTAGGGAGCACTGCCCTCAAAATAAGCCATGTAGGTGGACAGGATTGGAATCTGGTCGATGACGACACGGGTGACCTTATTAGGCACTTCTACTTCGTTGCCGCCGTGGTCTACGACGGTATGGGTACCGGTCTCATCCATAGATGCGGCAGAGGAAGTTGCTTCGCTGGATACAGCGGAAGAAGCCACAGAAGAAGCCGTGCTGCTGGAAGAAGAACCGCAGGCGGCCAGAACACCGGCTGCACTTACAGCAGCCATGGCAGTGATAAACGAACGACGAGAAATCTTTTTCATGGAAAACTCCTTTGATAAATCAATGGTTCTTTGGTTGCGGCGGTTAGTTAGTAATAACCAACTGCAGAGGATTTTATCAAATTCACTTTCCTTTGTCGGTTGCTATGGCAACGGCAGCGCAAATTTATGTGATGGTAAAAATAGCAACAAAAACAGGGTGCGCCCTTGAATAGGACGCACCCTGCCATCGCAATTCACGATTTGATTCGTTGATAACAACCGTGAATTGCATATCGTAAATCGGTCGTTGGGAATTGCACTGCTTGAAAAACTTGCGATTAAGACCACAGACAACAGCGATATGTACAGCAGGGAGTTCCCCGTCGGAAACGCTCTGTTTTTCTTCATATCTGCTCAGCTTTGCTGCCGGAGCTATGCTGTATGTGGTGGTGGAGGAACTGATTCCGGAAATGTCGCAGGGACAGCACTCCAACGTTGGCACGGTGTTTTTCGCGGTGGGCTTCAGCGTGATGATGGTGCTGGACGTGGCACTGGGGTGATGGTTGGGGGACGGAAGCGAAATTTCTTTCAAAATCTCCTAAAATTCCTAAACTTCTTGACAGAGGAGACGGCAGGGCGTATTATTTTGGCAGAAGGACCGCTGAGAAGCGGCTTTTTATAAGACTGAAAGTTAGCTTTACCTAACTTATGACTCTGCCCTATACGAAGAAATATATCTCTTCTATTTACAGGTGGAAAATAAATAGAGAAGGAGCGTATCAGGATGAAGATCTACCATTTTGGTGCAGAGGATGCCCCGGTGCTGTTGCTGCTGCCGGGCACCTGTTGCCATTGGAAAAGCAATTTCGGTGCGGTGATCCCGCTTCTGGCTGACAGCTTCCGGGTGCTGTGCGTCAGCTACGATGGCTTTGATGAGACTGAGCAGACCGAATTTCCCACCATGCTGGAGGAGACTGAAAAGATCGAGGCCTACCTCAAGACCCACTGCGGCGGTCACATCCGGGCAGCCTACGGCTGTTCTCTGGGCGGTTCCTTCGTGGGGCTGCTGGCGGCGCGGCAGAACATCCACATGGACTACGGCATTCTGGGCAGCTCCGATCTGGATCAGGCATCGCCGCTGGCGGCAAGATTGCAGACTGATTTTCTGCTGCCATTGATCTACCCTGTGGTGCGGGACGGAAAGATTAAGGCGAAATTTCTCCAAAAGCGTCTGGACAAGTGTGCTGAAGAGTCGGGGGATTATGTCAAAGCCTTTCTGAAAATGTTTGGCGATGCCCGCCCTTATGTGACCATGCAGAGCTGTAAAAATCAGTTCTGCTCCGATCTTATCACTCCGCTGCCGGATAAGATCTATGTGCCCGGTACCGAGATCCATATTTTTTTACGCCCTGAAAATGGGTGCAAAATATCGTGCCCGGTATCAGCAGCATTTTGCACATCCTGTTCTCCATGAGCAGAACTTGCAGCACGAGGAATTGCTGGCCTGTCACCCGGAGCAGTGGGCGCATCTGGTAAAAAGTATTGCATTGTGAACGGTAAAACGTATCTGGAGCAAGCAGGATTTTGTCAGATCCAGAACCACAAAAATAAAAAGGGCTGGCTGTGCATCACAGCACAGAAATGAGGTGCGATCATGTCGAAAAAGGCAACGGAATTTCAAAGAAAAGCAATGAGCTGGATGTACCGGGGCAAGGAGATCTTCAAGCCTTTGAACACCGGCTGGATCGACGAGAATGTTGCCTGCGTGCGCGAATGGGTGGCGAACATCTTCTTCTACCGCAAAGGCGATACGACCATTATGGTCGATGCGGGATATAACTACGACCGCCTTGCCGAAAAAATGGGCTGGCTTGGGATTGATCCGAAGTCGATACACCATATTCTTATCACCCATCAGGACACCGACCATGTGGGTGCGGTGGAGGCAGACAGTCCGGGGCTGTTCCGAAATGCGAATCTGTACATCGGTGAGATCGAGAACCGGTATCTGATCGGAGAAGCACGCCGCAGGGTCATTTACCACCTTTATAAGCTGCCGCAGGTGACGATCAACAATGAAAAAGTGCTGCTGCACGACGATGAGGTCATCGACATCGACGGGATCAGGATCGAGTGTTTTCTGGTTCCCGGTCATACATGGGGACATATGGTCTACCTCATTGACGATAAGTACCTTTTTACCGGCGACACGCTGTGGTTTGGCGCGGACGGCGGCTACAGCTTCATTTCCTCGCTGGCGGAGGACAATAAGCTGGCTGTGCAGTCACTGGCGGAGCTGGAGCGGAAACTGCGCGCACGTGGGCTGCATCCATATTTCATCACCGGTCACACGGGATGGACGGACAATTTTGCCTTTGCGTTTGCCCACAAAGACAAGAGCTGTTCACCATTCAAAAAAACGAGTACACGACCCATCGGCACCCTATGATGCCTACGACGAATCGGACGACACCGAAGAAAATGCAAAGAGCGGTTTTCTGAAAGGCGTGGGAAGATGAAGGACAGTGAATTACAAATTGACCGTAGCTGCCATGTGCTATATTCCAAACCCTGCAAAAAGGAAATTCTGGCGAAAATCACTCTGCACTATCCGGAGGTGGAGCGCGAGGCGGTCTGGGAGCAGGTGCAGCTGAGATACGCAGAGCTTCTTTCCAAGTGGCGCACCGACCTCGGCGGTAAAAAGAATTTTCACAACGGCGTAGGCGGCACCTACGACTGCATCGCCATCATGTGCTTTTACGATGTGTGCCGGGATGTGGTCACATTCCGCGAAATGGAAGAGATCGAAGAAAATCTGATCCTGCCGTCCTTCCGGAAGCTGCGATTCGTTGACATCAACAAGCCATTCTGGAAAAAGCTGATGTATCGGGCATTCAGCACCGCCCAAAAGCACTGTGACACATGGCACGATTACGAGATGGATGTTACGCCTTACGAAAACAGCAAGCCCATCTATTATGAATTTACGGCGTGTCCGGCGGCGGAATTTGCCAAGCGGTTTGGATTTGCGGACATTATGCCCGCCCTGTGCAATGTGGACTATGCGTCCATGGAACTGCTCCATGCCAAGCTCGTGCGGACGACCACCTGCGTGGACGGCTGCCGATGCGACTATACCATCTGCGGCGATAAGGATTCATACGTAAAGGAACATCCCGAATACCGGGATGAAAACGGATACAGGAGGAATAAGTAATGCTTTTACAGGTGATTCTGGAAGGTCTTGGGCTGGGGGCTTTGCTGGTTCTGATCTGCGCTGCGGGCATCCGTAAGGGGGCTGTTGGGATGGTGCATCTTTACAGCCCGGCGGTGCAGCAGCGGTGCGTGAAGCTGGGACTTACAACACACGAGAAAATCAAGCGAAATTCTCTAGTTTTCAAAGCCGTCTGCGTTCCAGGCTATATCGGCTATGTGCTGGTCTGTGTCTATGGGATAAACGGTGCAAAGGGCTTTGTTCAGGGTTTCTGGCAGTTACTCGTCATCTTGTCCGTTATGAATCTCATGGACCGCCTGTTGGTTGACGGCTATTGGGTGGGGCACACGAACGCATGGACGATCCCCGGAACGGAGGATCTGAAGCCCTACATTACTGCAAAAGACAAGCAGAAAAAGTGGCTGTTCGGCACGGTGGGCATGGCAGTCATAGCGGCGGTACTTGCGAGAATTATGATGTTTCTTATGGAAAGCTGAGGCGATATCAATGATGTTTCAAACTTATGGCAACAGGAATCATCCTGCGGTGCTGTTCTTTCATGCTATGGGTGTGACGGGGGAGAGCAGCGAACCGGTTGCAAACTATTTACAGGATCGGTATTTCTGCATTTTACCTACCTCCACCGTGTACTGCAAAGGGCAGAAATATGTCAGCAAGGCGGACGAGGTTCGTCAGGTGGAAGAATACCTGAAACCGCAGGGGGTGGAACGCCTTGAACTGGTTGTGGCTTCTTCGATCGGTGCTGACCTTGCCATGGCGTTTTTGACAGGCACGAAGCTGCCCATCGGACATGTTTTCTTTGACGGCGGGCAGTTTGCACAAATCGGAAAAGGTACGCGCCGCATGATGACACCGTTTCTGTATCTGGCCATCAAGAGCCTGTACTGGTCAAAGGGCGGCACATTGAAAAAAGATCCTGTGGTGTGACGATAATTCCATAAAGCCGTATTTTATAGCCGCAGGGAAAAATCTGACCTACACAAATTTGCGGCGACAGATTCTGGACAGCCTGAAGGATAAACCCTTTCCAGCACTTTCCGAAGAACTGCAAAAGCATCTCTATTTCGAGTTTGGCAGCATAGAAGATCATTTCAAATACCGTCAAGCGGTGATAGAAGCCTATCCCTGTGGCAATTACCCCGTATTTGAGGGATACGATCACATGCAATATCAGATTCGTGATCCGAAGGGCTTTGCTGAAATGCTGGCATTTATCGCTGAGCAGGATGGTATGCCGAAGCTGCCGTTTATCAGAAAGTGAGAGGACCCGATATGAAATACAAAATCGAGAAAAACACCGTGCAGGAGACGCTGATCCTCCCGCTGTATTCCCGGAAGCTGTGTACCGAGCTGTATCCGAACCTTTACCAAGACGAAACAGCGGTTCGGCTGCTCGACCAGATCGACTACGATTTTTCGCAGGCAGAGGAAAACTCCCGCAGCCTGATGCAGCGGTTCGGTGCGCTGGAGGTGGCCATGCGGCAGAATGACCTTGCCTTTGAGGTGCAGGCATACCTAAAAACGCACCCCTGTGCGGCAGTGGTCAATTTGGGCTGCGGGCTGGACAACACCGGCAGAGCCTGCGACAACGGCAGCTGTAAAATCTACAATCTGGACTTCCCGGATGTGATCGCCTTGCGGCAGCAGCTGCTGCCCGCCGGGGAGCGAGAGCAAAACGTCCCCTGCGACCTGAAAGACCCCGCATGGTTTGACCGTATCGATGCCACCGGCGGGGCGGTGTTTTTTGCCTCCGGGGTGTTCTATTACTTCCTGACGGAGCAGGTTCGGGAACTGGTGCAGGGGATGGCGGACGCTTTCCCCGGCGGGGTGCTGGTGTTCGATGCTGCCAACCGAACGGCGGTGAAGATGATCGCCAAAACGTGGCTCAGGACGGCAAAAATCAAGGATGTAGGGGCATATTTCGCGGTTTCGGATGCGAAAAGCGAGCTTTCCCCGTGGGACAGCCGTTTGCAAGTGTCCAGCCGGGGCTATATGCTGGGGTACAACGATTTGAAAGATCCTTCTATCAGCGGCTTTTTCCGGTTTCTCGCCAAGGTCGGGGACAACGGGATGAAAATGCAGATCGTAAAGATCGGATTTGGAGGCAGACAATGAAATATGCCGGAATGCCCTTTGGAATGTGGGTGCTGTTTTCAGGCTCCTTTCAAAAGCAGCTGACCGCGGTGCTGGGCTATGATGCAGCCACCGCAAGAGCCATCACGAAAAAGGCGAAGCCGCAATACCGGCAGATCATCCGCAGGCTGCCGGAGTTTGAAAAAGCGGACCGCTTCAAGATGAACATCGTCAACTGCGCAATGCTCGGCGCGTTCATCCTCTCCATGCCGCAACGTCCGGAGGTGGACAGGATGACGGATTACTATGCAAAGGCGATGATGACAAAGCTCATGCAGTGGTTCTGCCGCAAGAGCGGAAAAAGCAAGTTCACCCCAAAGGATATTGCCGCTATGAAAGCCACTGCCGCCCTGAAAGCCGCCGACCGCAACCCCTACTCGTGGAACATGGGGTTTTACGAATACCCTGACGGCAGCGGCTACGAGGGACGCTTTACCAAGTGCGGCATCTGTGTGCTGATGAAGGAGCTGGGACTGTACGACCTGACCCCCGCTTTGTGCTATCTGGACTACACCATGAGCGAAGCGGGCGGTGTGACAAATTTTGTGCGGCAGTATACCCTTGCCTCCGGCGGACCCTACTGCGACTGCGGGTACAAAAAGAAGGGGTGACGGACGATGAAGGCGAAGGAAACCTATCTTTCCCGTGACTTTCGGGAGACTGCGGCACAACGCTTTTCCGCGCAGGCAAAGCAGCTGAACGCCGCTTTTGATATGCGCCTGAATACGCTGCTGGCTGAAAACGCGGGTGCAAGCAAGGAGAAGCAGTACCACCTCAAGCGGCAAATCTTACCGGGCATTGCGGCCTACGAAACCTTGCAGCGGGTCATGCCGAAAGAAGAAGCACTGCAAACCGTTCACGGCTATGTGGAGCGGCTTGCGAGAACGAGCCACAAACAGCTTGCCGCCCTGCTGCACATACCGGGGCTTTACCGCCTTGTTCCCGGCGTTTTTGTCAAATCCACCCGGAGCGTTTTTGGCCCGGCGGCGGGCTTTGCCCCAAAAGAGCTGCAGACCGGCAACGGCGTCTGGCGTGTGGATATGATGAAGTGTCCCTATCACGACACCTGTGCAGAATACGGCTGCCCGGAGCTGTGCTGCTGCTTTTGCGACAGCGACGACATCAGCTACACCGGTCTTCATCCGAAACTGATCTGGGAGAGAAGCATGACGCTGGGGCATGGAAATGACCGCTGCGATTTTTGCATGAAGGTCAGATAATAGCGGGGAGGCATATTGGCATGGAGATCAAACGATTCGGCAATATAGAGGGAAAGACCATGATGCTGCTGCACGGAAATCTTATGTGCTGGCGGCAGTTTGAGGACTTGATCCCGCTGCTGGAAAGGAAATTCTGCGTGTATGCCGTCAGCTTCGACGGCTTTGATGGAACCGGTGAAACGACCTACACGACTGCCCGGGATCAGGCGGATAAGTTGGCTGCTTATATTGAAAAAGAGCTTGACGGACAGTTGGATCTGCTTTTTGCAGAGTCGCTGGGCTGCGGACCGGCTGTTTTTCTGAAGGCTTCCCCAACCGTTCAGATCGATCGGATGATCCTCAGCGGGCCGGAGTATCTGGATTTCGGAGTGCTGAATCGACTGATTTTGAAGGTCATGCCGCAAAAGCAATATCGAACGGCACACGAAAAGTACATGCCTGCATGGGCACTGCGCTTTATGGGGCAGACGGAGCAGGGAATGCAGACTATGCTCCGCCGTATCCCGGATCATATCAGTTTGGAATCCGTCCGGGCCACTTGGGAGGCAGGACTTTATCTCTATCGAACGGACTTTTTGGTACAGCCCGATGCAAAGGTCGCCTGTTGGTACGGAGAAAAAGAAGGGCACATGAAAAAGGCCATCCAGCGGCTGCGGACGGCATATCCGAGCCTGATCGTCCGCTGTTTCCCCGGTTTCGGCCATGGCGAGATCATCAATCATCCGGCACTGCTTGTGTCGGAGATGGAACGCTTTTGGCTATTATGATTACGAACAGGAAGCGAAGAAAATGAAGAAAGAAGAATCAAAGCAGATTCATCCGCTGGTGCATCGCGGCTGCGGTGTATGAGAAAAAGCACTCTGCGCACCTCGCAGGATGACAGCGATTGAAGATCAGAAACGGTTCGCAGATCTGTTCCGGAAACTGGATGCGGAGATCCGCACAGTTCCGGGCGGTCATGTGGGCTTTATCGTTCAGGCGGAACGGTATCTTGATTTGATGGAAACATTTTTGCAGAGAAATGGAATTTGACAGTTCACGTCTGCGAATCAGTAAGAAAAAGCGAATCTTCAGGAAAAGAGAATGGCTATGCATAAATCACTTTTTGATCTTTCCATAGAAGAAACGACCTCGACTGAAATGCCTCACACCGTGAAATTTTCCAATGAGACAGGAACTGGGAGTATGATTATCTGTCCACTGTTTTTGGGTGCAGAGCTGTATTATAACGATATGCACCTTGCATTCTTTGAGGAAGCCACGGCACCAATGCGGAATGTCATTGAGATCAACCACTGCCGCGTGGGGCGTTACGAGTGCAGTTTTGGGGCAAATAGCTGCTGCTATCTGGCAGCAGGGGATTTTGCGGTGTGTGCAGCGGCGCGCAAAAAGTCGTCCTCCTGCTTTCCGCTGCGGCACTACCACGGCATCACCATCCTACTGGATCTGGATGCGATTTCGCCGGAAATGCGGAAACAAATGGAATGGTACGGCGTAGACCTTGATGTCATACGGCGGTACATCTGCACGGAAAACCGCTGCTGTATCCTGCGGTCAGAACCGACCATTGCCCATATTTTTTCAGAGCTTTACACAGCGCATTCTGTGCCGGACACTGGCTATCTTCGGCTGAAAGTGCTGGAGTTGCTGCATATTCTGACCCGGCTGAAAAACAGGGAAGATGTGCAGCAGACAGAGTATTTCAATCAGCATCAGGTGGAGTGTGTGAAGCAGGCTGCGGCTCTTCTCACGCAGGAACTGACAGTTCGCCGTACAATCGAACAGCTTGCACAGGAGGTCGGCCTTTCGCCTACGGCATTAAAAAGCTGTTTCAAAGGCATTTACGGAAGCTCGGTCTATGCGTATCAGAAAGAGTACCGGCTGCAGCTGGCACAGAAGCTACTACTCGAAACCGATTGCACGGTTGCTGAAATCGCCCATCGGGTCGGGTACGAAAATCCGAATAAGTTTTCTTCTGCATTTCGGGAAGCAGCCGGCATGACGCCTACGGAGTATCGGAAGATGCGTCCGATTGGATAGATTCTGTCGATTTGGTTCTTGCGCAGAAAGTCCGGTTCCAGTAAAATCAGTATCGCGATTAGTTGAAGCTAACGCCGATATTCTGATTTTGTGGAGGAAATTGATAATGCGTTTGATGAAAAGAATTCTGAGTGCAGCTGCTGTGCTAGCTCTGTCTGCTTCTCTTCTGGTTGGCTGCAGCAGCGGCACGGCGAGCTCTGTTCCCGTTTCTGCAAGTTCTGCCGCAGAAAGCACTGTTTCTTCCGTAGAAGAGACCGCCTCTTCTGCTGTGGATGAAAACGAAGCTGCCGCTGCACAGTTGCTGAACGACCTAACGGGCAGCTATCAGGAACTGTGGCCGGTGATTCTGGCGGACGAATATAAGCAGACATGGCTGGATGATTGTACCGCTCTCGTGGGCGAGGACAATGCCGAAGCTGCTTTTGAGAAGCTGTCCTCTATGGTGACAGGTGATGTTTACGGCGAAGATGCAGTCAAAGCGTATGCCAACGGCGGCGGAGCCTATTTCTGCGGCTTTACCAATAGCCTTGCGATCTTGACCTTCGATGGTGAAACTTCTACCATTTCCGGCACCGATAAGGACGGCAATGTGCTGTTCTCCCATACCTATCACTATATTGGCATGGAGCCTGTGCGTGGGCTGTATGAGTTTCAAAGCGATGATGCCGATTCCGGCGAGTTCACCTACTTCTTCCTTGCGCCGGACACCAGTGCGGAAACTTACCATATTGAGTTTCGCTATGGTTCGGATGCAGAAGCTCTGAGCCAGTACGATACAGGCGAATATGCTTACTGGCTGGCCTCCGGCATTTCCACCGACTGTGACCAGACGATGATCGACAACTGCATTGAGCTGTTCTGCACCGAAAATCTGGCGGGTTAAAACGCAGAATGTGCTGTGGAGTTGAAATACCACAGCACATTTTTGCCGCAATCTGATTTGAAGGAGGTCTTTCCGTGAAAAAACAGTCCGATCTTTCCCGGCTGATGGGCTACGCCGGGAACTACCGATATTTCACCTACGCTTCGTGGGTGCTGTCTGCGGTCAGTGCGCTGGTGGCGCTGGTGCCTTTTGTGTACATCTGGAAGATCCTGCGGGATGTGTTGAACGCCGCGCCGGACTATGCGCAGGCGGTGAACATCCCCCATTACGGCTGGATGGCAGTGCTGTTTGCGGTGCTGGCTTACCTCATTTACATTGCGGCACTGATGTGCTCCCATCTGTCGGCGTTCCGGGTGGCGACCAATCTGCGGCTGGAGGTTTCCGAACACCTTGCCACACTGCCGCTGGGCTTTACGGAGACGTTTGGCAGCGGTAAGCTGCGCAAGATCATCCACGAGAGTACTGGCGCAGCGGAGACATTTCTCGCCCATCAGCTGCCGGACAAATATAATGCAATGGCAACACCCATAGGTCTGTTGGTTCTTTTGCTTGTGTTCGACTGGCGGCTGGGTCTGCTGAGTCTCGTTCCGGTGGCACTGGGCTTCGTCATCATGTCCGCCATGACAGGAAGGCGGATGGCAGACAAAATGCGGCAATACGGTAATGCGTTGGAATCAATGTCTAACGAGGCCGTGGAGTATGTCCGCGGCATCCCGGTAGTCAAGACCTTCGGGCAATCCGTCTTTTCGTTCAAAAAATTCAAAGCGACCATTGATGAGTACGAAAAGTGGGTCATTGCCTACACCAAAGAGCTGCGGATGCCGATGATGCTCTATACTGCCGCAATCAACGGTGTGTTTGCTTTCTTGATTGTAGGTGGGCTTCTGTTCACCCGGAACGGTGTGACTTCGGAATTTCTGCTGAACCTGCTGTTCTACATCATCATTACCCCGGTAATCTCCCTGACCCTGACCCGCATCATGTACATGAGCGAAAATGAACTCGTTGTGGCAGATGCGTTGGCTCGTGTGGATTCGGTTCTGGATGCGGAACCTGTGCCAGAAAACGATCATCCGCGGCATCCGAAAGATGCCTCTGTGTCCCTGAAGGATGTGCATTTCAGCTATGATGGCAAAACGGATGTTATCAAGGGCGTTTCGCTGAAAATTCAGCCGGGTCAGATGGTGGCTTTCGTTGGCCCCTCCGGCGGCGGCAAATCCACGCTGGCAAACCTTGTCTGCCGATTCTTTGATGTGCAGAGCGGCAGCGTCCGGGTGGGCGGAGCGGATGTGCGGGAGATCCCCAAGGAAGAACTGATGGATACCATTTCCTTTGTGTTCCAGAACAGCCGCCTGCTCAAGGGCAGCATTCTGGACAACGTCCGTCTGGGCAGACCGCAGGCCACCGAAGCAGAGGTGCTGGCAGCGCTGAAAGCTGCACAGTGCATGGATATTGTGGAGAAATTTCCGGCGGGTATCCATACCGTCATCGGCACCAAGGGCGTGTATCTTTCCGGTGGCGAGCAGCAGCGCATTGCCATTGCCCGCGCCATGCTGAAAAATGTGCCCATCCTGATCCTGGACGAGGCCACCGCCTTTGCCGACCCGGACAATGAAGCAAAGGTGCAGGCAGCCTTTGCCCAGCTTGCCAAGGGCAAAACGGTGCTGATGATCGCACACCGCCTGTCCACCGTCGCCAACGCCGACTGCATCTATGTGGTGCAGGATGGGCAGATCGCAGAATCCGGCACAAAGGACGAGCTGTGTGCGCAGAATGGCCTGTTTGCCCGGATGTGGCAGGAGTATCAGGCGTCGGTGCAGTGGAAGGTCGCAAAGGAGGGATAAGGAATGATCGAAAAAATTCAACACGCTACAGCCAGCTCCCCGGAGGGCGCAAAGGGGCTTGTAAAGGGCGTTCTGGCCTGTGCGTTCCAGAACATGGCGTTCATGCTGCCCACCGGGCTGCTGTATCTTCTGGTAAAAGAC
>ENA-OQDC01000614-OQDC01000614.1-human-gut-metagenome-genome-assembly--contig:-NODE-614-length-23668-cov-4.179771_pt1 | contig 23668 bp, 25 predicted proteins | sample MGYA00242770_ERZ504601 | MGnify/ENA primary metagenome ERZ504601 (study PRJEB26092, sample SAMD00036305) | human gut metagenome | host: Homo sapiens | study: EMG produced TPA metagenomics assembly of...
GGGATCAATTATCTACTGCCCTTTTTTTAATTCAAAAAAAAAACTGTGCCACAGCCTTGGCAGGCCATCGCACATGCGATTTAGTTCAATCAGAATTTAATCATTAAGACTTTTTGCTCTTTCAAATTCTTCTACCATAACCTCACTAGGTTCTTCCGTACAAAGACTAACCACGATGATCAGAATAGAAGAAACGATAAATGCTGGTAATAAGCAATAAATTTCAAAAATACCGCCTAATTTAGCTAAAGTAAATGGCCATACCAGTGCAATGATACCACCACTTAACATTCCAGCGATCGCACCTTTTAGGTTTGTTCTCTTCCAGAATAATGCGAACAGTGTTAATGGACCAAATGCTCCACCGAATCCTGCCCATGCGTTTTCTACTAATCCGAAAACAGAGCTGTTCTCATCCATCGCAATAAAAATACCGATCAACGCGATCACGATTGTTGTGATTCTTGAGATCAACAGTACTTTTTCTTCGGACATCTCTTTCTTAAATAATCCCTGGAATAAGTTCTTAGATACACAGGATGATGCGATCAACAGCTGTGAATCTGATGTACTCATTGTTGCAGCAAGAATTCCTGAAAGGATGATTCCTGCCATAAATAATGGAATCAGTCCTTTAAATAAGTGAGTTGTCATATAAATAAAGATTCTCTGGTTTCCATTTCCAGCTAATTCTGCTACATTTGGATATAGTGCTGCTCCTGTAAATCCGATACATACGGCTACACTTAATGAAATCAGTACCCAGATCATTGCGATATTTCTTGATTTCTTTACTTCCTGTGGGTCACGGATTGCCATAAATCTTACGAGAATATGTGGCATACCAAAGTATCCAAGTCCCCATGCAAGTCCTGACAAGATTGGAATGCCACCCTGTGATACTGCATTTCCTGTTGCTGGATCATGATATTTCATGATATCAAAAAATCCATCTAATGCCTGACCATGTGCAACGACATTCGCTACTCCACCTGCGTTGACTATTCCAACGATCAGCACGATCACGATTGCAAATGACATTAATAATCCCTGAATCAAGTCTGTTGTACTTGCTGCTAGAAATCCACCCATAGATGTATATAATACGATAACGATCGCACAGACGATCATACTCTTCTGGTAGTTTAATCCAAATACAGAGTTAAATAGTGTACCGCATGCAGCAAATCCTGATGCTGTGTATACTGTAAAGAAAATAAGGATCATGATCGCAGAGATACTGCTTAAGATCTTCTTATCATCTTTGAAACGGTTACTGAAAAAATCTGGTACTGTGATCGCATTATCTGCAACTTCTGTGTAATGACGTAATCTCTTTGCCACGATCTTCCAATTTAAGTATGTACCAAGGATCAATCCGATAGCTGTCCATCCTGCCTGGCTGAATCCTGTTGCGTATGCAAGTCCTGGTAATCCCATTAACAGCCAGCTACTCATATCTGATGCTTCTGCGCTCATTGCAGTAACCCATGGTCCAAGTCCTCGTCCTCCAAGGAAATAGTCTTCGGATGTCTTCGTCTTTCTGCTGTAAAAGACACCAATCCAGACAACTATTGCCATATAGAGGACCATTGCGATCAATATTGGTAATTTCATATGAATTCTCCTCTTCTTTATGTGTGTTTATCTTCATGATCATAGTCTTATTTGACCCAATTTTTGACATGATTGTCTATTTTATCACATTCTTTAGATTGGTTCAAGAAAAAGACAATTATTCAACACGCTCAGGCATGACAACCGCTGCCACAATATATAATAGCAATCCTGTTCCTGTCGTGCATAATGCTGCTGTAAGAATTCGTATTAGTGTTGGATCTACATCAAAATATTCTGCCAGACCTCCACATACACCAAATAAAAAGCGGCCTTTTCTTGATTTATATAATGTTTTTTTCATTTCTATGTATCATGCTCCTCTCGGATTTTTCTATTTTTTTAAGACTGTTTTTAACTGGCTTACCGCTTTAGAACTTGATTTACTTGTCAGATCCTGATAGTCAAAAATGCAAATCCATCGACTTTTTTCTTTCTTCCATACTTCACCTGATTCTTTAGGACGTTTTTGTCACTCTTCCATTCTTTACGTTCCGCACTATTTTGTCCTGTATTGTGACCTGCACGGTAAACTCCGATTCCAATATAAAGTTTTACTTTCTTGCTCTTGCAAGCCTTAACCCAACGATCCGTCACTTTGTTAAACTTCGCTGTTGGATGTTTGAATCCCCAGTAAATCTGTGGGCAGATATAATCTACATATTTTTTGGAATTCGTCCATTTATAAATATCTACATAGTAAGAATATTTACTTGTCAGATTATCAATATTACCAGCTGGGCTGATTCCATAAGTAACTTTGGAATTGATCTTTTTGATTGCTGCTTTCATATCCATTACCAGTGTGCTTACCTGTGCACGACGGTATGTATAGATACTTTTCTTATTCTTCTTGTAAGATGATTTATTATATTCTTTCGCATCAAAGACCGTTTTTACATTCTTACTTGTAAATTCCGGATAAAAATAATCATCCATATGAATTCCATCGACTTTATAGTTCTTTACGATTTCTTTTGCCCCATTGATGATCAGATTACGCACATCTTTCTTTGATGGGTTGTAATACAAACTTCCGTTATATGCAAGTACATTTCTGCTTGTTGATTTCTTAGCATGCCATTTTCTTGCTGGATTATTCTTTGAAAGTTTACTATAATTTGTTGATCCAATTGTTACACGATATGGATTCACCCATGCTTCAATCTTCATTCCATTCTTATGTGCAACATCTACCATGATCTTTAATGGATCATATCCAGGACTTCTTCCCTGTTTTCCAGAAATGTATTTTGACCATGGAAAGTATTTTGATTTGTAAATAGCATCTCCAAATGGTCTGACCTGAACGATCACACGGTTCATTCCAAAACTTTTTTCCTTTTTTACAACCTTTGTAAAATATGTACGAAATGTTTTTGCATTTCTTTTTTTGTTTGTCTCACGATAAGTATCGTAATCATAATAAGAAAACCAGAATGCTTTGTATTCTTCCTGTTTTGTTTTTGTTGCTTTTTTTTGCTGCTGTTGTCGTTACTTTTGCTTTTGTCTGTTCACTTGCTGATGCTGCCAGTACCATATGACTGCAGAGATTTGCAAACATAGCACTGACTACCAGCAATGAAATCCATTGTATTTTGCCTAATTTTAAACGTTTCATGATATCTTTCTGATTATAACTCCTTTTTTAGTTTTTATTTATATCCACTTAAAATGCTCGCTTACTTCTTTCATCTATTGTAATGAATTTAACTGTTCATAAAATGTTGGATAAGATACATCCACACATTCAGAATCTTCGATCACTGTCTCACCTTCTGCATTGATTCCTGCGATAGAGAATGTCATAGCGATTCTATGATCATATTTACAGTTGATGCTTGCTCCATGAAGTGAATTTCCACCATTGATGATCATTCCATCATCAGTTGCTGTTGCATCAACACCCATTTTCACAAGGTTATCAACTGTTAATGCGATTCGGTCAGATTCTTTTACTTTCAGTTCTGCTGCATCTTTGATCACTGTCTCACCTTCTGCAAATGCTGCTAAAAGGGCAATGACTGGAATCTCATCGATCAGTGTTGGGATAACTTCTCCACCAATGACTGTTCCTTTTAATCTGCTTGTCTTTACAACGATATCTGCTGTTGGTTCTCCACCATTATCAATCACATTTTCCAATGTAACATCAGCCCCCATATCTTTGCATACACGTAAGATTCCATCCCTTGTTGGGTTGATTCCAACGTTCTTTAAACGAATGCATGAATTTGGTGTGATAAGGCCTGCTACGATAAAGAATGTCGCTGAAGAAATGTCTCCAGGCACAACGATATCTGTTGCGATCATCTCTTCTGGTGGTGTGATCGTTGCTGTTGTATCGTGTGATTCTACTTCTACTCCAAACGAACGAAGCATTAATTCTGTATGGTTTCTTGATAATGCTGGTTCTGTCACACTTGTCTTTCCATCGGCATAAAGACCTGCTAATAAAACACAGGATTTTACCTGTGCAGATGCAACTGGCGAATCGTAATGTGTTGCATTTAATTTTGTTCCTTCAATCTTAAGTGGCGCACATCCGTTTCCATTTACACTTGTGATCTTTGCACCCATCTGCTCTAATGGTTTGATGATTCTTCCCATTGGACGTTTATTTAAAGATGCATCTCCTGATAATACAGTTTCAAAATCCTGTCCTGCAAGAATTCCTGAGATCAGTCTTGTTGTTGTTCCGCTGTTTCCCACATCAAGTGTCTCATTCGGTGCTTTTAATCCATGAAGTCCATTTCCATGAACTGTAACATTCGTTTCATCCTGCTCGATCTCTACTCCCATCTTACGGAAACAATCGATCGTTGAAAGGCAGTCTGCTCCTGATAAAAAGTTGCTGATATGTGTTGTTCCCTTGGCAAGTGATCCAAACATTACAGCTCTGTGGCTGATCGATTTATCTCCCGGGATAGAAAGTTCTCCTCTAAGTCCTGTGCTTTTTGTTAATTTCATGCTTATTTCCTCTCGTATACTGTGTAATTTTTATCTCTTAAGATCTTTGTCGCTTTCTTTGCGGATTCATCATCATATAACATGATCTTTAAAACACCTTCTTCGAATTCACGGTTGTGAATGATACCGATGTTCTTGATACTTACATTGTTAAGAGCTAATAATGTCGTTGTTGTTGCAATCGTTCCTGGTTCATCCGGGATATCGATAAAGATCTCATATGACTTCTGGATCAGACCGACAGCACTGTCTGGTACGGAATCTCTGTATTCTCCTGCCTCTTTAAAATAGTTATTCAGATATTCTCGATCTTCCATATCAAGAGCTGCGATCACATATCCTAAATGATTCTGCGCTTTTTTTAATAATTCTTTGATATTCTTCTTATTAGATAGAGAAATCTGTTCCCATACAACTGGTGAAGACGAAGCGATTCTTGTGATATCTTTAAACCCTCCTGCTGCCAGCTGTTTTAAGATTCCATCGTCTGTATCCATATTACTTACAATATGTACAAGTTCTGCTGCTATGATATGCGGTACATGGCTGATCGCAGCTGTATAGGCATCATGCTGCTTGTAATCCAAAATAATCGTAAGTGCTCCAAGTTCTTCAATAAAATTCGTAAATTCTTTGACTCTTTGCTCACTGATCTTCTTTGTTGGTGTAATAAAATAGTAAGCATTCTCCACTAACCTGTCAGAACTAAAGGAAAATCCAGCTTTCTCTGACCCTACCATCGGATGTCCCCCGATAAAGCATTCTTCCATTCCCAGTTCTTCTATCTTTAAATGAATCTCTTCCTTTACACTCCCAACGTCTGTTAAAATGCAATCTTTATTGATCGATTCCTTCAGATCCTTTAAATACATTACATTATATTGAACCGGCGCACATAAAAATACATAGTTGCAATCTGCAAAATCTGTCTTGCAGTCCGTTGCAACCGAATCAATGATTCCTTCTTCCAATGCACTTTTTATGGTATCCGGATTTTCATCCATTCCAATGAGTGTGTAGTTCGGGAATACACGTCTGATTCCCTTTGCAATAGATCCACCGATCAGACCAAGACCGATAAATCCGATAGTAAAGTTACTCTCTGTCATTGTTTTTCTTCTCCTTTTTTTCCTTTTCTTATTGTAACTTCACACATATAAAAAGTCAACACTCACTTACTTTAAAGTGGCAGAGTATTTTATAAAAAATCAATTTTTCTTTGTATATAAATATTGGATTTCATACTTGAATCCCCCCAAAAAAATGCTTTATGATTATCTTAACAATTATTTTACACTAACTATTTTTATCAAAGGAGTTTTCCAATGTTTGAAAAAGCCGTTATTTTCGCAACAAATGCTCACAACGGTCAGACAAGAAAAGGTACCAACCTTCCTTTTATCATCCACCCTCTGGAAGTTGCTGCCATTGTTGCCGCTATGACCCTTGATGAAGACATGCTTTGTGCCGCTGTCCTTCATGATGTTGTTGAAGACTGTGATGATATCTCGATTGAGGATATCAGACATGAATTTGGTGATGTTGTTGCTTCTTATGTTTATCAGGAGAGTGAAGACAAGAGCAAAACATGGGTCGAAAGGAAAGGTCATACCATTGATTTTCTAAAGAACCATGCACCACGAAACGCTAAGATCATTGCCCTTGGTGACAAGCTTGCCAATATTCGTGCCCTTTATCGTGATTATAAGATTCTTGGAGAAGAATTGTGGCAGCGCTTTAATATGAAGGACAAGAAGATGCAAGGATGGTATTATCGTGGAATGATCGAAGGATTTGCTGATCTTTCGGAGTTCCATGAGTATGAAGAATACTGCCAGCTTGTGAATGAAGTCTTTCCAGAAGAATAATTTCATCTTTGTCATTTATAAGGAAAAGGGAATTCCAATTATCGGAATTCCCTTTTTTCTTAAATTCTGAACTCTTTTGCCATTAAAACCGTTGCAATTGTAAGTAAAATACTGCAGATAAAGATGGATTCTCCTCCAGCACGTCCTGTCAAGAATCCTCCAATAATTGCTCCAATGATAAAAAATGTGATGATTCCATAGTATCGTAAGCTTTTCTGCTTTAAAGTCTTATCTCCTGTTTTGAAATACTGGCAGAGTGCCTCGGTTCCACTTCTTAAGTTTCCAGTGCACATCGTACTTGCAAATGGATGTCCATGAACTCTTCGGAATGTCTCTACCTGCATTGAGCATACAAAGGAGATTAATACATTTGCCACAACATCATATTGACCTAACGGGATAAATCCAACGATCGTTACTAATATAAGCTCAAATGCCACAATTCTCTGTCTCCAATGAATCTTATGTTCTTCTTTATAAAAATGTTTTACAATTTCTACAAGAATGACTCCTACCGCAAATGCAAGAATTGGAACCAGATAATAAATTGCCTGTGTAAAATTTCTTTTTTCAAGATATACACCAAACAATACGATATTTCCTGTCTGTGCATTTGCAAATACATGTCCTCGCATTAAATAACTGTATGCATCAAGAAAACCTCCTACAATTGCAAGGATTGCTGTTAAAAAGAAACTTTCTGACATCTGCAATCGTTTCTCCTCCATTAAATCTGCACTTCCTTTCCAATCTGATAGAAAGATTTCATCAGAGTCATCATATCATCTAAGTCTTTACATCCAGCTGTTTCATACGTGGAATGCATGGAAAGCTGTGGCAACCCAATATCTGCTGCCTTGATCGATACTTGCCTAGTTAAGATATTTCCTAATGTAGAACCTCCTAGTATATCAGAGCGATTAAAGAATACCTGACAATTGAGTTTTTTCTCTCTTGCACAGATATTTTACAAGTGCTGCTGAATTCGCATCGGTTGTGTATTTCTGAGATGCATTATATTTTAATACGATTCCTTCATTGATATAAGGTCGGTTTGTAGGATCTGTCTTATCCTGATAGTTTGGATGCACTGCATGGGCATTATCTGCTGATAACATAAAGCTGTCTGCCACCGCCATGCAGTATTCTTCTTCATTTTTACCTGTTAAATAACAGATCCTTTTTAAAACTTCTGGGAAAAATGTAGATCCAGCTCCTTGTTTTGTTCCACTTCCAACTTCTTCATTATCAAAAATCGCACACATTGTGACATAATCTTTGGACAACTTGGCGTTTAACATTCCTTCAATGGATGAATATGCACATTCAAGATCGTCTAATTTAGGTGCTGCAACAAATTCTTCATTCATCCCAAGACTAGTCCCTTTCATTCGATTATATAAAAACAGGTCATAAGATAAGATATCTTCTTTCTTTAACGCCTGCTTCTTTGGCGATCATATCTTCAAATCCATCTTTGGATAGATCACATGCACATAATGGCAGCAGATCCTTTTGTGGATTTAAAGCTTTTGATTCCTTGGTCGATCTTGACATATGGATTGCAAGGTTTGGAATGATCAAAAGATCTCTGTCAACATTTAGAAGCTGATCTTTGATCTGACCACTTTCTTCTATTATAATGCGTCCTGCCACAGATAATGGTCGATCAAACCATGTCTCCGGGATCATTCCTCCATATCGCTCTATATTTAACTTTGTATAATGATTCTCTACCCGCATCTCTGGCTGTTCTTTGATTCGATAAGTTGGCGAATCACTGTGGCTTGCCACGATATGAAAGCCTTGAAAATCTTTTTTCGGCAAATGAAATGCGATGATCGAACTTCCATTTCTTGTAACAAAATAGCTCTTTCCTTCTTCTAAGTTCCAATACTCTTTTTCTTTTAATTCAATAAAACCATGATCCATAAATTGTTTTTCTTGCATTCTCGATCACATGAAAGCAACTTGGACTATGATCGATAAATTCGATTTAAATTTTTGACACTGTTTTTTCATCATCTTTTCCTCCAAAAATTTTCTAACGACTATTCTAGCACATTTATATAGGAAAGAAAAGAAATGTAGTTATGTCAGTTTTATATATCTGTTATATGATATTTCTTCTCAATTCATTTCGTTGTAAAACAACAGACTTTTTCTTCTATTTTAGATACACTAAAAACAGATGTAAGAAATTATTATATTCAGAAAAGGAGATTTTATGATGAACACATACCCATACATTAAAAATATTGAACATGAAAAAGTATTAAAGATTGCAGATCAGGTAAACGCAGATGCTGGACAAGTAGTAAGCAAAACATTAGCTCAAAATGACTTCGTAAGTGTCACTCTTTTTGCTTTCGCTAAAGGAGAAGAAATTGGAACTCACGATTCCATCGGAGATGCCATGGTAACAGTGATCGAAGGAACTGGAAAAATTTGTTGTTGATGGCAAAGAATATATCTTAAATCAGGGAGAAACTCTTGTTATGCCTGCAAAGAAACCTCACTCTGTACATGCTGTAGAAGCTTTTAAGATGATGTTAGTGGTGATCTTTCCATTAGAACAGGATTAATCTATGGCAGATTCATTATCTTTAAGAGATCAATTGATCGAATCAACCATCGGCCTCTCCCGTGTCTGCTCCATGCACAAAAAAAGTGCTCGCACAGATCTATTGATCTTGCAGGCACTCCTTGACAGTGCAGATATTTCTTTATCCGATGGAACAATCCAAAATACTATGTCTCTCATACAATCCGAAAAATCAAAAATCGCCCCCATGTGTGAGACATGTGCTGCACGTTGCGGCAATTCTGATGATTACGATATGAGTAAGCTTTATAATGCATCAGATGAAATCCGTAAATTAAAGCTTGCGATCTTACATAAAATTCAGGGAATGGCAAAGGATGCGATTTTAAAATTACGTTCTGGAAAGCTCGATGACCAAGCAGTCATCTATTTCCATAAATGTCTCTTCGCAATATCTGAAGACTGGGATGCAACACAACTGTCTGAAGTGTTACATGAAGATGTTTAAGCACTTGTCATAAGCTTAATTTAGATATAAAAATACATCTGTTCTGTGACCATATCGAGCTCGTCACAGAAACAGACGGTATTTTTTATATCTTCAATTAACCTGCATTATGCAAGTACTTTACCTTCAGGAAATGCAGCTCTAAATACAAAGCGTACAACAGGTCCTGCAATGATCAGCTGATATGGAAGTGCCATCACAAAGTTCTTAGGGATATTAGTCAGCCACATCATCAATAAGTTTGAGAAATTTCCCATTTCAATACTTACTTCAACTGCTCCATAAAGTGACATAATGATAACCATAGGAACTACCATACAGCAAGATACGCTGATTACTTTTCTTAAAACAGAACTATCTGGTTTTACAAGATATTTAAAAGCAAATCCTTTCGCAAGCTTAGATACAAAGAACCAGTCGCAGCACATTGCAAAAATATATGCGATTGGGAATCCTAACCATCCAGCTTTGATTGATTCCATGGATAATCCACCCATATGTAATGATACGTTGTATATGCTCATCCAAAATACCATCATGAAACACATGATAAATGTATAGATAAGACTTTCTCTTTTATTCTGTGGCATTTTTCTCTCTCCTTCTTCTAAAAAATTTATTGTTTGTTTCTTATATAAAAATAAGCTCAAAAAAATAGCAGGGATCTGAACAAAACTCGTTACCAATCCCCACTACCGTGTGCAATCTTTCACTGCGTTTTTATGCTTATTTCTTGTCAATTAATTATTATACATACTTTTTATTCTTTATATAAGTACTTTTTTTAATTTCGGCATATTCTTTAATATATGTATGAATTTATTACTATTTTTATGCACTTTTTACAATGATCTTTCAGCCTTTTTCGATATTCTTAAGTCTTTATGAAGAATTCAAAAACAGATATTTTTTTCGAACTTTATGCTACAATAAAATCAAATGTAACATTCTCATATATTTTCAATAAGTTTAAGGAGGGATTTGATCATGAGAAAAACATTTACAAAAATCGCTGGATGTGCAGCATTAGGCTTGCTGATGTGTTTCAATGCTCCAGCGATCACCAAAGCAGCTGTAAAAACAGTTCCTGCCAAAAACGGAGTTTACAATGCAAAAGTTGATATGAACGGAGATGGCAAAGCTGATGCCATCAAAATTACAACAAGTAAAGATAAGAACGATTATATCAACAAGATCAAAGTTACAATGAATAAAAAAACGGTTTATTCAAAGTCTTTGAAAGACAGCTCTTTTTGCTGGATCAAGGTAACCTATGCAAACATGTCAAACAGCCGTGAATTCCTTCAGTTTGTAGGACATGGTGATAATGACTGTATTACATTCAATCAGATTTATACTTATAACAAGAAACGTAAAAAGCTAAACTGCATCAATTCTTTTAATACAAATGCATCTTATCAAAATGAGATCGTTGCCGCTGATAAGAATTATGTAACGATCCATAACAGTGATCAACCTGCTGAAGTTGGATGGATTTCCTGGAATATTCCTTACAAATACAGCAAAGGAAAACTAGTTGCCGCAACAACTTCCACAAACGACTGTAAAGAGCCTGATCGCAAACAATAAAAAAGATAAATATTCTAAATACTTTGCCAAGAATCAGTTTGTGACTGCGAAAAAACTTACTTTCTATATGGCTCTAAAGTCGCATATACTGTTCCTAAAGGTAAAGTTGTTACTTTAACCAAATTATCTTTATCTAAAGATGTGATCTACTTACAGTTTAAATATGGAAAGAAAACTGGCTGGGCACATGTGAATGGTACTAAGTATAATTTTAGTAAACCTTGGTTTCAGGGTGTGAACGCTCGACTTGCTGGGTAAATTGTGATTTGCGACGGTAGGACTTCGTATATGTGACGGAAGATTAGAGAGACTTATGAACACCGATCAGAGGATTCTTGGAATGACAGATCAGACAGTTACTTACCTTGTAAAAGATTACAGGAATGGTGGAAGATACATCCCACATACGATCAAGGGAATAGACTTTCTGCGGATGTTTTTGATGCATGTGCTTTCCAAAGGGTTTGTAAGGATCCGTCACTATGGACTTGTCCACACTATAGACTTCTGGTATATGATGAAAATAAATAAGCAACTGAACGCGATGCATTGGAATTTTGCCATATTTTGAATAAATTCGTAGCCCAATTGGACGATTGTCTGAGCTTCAAAGACTTTTGTCTGAAACAAAACTCCAAAGCGAGTTATCGTAGGAAATTGGGCGGATCAGCGATTTGTTCAAAATATGAGCAAAATTCCACCGCATTGCGTTCAGTTGCTTATTTATTTTTTATCATATACTCGAATTCTACAGTTGGCCAACTCGAAATTAAAATTTACTTTTCAAGATCATCCACAATATCTTCCAAACTTTCGTTCTTACCTGCGAACCTATCAATCACATCTGGTACCATATCCAATAACTTCACGATCGTCTCCTGATTCTTAATGTTCACAAGCTTCGTCTGTCCATCTTTAATAACAAGTACAGCACTTGGAGTCATCTTTCCTCCAATTCCTCCTCCACTTTTATCTTTCTTTTCTCCAGAGAAAGCTCCTGCACCCATTCCGAAGGAGACATCTACTAATGGTAAGATGATGGTATCTTTGATATAGATAGGTTCTCCTACGACTGTTTTTGATGTTAAGAATCCTTCCATGCCGTCAAATAGTGAACCCATGGTATCTTTTAAATTTTCTTTGCTCATTTTAGTTGCCTCCTATCATTCTTAATGCTCGGTCTTTTTGTTTTATTAGTTCATCTTTGTCTTTGTATATTTTCCATAACAGATGTAAGATCTTATATCTTCTTATACTTCCTTTGATCTTTAAATGTCCTTTTAGAGTTCTTTTTTCAAAGTCTGGTGTAATATCTATGCGATCTCCGTAAATTGGAATCAGTACCGCTGCCCATCCTAAGACTTTCCCTGTGTAATATGGGTCTTCGAAACCAAATGTTATCTGTGCATTTAGTTTCTGCGGAAGCAACAGCTTTACTGCATTTATTCCATATTCTTTGATTCTCTTTATTGCATTGATAATATCTTCGTCTTCTAAGATGTCTCCAACAGTCTCCATCTTATCTGTAATCTTACGAATCTTTGTTATGAGATTCTTGCATTTATTATAACACTTTTTGAGGAGATTCACGATTTTTTTGCCGAAAAACTCCTTGTCTTTCTTTGTTGATTCTTCTTTTTCATCCCATGTAAGATCAAATACGTCTTCTGAAGTCTTTTTTATTGTTATATCTTTTGCTTCCCGAACCACCTTTTTATCTGAAATTTGTTCTTGTACAGTATGCTTTTCCTGTTTTATCTGTTGTTTATTTTGTTTCGCTTCTTTTTTTGATTTCTTTTCAGATGTCGATTTTTTCTTACGTTTCTTCTTGTTTTTCTTCTTATCTTTCTCTGGATGCTCCCCTAATACAGACCAATGGTCCTTTCTTGAATCATATACCGGAATTCCAAAGATGCGGATTGCAAAGTTAAGTTCTTCTTCATAAACACCTTTGCCCGTAAAAATACGACTGCCCATGATACTTTCGCTTGTGCTTTCGGTGTTTTATCATCAAAATCTCCTTCCATCTGGTAACAGATTGGAAATATCAGAAGGATTAAAAGTAACACGATCGGTATCAAGATCAGGATTCCTATGATCTTTAATATAAAAAAATAGTATGCTCATTTATCTTCCCCGCAGAAATATGTTGTGATGTCTTTTAATTTTCCTTTATGATACAGATCATCGATTCTATACGTCTTAACATAACGACTGCATCATCTTTTCCTGCTGCCATCCCTACGATCGTTAATATCTTTTTCTTTGTGAATATCTGATAATAATTCATTTATAAGGATATATTTCCAGAAATGCACTGTTCCAGAGTGGCAGTGTGATACAATACAGTCTTGAAATTGATTTTTCTTTCTCTATTTTGCGAAGTAAGTGCCTCTTTTGTATTTTAATATCTCTGATATGTATACACGTTCTGAAACTTTCACTCGTATTTCCTCCTGAAAAATATCCCATCTTATCTTAGTGAATTTCCTGATAAAAGAAAAAAGGGATGTATTGCTACATCCCCATTCTATCATATATTCGTGTCGATTACTCGCCAAATTCACCGATTTTTACTACTTTTAACATATTTGTAACACCTTTTCCACGGTGGTTAGCTGGTCCTCCACCTGTTAAGACTAAGATATCATCTTTCTCTGCAAGTCCTGCTTCTAATACGATATCTGTTGCTTCATCTAACAGATCTTTTGTTGTCTCAGCTTTGTGAGATTTGAAAGGACGTACTCCCCAGTAGATCTGCATCTGACGTACGATCGCATCATCTGGTGACAGACCGATGATCTGTGCATCTGGTTTGAATTTAGATACGATTCTTGTTGTAAATCCAGACATACTTGATGCTAAGATACATTTTGCATTGACATTATGTGCTGTCTGCACTGCAGAATAAGCGACTGCTGCGGAAATTCCACGATTTACATATTTAGATTTGTAATCTTTTACTTTTGTGCTTAAGTGGATTTCTGTTGAGATTGCAATCTGATTCATCATCTTGACAGCTTCTACAGGATATTTACCTTTAGCTGTTTCTCCAGATAACATGATCGCATCTGTTCCATCATAGATTGCGTTAGCTACGTCTGTAACCTCTGCTCTTGTTGGGCGTGGGTTACGGATCATGGAATCTAACATCTGTGTAGCTGTAACAACTGGTTTGAATGCATTGTTACATTTCTTGATGATCTCTTTCTGTAAGAATGGTACTTCTTCAGCTGGAATTTCTACACCAAGGTCTCCACGAGCTACCATGATACCAGCAGAAGATTCGATGATCGCATCAATGTTTTCAACACCTTCCATGTTTTCGATCTTAGAAATAACACCAACGTGCATGTTGTGTGCTCCGATGATCTCTTTGATCTCTTCTACAGCTTCTGCATTACGGATGAATGATGCTGCGATGAAGTCGATTCCATTCTCAAGACCGAATTCGATATCTGCTTTATCTTTTTCTGTGATAGATGGTAAGTTAACTCTTACGTTAGGTACGTTAACACCCTTACGGCTTCCTAAAAGTCCTCCGTTGATAACGTCACATACGATATCTGTTCCATCTTTGATCTCTTTAACTTTTAACTCAATTAATCCGTCATCGATCAGGATTGTGTTTCCAGCTTCTACATCCTGTGGAAGTTCCGCATATGTAATGCTGGTAATCTCATTATTTCCTTTGATGTCTCTTGTTGTCAGTGTATATTCCTGACCTGTTACTAATTCAACATCATCATCTGTTTCTAATAATCCTGTACGGATCTCTGGTCCTTTTGTATCAAGTAAAATAGCGATTGGTAAATTCAGTTCTTCTCTAAACTTCTTAATTCTCTTGATACGTCCTAACTGTTCTTCATGATCTCCATGAGAGAAGTTTAAACGGGCAATGTCCATTCCTGAACGCATCAGGTCTTTTAATACCTCATCGTCATCTGTTGCAGGTCCCATTGTACAAATGATTTTTGTCTTCTTGGTTAGCATAATTTTTCTCCTTTGGTTTCAAAATATATTTAAATAATAAACAACTCACCTTTTCACATGCTTATGGGTAAATAAATGATCTTGACAATATTCATAATTCCCATCGCATTTTGAACAATAACGAAATTCCAATTCTGGATCGTCAAGTTCTGTTCTGTGGCACACTGCACATTCGTGCATCGCACCATTCTTCTTCTTTGGCGTGATCGTCTTAGCTTTGTACGCTCTTGCCTTCTTCTTATGTATTGTTTTAGCCTTGAAGTTTGCTCCCATTCTTCGGATCTTCTTCATAGAGAAGAAAAATAGTAGAAAATTTAACAAAGCTGCAACTATAGATACTTTAACCGAAATTCCGGCAACTGTAAAGCCTGAACTTAAAAAAATGTAGATTAAATATAATCCGTCTAAGTATCCAAGCCATTTTACCTTGATTGGAAGGATCATATACAAATATACTTCCATCTCTGGGAACATAGACGCATATGCTAAAAATAACGTCATGTTCAGATAAAAAGTATCCATGTTAACAAACGCTCCATAGCCTTCTCCATATGCGAATGTAAGGATCGCATAAGTTAAAAATGCCCCAACGATCGTTCCTAAAACTCCGATCAAATAATACATATTAAATCGGAAAGTACCCCATACCTGCTCTAATGAGCTTCCGATAGAGTAATAAAATAATAATACAAATATTACAAAGATCAAATTCGTCTCTGGTCCGATCAGTAAAAATGTTACTAATCTCCAGACTTGTCCGTGAAGGATCAGATACGGATTCAATTCCAGTAAGCTGTATAATTGTGGTGATATATTTGCGATCACAAATCCAACCGCATATAATAAAACTATGATCTTTGGAAGATCTGAAATTGCATATTTGCCAAATTTCTCTTCCAGTTTATTTAGCCACATAAAAAACCTTTCTTATCATCAATCAATATTAAAACATATTTTTCTTACCCAGGATGTATCCTCCAAAAATTGTGAGAATTAAAGATACGATCACTAGGATCAAAAATCCATATGGTGAATGTGCTAATGGTACTGGAACATTCATTCCCCAAAAACTTGCGATCATCGTTGGAATCGACATAACGATCGTGATGATTGCAAGAACTTTCATTACTATGTTCAGATTATTTGAGATAACTGATGCATATGCATCCATTGTACCACTTAAGATATTACTATAAATATCCGCCATCTCAATAGCCTGTTTATTCTCTATGATAACATCATCCAGTAATTCCTCATCTTCCGGGTACTGTTTGATCTTATCAATCTTTAGCATCTTCTCAAGTACCAGTTCGTTTGATCTTAAGGATGTAGAAAAGTAAACCAAACTCTTCTCTAATTCCAAAAGCTCTATAAGTTCCTGATTCTTCGTTGAGATGTGAAGCTGTTTTTCAACAGAATCACTCTTTTTATCAATGATTCGCAGATATTGAAGATATAATGATGCATTCCTGTAAAGTATCTGTAAGATAAATCTTGTACGCTTAAATGTCCAGAAATTTCTAACTCTTCCATTCTTAAAGTCTGCAAGAACAGAAGTATCTTCAAGACATACTGTAATGATCACTTTCTCAGTCAGAATAATACCACATGGAATCGTTAAGAAATATTCTTTTTCTTTTCGTTCCTCTGTTGTTGGTACGTCTACGATAAACAAGGTATAACCTTCTTCCACCTCGATATGCGAACGTTCTTCTTCGTCCAAAGGGGCTCTAAGATCATCAATATCTATCTTATATTCTGCCGCAATCGTTGCAAGTTCTGCCGCTGTGGGATGAACTAACGATATCCAGGTACCTTCCATAGGTTCACTGATTTCATGAATCTGATGATCCATCGTGCGATAATACTTGATCATTGTCCGCTCCTTTCTATGGAAGTGCCTTGTCCATAAGTTTCCCACAAAACAGGGCTCTGTATTCTCACAGATCCTGTTTTCTTCTTTGGAATATCTAAAACTCCAAACTTTTACCTATTTCATTATAAAGAACTCATTTTGCTTTGTCAATTAACAGTACTGTACCAACTGGCAATGTCATTTCCCTTATTTTTTTTCGTTACTTTTTGCTAAATTTTCCACTGTTGTTTTGTGCATATTGGCTATATCAAGGATTGTTTCTCCTTTTTTTACAATATATGGAGTGTATGCATTTTCTGCAACACTTAAAAATCCAGGAACACATAATTCATCACCGATCTGTAAATTATACACATTAACAAAAGGATTTTCTCTCATGATATCTCTTACCTTCACTCCATATGCCTTTGCGATCTGATACAGGCTGTCTTTTTCTTTTACAATATAAACTGTTCCTTTGCATGTATTTGTTTGACTCATTTTTAAGAATTCCTTCGCTTTTTTATAGAATATGCAGCAGCATTTCCTTGTTTCCACTATTTTCCCCCGATTTTTTTAGATAATATTCCTATTTGCAATTATTTTGAAAATTGATTATAATAGATATAATGTCCATGTATATTGGACAGATATGTTTTTTTAACATTATTTTAACGCTTGAAATTATAGTATTTTATAGAAAGCAGGTATACGAGAAGATGAAACGATTAGGAATTGATATTGGCTCAACGACAGTCAAGGTCGCTGTCATCGACGAACAACATAATATACTTTTCTCTGATTATCAGAGACATTTTGCTAAGATTCAGGAAACACTATCTTCCTTATTAAGAAAAGCAAAAGACCAGATCGGAGAAGTGACGTTTGCTCCAACCGTTACCGGTTCCGGAGGACTTTCCATTTCTTCTTACTTAGACATCCCATTCTGTCAGGAAGTTGTCTGTGTATCCAGTGCATTACAGGATTACGCTCCTCAGACAGATGTTGCCATCGAGCTTGGTGGTGAGGATGCAAAGATCATTTATTTCACACATGGAATCGATCAGCGTATGAATGGTGTCTGTGCTGGTGGTACAGGATCATTTATCGACCAGATGGCTTCTTTATTACAGACAGATGCCGGCGGATTAAACGAATATGCAAAAGATTATGACACAATCTATCCGATCGCAGCCCGCTGTGGTGTATTTGCAAAGACTGATATCCAGCCTCTGATCAACGAAGGTGCAACAAAACCAAACCTTGCTGCCTCTATTTTCCAGGCAGTTGTAAACCAGACGATCAGTGGTCTTGCATGTGGTAAACCAATCCGTGGAAACGTTGCTTTCCTTGGAGGTCCTCTTCATTTCCTTACAGAATTAAAAGAGGCATTTATCCGTACATTAAACTTAAAAGATGATGAGATCATTGCTCCAACTCACTCTCATTTATTCGCAGCTGTCGGTGCTGCCTTAAATGCAAAAGAGGAAGTTACAACTGATTTTGAACATTTATTAAAGCAGTTTGAGAAGAAGATTGAGCTTCAGCAGGAAGTTGACCGTTTAGAACCTTTATTTAAGAGCGAACAAGAATATAAGAGTTTCGTAAAAGATCATAACCGCCATGTTGTAAAACGCGGAGATCTTTCTACATATAAAGGAAATTGTTACTTAGGGATCGATGCCGGTTCCACTACAACAAAAGTTGCTTTAGCTGGTGAGGATGGAGAACTTCTTTACAGCTACTACAATAATAACAACGGAAGTCCGCTTCACGCTGTTGTCGAGGCACTTCATGAGATTGATAAACAGATGCCAAAAGAAGCCAAGATCGTATCTTCCTGTTCGACAGGATACGGAGAACATCTGATCAAGGCTGCGTTAAACCTTGATTTTGGTGAAGTTGAAACAATTGCGCATTACTATGCTGCTGCATTCTTTGATCCTGATGTTGACTGTATCCTTGATATCGGTGGCCAGGATATGAAATGTATCCGTATCAAAAACGGTGTCGTTGATGATGTACAGTTAAATGAAGCCTGTTCTTCAGGTTGCGGATCATTTATTGAAACATTCGCAAAATCCTTAAATCATTCCGTACAGGAATTTGCAAAAGTTGCCTTAACAGCACAGAATCCGATTGATCTTGGATCACGTTGTACAGTGTTTATGAACTCTAAGGTAAAACAGGCACAGAAAGAAGGAGCAAGTGTTGGAGATATCTCTGCTGGTCTTGCTTACTCTGTTATCAAGAATGCTTTATACAAAGTTATCAAATTAACAGATCCTTCTGATCTTGGAAAACATATCGTTGTGCAGGGTGGTACATTTTATAATGATGCGGTTCTTCGAAGCTTGAACGTATCTCTAGATGCCATGCTGTAAGACCTGATATCGCTGGTATCATGGGAGCTTTCGGTTCTGCACTGATCGCCAGAGAACGTTATGAAGCAGATATGGAAACTTCTATGCTTCCTTTAGAAGTAGATCTTTGCTATGAGTGTTGATACATCTATGACACGATGCAAAGGCTGCACAAACCACTGTCTGTTAACGATCAACAAATTCTCAAACGGCCGCGTTATATCACAGGTAACCGTTGTGAACGTGGTGTTGGAAAGAGCCAATGCAGAACATATTCCAAACCTTTATGATTACAAACTCCATCGTACTTTTGACTATGAACCTTTATCTGATGAAAAAGCTTCACGTGGTGTCATTGGTATCCCTAGAGTTTTAAATATTTATGAGAACTATCCATTCTGGTATACATTCTTTACAGATCTTGGATTTAAAGTTGTGATATCTCCAGAATCTTCCCGTAAGATTTATGAGTTAGGTATCGAATCTATTCCAAGTGAATCAGAATGTTACCCTGCAAAATTAGCCCATGGTCATGTGATGTGGCTGATCAAACAGGGAATCAAGGATATCTTCTACCCTTGTATTCCTTATGAACGTAACGAGATGGAAGGTACAAATAACCATTACAACTGTCCGATCGTTACTTCTTATGCAGAAAATATCAAAAATAACATGGAAGAACTTGCTACAGAGCATATCAACTTCATGAATCCATTCTTAGCACTGGATAATGAAGAAGCCCTGAAATCCCGTTTATTCGAGGAATTAGAAGCTCAGTATCATTTAACAGTAGATGAAGTCAATCATGCGGTTGATAAGGCGTATGCAGAACTTGCACAGGTTCGTACAGACATTCAGAATAAAGGTGAGGAAGTACTTGCTTACCTTGCTGAAACTGGTAGAACTGGTATCGTTTTATGTGGTCGTCCATATCATATCGACCCTGAGATCAACCATGGTATTCCAGAGCTGATCAACTCTTATGGAATCGCCGTTTTAACTGAAGACTCTATTTCTCATTTATCAAAGGTTGAACGTCCATTAAATGTACAGGATCAGTGGATGTATCATTCCAGATTATATGCTGCAGCAAACTATGCAAAAGCAAATAAACAGTTAGAAGTCATTCAGTTAAACTCTTTCGGTTGTGGACTGGATGCGGTTACAACTGACACAGTAAAAGATATCTTAACAAAATCTGGACGTATCTACACAGTATTAAAGATTGATGAAGTAAATAACCTTGGTGCAGCAAGAATCCGTATCCGTTCACTGATCAGTGCTGTTCGTGTCCGTAAAAAACATAAGATTGAACCAAAACCTGTATCTCCAGCAATCAAACGTGTGGAATTTACAAAAGAGATGCGTAAAAACTACACACTATTAGTTCCTCAGATGTCTCCGATCCATTTTGAATTCTTAGAACCTGCCCTGCAGTCTTGTGGATACAACGTTGAAGTTTTAAATCAGGGTGGTATGGAAGATGTTAACACAGGTCTTAAGTATGTAAATAATGATGCCTGCTATCCATCTCTGATCGTTATCGGACAGTTAATGAATGCATTGCTTTCTGGTAAATATGATCCTCATAAGATCGCACTTGTCATCTCCCAGACAGGTGGTGGATGCCGTGCTACAAACTATATCAGTTTTATCCGCCGTGCGCTTGAGAAAGCTGGTTATGGTTATGTTCCTGTTATTGGTTTAAGTGCACAGGGAATTGAGAAAAACAGCGGATTTAGTTTTACACCTGGTTTATTAAATAAAGCAGTTCAGGCGATCGTTTATGGTGATGTCTTTATGAGAACGGTTTATCATACACGTCCTTACGAAGTAAAACCTGGTTCTGTTAATAAATTACACAGACAATGGGCTGCAAAATGTAAACGTGATATTGCCAAAGGTAACTTCTACACATTCCAGAAGAATATCCGTGGAATCATTCGTGACTTTGACCGCATTCCATTAAAAGATATCAAGAAACCTCGTGTCGGAATCGTTGGAGAGATCCTTGTAAAATTCCTTCCAGATGCAAATAACCACTTAGTAGAACTTCTGGAACGTGAGGGTGCGGAAGCTGTTGTACCTGATTTATTAGATTTCTTCATGTACAGCTTCTACAACAGTAACTTCAAATACCGTTACCTTGGTAAATCTAAGAAATCTGCGATCGTCAGCAACTCCGCGATCTGGATCGTTGAACGTTATCGTCAGACTCTTCGTAAAGAACTAGCCAAGAGTAACCGTTTTGAACCACCTGCATATATCAAAGATCTTGCAGAATATGCAAAACCATTTGTATCCATCGGTAACCAGACTGGTGAGGGTTGGTTCTTAACAGGTGAGATGGTTGAATTGATTCACAGCGGTGCGCCAAATATCGTATGTACACAGCCATTCGCATGCTTACCGAACCATGTTGTTGGTAAGGGTGTTATCAAAGAAATCCGTCAGGCATTTCCTGATGCGAACATCGTGGCGATCGACTATGATCCAGGAGCTAGTGAGGTTAACCAGATCAACCGTATTAAGCTGATGCTTTCTGCGGCTGAGAAGAATCTGAATAAATAGTTATTTTTCTATTGTTTAGAATCAAATGCTAATAAAAAGAAGCCATGTTCCAGCATAGATAAATCTTGTCTATGCTTGTAACATGGCTTCTTGTTTGTTTCTTTCTATTTCAATTAGATCATTCTGCTAAAATTTCTTCCAGAATGGCTGTTGCATCTTCAATGCAGCCTGGACAGGATCTTAAGACTTTTCCCGTTTCAATCCCTTTTAGGTCCTTACATTTTGTTGCTTGATTCTTCTCCTGAAAGCGTTTTACAAGCTCTCCTGAAAGTTTGTAGGTTGCTGCTTTGGAAACTGGTTTCTCGATGTCTCCACAGCTTTTTATGGCACCGATGACTGCGACTGCTCCTGTGATAGCACCGCATGTTCCTTCCATACAGCCCATTCCTAAGCCGTGTCCTTCCATCATCTTAAAAATGGTGGATTCATCAATCCCCATTTCTTCACTAAATGCACAAGCAACTGCTTGGGCACAGTTGTAGCCTTTCTGGTGGTTTTGTTCTGCTTTTTCTGTTTTGATACTCATTTGTATTGTCCTCCGATTTTTATTCATTATTAATTAGATTGTAGATTTCTTCTGCTGTTTTGTCTGGCTGTTGTTTTACTTGATCGTAGATTGGTCTTATCTTGGTTGTTGACTCTTCTAGTTCATCTGCTATTTGTTCTAGATTCTTGTTTTTCTTTACTTTTTTCTGAATCATAGAAATTTGATTTAGTAATATCCCTGCCCTTACCCCACGATTTTCCGCACTCTGCAGCTGACTTACTCTATCACTCACTGCCATCTCTTCTCTCAAATATAGATATCTGTCCCGTTCGTCCTGGCTCATCTTTACCATTTCTTCTTGTATCCTTTCCATATATCTATTACCTGCTGATTCCTGTGCAACCTCTTCCCATGTCGTTGCTGCGATCAGTCTTGCCCAACGGTATAGAGGATGCTTTCTTGCTTTGCCTTTGGCTGTCTTTGTTTTCTTTAATTCTACTTCTTTCCTTAATCATTCATACCATTTTGAATACATCACATCATTTTTCGAAAGTAAATAAACACAGTATTGATTCATACTAATTCCTTCTCTCTGTGAATGTTCTGCTAATGATCTGTGTAGACTTCGTGGTATTCTTAATTTGAATTGTCCAGAATAATTTTCCAAGCTATCTGGTTCATAAATTTCTATTCCCTCTTCCAATGCTGCTCTGATCCACTCTCTTTTTGCATCTTTTGCATTCTGCATTGCACTCTCTATCGTTTCTCCACATGTAATACAACCTGGTAAATCAGGATAAGATATTACAAACCCACCCTCATCTTGATCTTCTATGATTTCCATCTTATATGACATACTCATATACTCATTCAGCGTTTTCATTTTCTCTTTCCTCGCTTTCTACAACCTTTTCTTACCATTTCTACATATACTTTTTTAATTGGTTCATGCTTTGGTATTGTAATTGGACTTTTTCCTTGTTTTCTAAATGTATAATGACTACTTCCACTTCTTGGGGCATCCATCCTATACCCATAAGTTTCTAATACCCTTTGTAATTGTGTAAATCGAAGATCCTTCGACAAATTGCAAATACGTGCGATTAGTTTATCCCATTTTGACATTTGTATCTTCCTTTCTTTTATTATATTTGGTGTCGTATTTGGTGTCAATATTTTATTTATGTAAATATTTGTATTTTATGTGATTAAAATCACATTCACTTACTCCTGTCAATATTTTACAATAACATTGTATTAAAAAAGAAGACTCCTCAAAAAAAAATGAGTCTTCTTTCCTT
>ENA-OQDC01000615-OQDC01000615.1-human-gut-metagenome-genome-assembly--contig:-NODE-615-length-23663-cov-5.070870_pt1 | contig 23663 bp, 18 predicted proteins | sample MGYA00242770_ERZ504601 | MGnify/ENA primary metagenome ERZ504601 (study PRJEB26092, sample SAMD00036305) | human gut metagenome | host: Homo sapiens | study: EMG produced TPA metagenomics assembly of...
TTCACTACGGTTCTGGGAAGAACACATGTATTCTTCCAGATAAGACAGACATTCTGCCTTTGAATACTTCCGATTTTTACGCATATTACTAAATAAATTGTGTCAACTTATTTAGTACACTACACTTGCCGTGGGAGTATACGTTTTTTCGTGTACCTCCCCAACTGAAGCATCTTCCCCCGAATCTACAGAAATAAATACTCATACCGATAGCCTGTTGCAGTTCAGGATTTATCTTGAACAGGCGCGTATCAGCCGTTTTAAAGGAGAGAATCAGGAAGAAGCTCATTTCTTAGATGCTGCGGAAAGTATCGCTCAATGCCTGAACGACTCGTCTGTATATGCAAACTTATGGCAAGAGAAAGCCATGCTTTACCTGCCGCATCAACCGGAAAAGGCCAAAGAATTCTTTCAGAAAGCACTTGCCTATATGCCTTCCGGCACTCCGGTCTCCATTGCACAGAGTGAACTTTACCTTTCCCGCATTTATTTGGAACAAGGACAGACGGACAGTGCCTTCCATTACATCAATAATGCCATCTGCCAAAAATTTGCCGAGAAAGGAAACTGCCGCCTTACACCTTCAGAAGGGCTACATTTTTGCCTCTCTTCTGCAAGCTGACTCGGCCACGCATCATATCCTGCCTTTTTTGACCTGATGCCTCCTTAAAACAACATACGGAAGCCTACCGTCGTCTGTTCGAAATGTACGGAAAGAAACAGAATGAGAAACAGGAAAACATCTACATGCGAAAATACATTCTGTCGCATGACTCGCTAAGTGCCGAACGAAAAGAAATGGTCATCGAAAAGATACAGGATATGCACGAATACAAGCTGCAACGCGAACGAGCCAACAAAGCAGAGATGCAGGCAGCGCACCACAAGCTGGTTTTCTACCGGATTGCAGTCACCTTAGGCGTGGTGATTCTTATCCTGCTTTTACTTCTTCACCGCATCCGCGTGCACAAGCAAAAGCTGACAGAAGAACTAAAAGCTACCCAGTGGATGCGCATGGAAGAAACACTGAAAAGGAAAGAAGCGGAAGTGGCACTGGCCCACGAACAGGAGAAATTGAAGCAGCAGGAAATTGACCGGCTGAATAAAAGCGTAGCATACTACCGGCAACTGAATGCCATCACGCTTCCTTCTCTGTTGCGGAAAAGGAACTCGCAAGGTGCACTTCACCTGACGGAAGAGGAATGGGACATTATTCAGCAGAACACAGACACTTGCTTCGACGGATTTACCAGACGACTGAAGGAGTATTACCCGCAACTTACGGAAGAGGAACTTCGTTTCTGCTGTCTGGTAAAGATGGATCTCCCCATGTCATTACTATCCGAAATTTACCATATTGCCAAAGGAAGTATCTCGCGCCGGAAAATGAGACTGAAGGAGAAAATGCACATCGAAAACAGCAGTTTTGACGAGTTATCACCGCATTTTAGGTATCATGTACATCATAAAAATTATCAACTATCTAATTTCAATATATTAAATTTTACTTGTGTACATCAGATTTTTCCCTGACTTCCATCTGTTCACTTTACCTTTGCAGCCGTAAATCTATTTAAACATACGCGACTCATGAAAGTGAAACAACTACTTTATGGGATGATGTACGGCTTATTGATTTTCTTCACTGTATCTTGCAGTGAAGAAAATTCAGAAAATCTACCCGATAATATAGCTGTTTATCAAAGCTACCTGGTAGCTTTTTCTGATTCACAGCCTACCCTGACCTACGCCCGTTTCTCTCCAAAGAAAGACGTACCCCTGAAAGAAATCAAACTGACAGGCGGAGCATCCATCATGGCCAATGGCAAAGAGATGGAATACCATTATTTTGATGGAAATACAATATTCGGTTATTCCTATTCACTGGCACTCGGAAAAGACGAACAAGTTTCATTCGTGTTCCAACGCAAACGGCAGCAAGAAACCCGTATGCTGACCAATTATGCCTACAAGGAATGGATTAATGAAATACATATTCCTTCGGAACTTACCACGATTGCCAATCAGGAAGTGGTTGGATGGAAGGGTGAGAAAATCGCATCCAATGAAGAACTGGAGGCCACGCTGGACAACCCCTCACATTTGGAAGAATATACCGCTTATTATGGAACATTGAACGAAAGCCGTGACGGAGTTTCGTTTAAGAATGTGCCGAAAGGAAAATATATGCTCACGCTGAAACGCATCCTGAAACTGGAAACCAAAGACAATGACGCTCCTGCCAAAGGAGAAATCAAACTGGTTTTCTACGACAAGAAAGAAGTAACGGTGAAATAACAAAACACAGCTTAAAATGAAAGGAATTTTTGTAATCATTTTGCTAATCTGTAGCTTGTCAGTGTACGGTCAGACTGAAAAGCGCCCACTTTGGAAGATACAACTGGAAGGCGCACTGGACAATTACAGCAGATGGGAAGTAGAGCCGTCTGTCACTTTCCAGCCCTTCAAGTATGCCGGCATCGGAGTCAGCTTCTTTTTAGTAAAAGTCTGGATGGCATCCATCTCAACGGAGTCTCGGCTGACAAAAAATTCCGCTTTGAATTGAACGATGAAAAGGTTCTGTCCACCCACCTCGCATGCAGAATTGCGCCACAATTCTACACGCCTTCGTGGATATTAGGACATGACCAGGAATATGCCTTGTACCTGACATTCAGTCCAGGCATCACTTGTTCGTTTCCACCCACTAAACATATAACCCTAGCCTATTTCCCAAACTCTACAGGTGTATGGACTCCCCACCACTATGAAGAAGTCACAACTTCCCGTGCGGAGCCTTTATCCTTTCAGCTGAAAACTTCCGTTTCGTTGGAAATAGAAGAAAGCCTGATAATCTCTCTGGGATACACCCTCTCTAACCTTGACCCTTACTCGGGCGTCCGGGAAACCGTTTTCGACGGAAACATGCTGAACCTCGGAAAGAAGCGCCCATTTTTTCATTCACTCTCGATCGGGATAGGCTGGCGGTTTTAAAAACTGGGTCGGATTAACGTCCGGCCCAGTTTTTTATTCTGTTCATTGCTTCCTGGCAATCCTCACGTTTGCCAAAGGCCGTCAGTCGCAGGAATCCTTCTCCGCTTGGTCCAAATCCAACTCCCGGAGTTCCTACCACATTGACTTCGTGAAGCAACATTTCAAAGAAGCTCCATGAATCCAGTCCTGCGGGTGCCTTTACCCAAATATAAGGCGCATTCACTCCTCCATAAAGTGTAAATCCGGCAGCATGCAGTCCTTCACGCATCAAACGGGCATTCTCCATATAATAGGCTATGGTTTCCTTAATCTCAGCTTGTCCTTCGGCGGTATAGATGGCCTCTGCCCCTCGCTGGGTGATATAACTGGTACCATTGAACTTCGTACACTGCCGACGGTTCCATAAATGATTCAAAGCTACTTGCTCGCCCGAAGCCGTCATGGCTTTCACTTCTTCCGGCACTACGGTATAACCGCAACGCACTCCGGTAAAACCGGCTGTCTTGGAGAAGCTGCGGAATTCAACGGCACACGAACGGGCTCCTTCTATCTCATAAATAGAATGTGGCACATCACTTTCGTAAATGTAAGCCTCATAAGCCGCATCATATAATATCAACGCTTTGTGCTCCAAAGCATAGTCCACCCACTTCTGCAATTCGGCTTTGGTCAGTGTCGTTCCCGTCGGATTGTTCGGATAACACAAATAAATCATGTCTACCGGCTCCTGGGGGAGAGAAGGGATAAAATGGTTTTCTGCCGTACAAGGAAGATAAGTCAGACGGTTCCACTGCCCGTTTGCCTGCAATTCTCCAGCTCTCCCGGCCATGACGTTACTGTCAATATACACCGGATACACCGGGTCTGTTACCGCAACTTTATTGCCTGTGCCTAAAATATCTCCAAAATTACCGGTGTCACTTTTAGCTCCGTCACTCACAAAAATTTCTGTCGGACGCAATTCTACTCCACGCGAGCGGTAATCATGTTCCAGAATAGCCTGAATCAAGAAATCATATCCTTGTTCAGGACCGTACCCATGAAAGGTTCCGGCATTGGCCAGTTCGTCTACCGCACGGTGCATGGCATTGATAGAAGCCGGTGGAAGCGGACGAGTCACGTCGCCAATTCCTAATCGGATAAGTGCAGCTTCCGGATGAGCCGATTTAAAGGCATTTACTTTCTTAGCAATGCTCGAAAACAGATAGTTTCCAGGCAACTTGATGAAATTATCGTTTACTTGTATCATATATATCTTGTCTTACTCTTTTAATTCGATTGTTCCGTCAAATACTTTCACTGCGGGGCCTGTCATATACAAATGCTGTCCCTCTCCCGCCCAGTCGATGGTCAGGTCACCTCCATCCATACAGACTGTTGCATGGGAGCCGCATTGTCCGGAAAAGGCTGCTGCCACAGCGGTAGCACATGCTCCTGTGCCACAAGCTTGTGTGATACCGGATCCTCTTTCCCATACCCGCATGCGTATGTTTTCTTTGTCCAATACCTGAGCGAACTCTACGTTTACCCGATCCGGGAAAAGTGGATGACGTTCAAGCACTGGTCCTACTTCAGCAAGAGCTACCTCCTCCATTTTATCTACAAAAATAACCAGATGAGGGTTCCCCATTGACACGGCCACTCCTTTCTGGAAGGGATAAGCATCGCCCAAATCCACCCAGTGAATATCGGCAGGAATTCCCATATCCACCCGAACAGACTCTACCGTTCCCTCCTTCACCTGCAAATGCAGTTCCTTGATACCGGAAAGCGTATCCAGCAGAATATCCGTCTTCGTAGTCAGTCCATATTCATACAAATACTTCCCGATACAGCGGCTGGCATTTCCGCACATCTTGGCCTCAGAACCGTCCGCGTTAAAAATACGCATGCTGAAATCAGCCTTGTCCGAATCGCCAATCAGCACCAGTCCGTCACTGCCTATCCCCGTATGAGGACGACTCCAGGCTATGGACTTTTCTTCCGGATTAGTCAGCGGGTATTTCATCGTATTCACATAGATGTAATCATTACCCAGACCATGCATTTTTGTAAATTCTATTTTCATATCTGATAATCAGTTTAGTTTTTGTATCCCTCTTCATGTACATCGGTTACCGCACGTCCGCTCGGCTCATTGATATGCTGGAAAGCTTTATCCCAAGCCAGTGCCTCCGCTGTAGAACAAGCCACACTCGGTACACTGGGAACACTCTTAGCCGCACTTTCACTCGGGAAATGCTCCTCAAAAATAGAGCGGTAGTAATACTCTTCCTTGTTACGGGGAGGATTCACCGGGAAACGTTCAGCCGCATGCGCCATCTGTTCGTCGGATACCTCTTTTGCCGTGAATTCCTTCAGCGTATCAATCCAGCTGTATCCCACACCGTCACTGAACTGTTCCTTCTGACGCCATGCTACGCTTTCAGGCAACAAGTCGGCAAAAGCTTCGCGTACGATTTTCTTTTCGATGGTTTTTCCGGGGCACATCTTGGCTTCCGGGTTCAGCCGCATGGCCACATCCAAGAATTCCTTGTCAAGGAACGGCACACGTCCTTCTACTCCCCAAGCTGCCAATGATTTATTGGCCCGCAAGCAATCATACAAATAAAGCTTGGACAATTTACGTACAGTCTCTTCATGGAAAGCCCGTGCATCGGGGGCCTTGTGGAAGTACAGATAACCACCAAAAATTTCATCTGCTCCTTCTCCGCTAAGCACCATCTTGATGCCCATACTCTTGATGACACGAGCCAGCAAATACATAGGTGTAGAAGCTCGAACTGTCGTTACATCGTAAGTCTCAATGTAATAAATCACATCGCGAAGTGCATCGAGACCTTCCTGAATGGTGTAGTGAATTTCATGGTGCACAGTACCGATGAAATCAGCCACTTCACGTGCCTTGGCCAAATCGGGGGCTCCCTCCAGACCAATGGCAAAGGAATGAAGCTGAGGCCACCATGCCGCCATCTTTCCATCCGTTTCCACACGGCGGGCTGCATAACGCTTGGCAATGGCAGAAATGACCGAACTGTCCAGACCTCCAGAGAGTAATACGCCGTAGGGTACATCACTCATCAATTGCTCACGTACGGCTTTTTCCAAGCCTTCCCGCAAAGCACTTACCGATGCCGGAGCATCAGCTACTGCCTCATACTGAGTCCAGTCGCGAACGTACCAGCGGGTCATCTTCCCGTCCTTGCTATAATAACAATGTCCGGGTAAAAAGGGTTCATAACGTTCACAAAAACCTTCCAACGCTTTCAGCTCACTGGCACAATAGACTTTGCCATCGCTGTCATAGCCAATATAAAGTGGAATTACGCCAATAGGGTCGCGGGCTATGAGAAACTCATCTTTTTCTGAATCGTACAGCACGAAAGCAAAAATACCATTCAGCTTTTCCAGAAAATGTATTCCGTATTCTTTATAAAGTGCCAAGATTACTTCACAGTCACTTCCTGTCTGGAAATCATAATTTCCGGCATACTCCTTACGAATCTCACGGTGATTGTAGATTTCTCCATTCACGGCCAGTACCACTTTCTTATCGGGTGAGTACAATGGCTGTCCGCCACTCTGCGGGTCTACAATCGACAAACGTTCATGCGCTAAGATAGCCGATCCCCCACAATAAATTCCACTCCAGTCGGGACCACGATGACGAATCTTTCGAGCCATGGCCAATGCTTTTTCACGCAACTCTGGAGTCTGTTTCCTGATATTTAAAATAGCTGCAATGCCACACATAATCGTAAAGTTGTATTTATATTTTGTATGTAATCAATTATTTTCGGCTTAAATATGCATCAATGTCGGCTGCGGCCTTCCGACCGCCTGCAATGCACTTCACAACCAGGCTGGCTCCGGTAGCTGCATCACCGGCCACAAAGACATTTGCCGGGAATTCGGGTTGTACCGGACGAAGGAAGCCCATCGCCAGCAATACCAAATCGGCTTTCAGGATTTCTTTCTTCCCAGTCGGCTTCATCACCGGACGTTCTCCTTCGGCTCCCGGAGTCCATTCCACTTCTTCCACTTCTACACCACACACTTTCCCGTCTTCTTCCAGGAAGCGGTTGGAAGTCAGGCTCCACCGACGTATGCATCCTTCTTCATGACTGCTGCTGGTTTTGAGAACCACCGGCCACTGCGGCCACGGAGTATTCGGATTATGACCTACAGGAGGCTTCGGCATAATTTCAATCTGCGTCACACTGAGTGCTCCCTGACGGTTACTTGTTCCGATACAGTCACTACCCGTATCTCCACCTCCAATTACCAGCACATGCTTGCCTTTTGCCGTGATGCGTTCTTCCTCAGGAATACGCTGCCCGGCCAGTACGCGGTTCTGCTGTGCCAGCATCTCCATGGCAAAATGAATACCTTTCAGTTCACGCCCGGGGATATTCAAATCGCGTGCCTGCGGCGTACCCGTACAAATGCAGTATGCATCAAATCCTTCGGGAAGGTTTGTCACGTCAATATCGGCATTGACCTTGAAAGTGATTCCTTCTGCTTCCATCACTGCCACACGGCGGTCGATTACCGATTTGCTGAGTTTAAAATTCGGAATACCAAACCGCAACAAGCCTCCCACATATTCCAGTTTTTCAAACACCGTCACCGCATATCCTCTGCGGTTCAACTGATTGGCGGCGGCCAGTCCTGCAGGTCCGGAACCGATGACAGCCACAGACTTCCCGTTTCGTTCATATTGACGAGGCTGTACGTACCCTTCACGAAAAGCAGCTTCAATGATGGCAGCTTCATCTTCACGAATGGTTACCGGTGCATCCATACTCAACTTCAACACACAACTCTTTTCACACAATGCCGGACATATACGGCCGGTAAACTCCGGAAAATCATTGGTTCCGGTAAGTATCTCATAAGCTTCTTTCCATTTTCCCTTGTACATGGCATCCTGGAATTCCGGAGGACGATTGCCCAACGGACATGCCCAATGGCAGAAAGGTACACCACAGTCCATACACCGCGATGCCTGGAGCTTTCGCTCGCTTGTGTTCAACGTCTGTTCCACTTCACTGAAGTCCATGATACGGTCGTGTACCGGACGGTATCCTGCCTCTTGTCTGGGAACGGTCAGAAATGCTTTTGGATTTCCCATATATCTAGTTTTTACTGTTCAACAATTAATCAATAATCACGCTGTACTTCGGCTATCTTCTGCTGCAGTTTGCGCATCTGCTCTTCAGCCAGCACTTTCTTGTATTCAATCGGAGTTACCTGAATGAATTCTTCCACATAACGGCTCCAGTTATCCAACATCGTACGTGCCAGTTGAGAACCGGTGTACAGATAATGCTGACGAACCAGTTCATGCAGTTCCTTGCGGGCTGTAGCATCTTCCAACAGAGAAAGCTCTACCATTTCCATGTTACAGAAGTAATCGAAGTTACGGTCTTTATCCCATACGTAGGCAACTCCCCCACTCATACCTGCAGCAAAGTTACGTCCGGTCTTACCCAGTACGACTACTCGTCCGCCGGTCATGTACTCACAGCAATGGTCGCCTACTCCTTCTACTACCGCAATGGCTCCGGAGTTACGTACAGCAAACGCTCACCTACGCATCCATTGATATACACCTCTCCACTTGTGGCACCATACAACAATGTATTACCTGCGATTACGTTGTTTTCGGCCAGGAAATTGCTTCTTACCGGAGGCTGTACCGAAATATGTCCTCCACTCAAACCCTTACCCAGGTAGTCGTTCGCTTCACCTTCCAGCTTGAAGCTGACTCCATGCGGAAGGAAAGCACCGAAACTCTGTCCGGCTGAACCTTTGAACTTCACCTGGATGGTCTGTGCGGGCAATCCAGCCTGTCCATACTTGGCAGCTACGGCCCCAGAAAGCATGGCTCCTACCGAACGGTCGGTATTGGATATGGCATATTCCAACGATACCTCCTTACGGTTTTCCAGTGCTTCGCGTGCGGCAGCCAGCATGCTCACATCCTTCACGTGCTCTATCTCATGACGCTGTTCCGTTACATTATGTAAGGCAGCTCCGTTATCGACTTTGTGCAACAATTTACTGAAATCGAGCAATGAAGCCTTTTCATGAGTTGTCGGACGTATTTCAATCAAATCCGTACGTCCTACAATGTCTTCCAGACGGGAGAATCCCATCTCTGCCAGGTATTCACGTACCTCTTGTGCCAGGAAACGGAAGAAGTTGACTACATAACGGTAATGTCCGCGGAAATGTGCCCGCAACTGCGGATCCTGTGTAGCTACCCCGACAGGGCATGTATTGGCATGACATTTACGCATCATGACACATCCCAAAACAATCAATACAGAAGTTCCGAATCCAAACTCTTCTGCTCCCAGCAAAGCCATACTGATGATGTCACGTCCAGTCTTCAACTGTCCGTCAGTCTGCAAACGTACCTGACCACGGAGTCCGTTGAGTACCAGTGTCTGCTGTGTCTCGCTCAGACCGATTTCCGGAGAAATACCGGCATAGCGCATGGAAGAGGCCGGAGAAGCTCCTGTTCCACCTTCTGCTCCTGAAATGACAATCAAATCAGCCTTTGCTTTTGCCACACCGGCTGCAATGGTACCAATACCACTTTCAGCTACCAGTTTCACACTGATTTTGGCTTTCGGATTCACGTTCTTCAAATCGAATATCAGCTGAGCCAAGTCTTCAATTGAATAAATATCGTGATGAGGGGGAGGCGAAATCAACGAAATACCCGGAATAGAATGACGCGTCTTGGCAATGACTTCATTTACCTTGAATCCCGGAAGCTGTCCACCTTCACCCGGTTTAGCACCCTGCGCTACCTTAATCTGGATTTCTTCGGCATTCACCAAATATTCAGTGGTTACACCGAAACGTCCGGAGGCTACCTGTTTGGTCTTACTGCACAAGGAAATACCATCGTAGGTCTCATGGAAACGGTCGGAATCCTCTCCTCCTTCACCCGTATTACTGCGGGCGTTCAGCTTGTTCATGGCCAGTGCCATGGCTTCATGCGCCTCTTTACTGATAGAACCAAAAGACATGGCGCCCGTTACAAAATGCTTTACAATTTCCTCTACCGGCTCTACATCTTCCAATGGAATCGGATTACGGCGGAAAGAGAAGAAGTCACGCAAGAATATCGGACTTTCCTTTTCATCTACCCGACGCGTATATTCCTTGAACTTGGCATAGCTTCCCAAACGAGTGGCCAACTGCAAAGCGCTGATAGTTTCCGGATTCCACGCATGCTTCTCGCCATCCTTACGGTAGGAGAACTGGCCGATATAAGGCAACAAATCGTCGACCTCTTTTGCAAAACCTGCATCATGGAACGCCTGGTAATCTTTGGCAATGCTTTCCAATCCGACACCTCCAATGGATGAAGAAGGGGTACCGAAGTAAGTAGAAAGCACTTCACTGCCCAAACCAACGGCTTCAAATATCTTCGCTCCACGGTAAGAACGTATCGTACTGATACCCATCTTACTCATTACTTTATAGAGTCCTTTGCAAACGGCTTTTATGTAGTTCTTTTCGGCAGTTTCATAATTCAACTGTACATCGCCTTTCTTTACCATGTCATCCAGAATGGCAAATACCATATACGGATTGATGGCGCTCGCTCCATATCCCAGCAACAAGGCAGCGTGCATCACTTCCCGAATTTCTCCACTTTCTACCACCAATGCGGTCTGTACTCTCTTTTGTACAGAAATCAGGTGATGGTGTACGGCACTTACAGCCAGCAAAGAAGGAATGGCTGCATGTGCTGCATCAATCTCACGATCGGAAAGAATGATGTAGTTCACACCTTCGTCCACTGCTGCCTCGGCTTTCTTGCACAACTCATTCAATGCCTCACGCAGACCTTCCGCTCCTCTTGCTGCATCGAACAGCATCGGCAACTTCACGGTATTGAACCCTTTATAGCGAATGTTGCACAATATATCAAGCTGCGTATTGTTCAGAATCGGGTGTGGCAGACGCACCATCTTACAATGCGATTCACTCGGCAACAGGATGTTGGTTCCTACAGCTCCGATATATTCCGTCAGCGACATCACCAGTTCCTCACGTATCGGATCGATTGGCGGATTGGTCACCTGAGCAAACTGTTGACGGAAATAATTGAACAATATCTGCGGCTTGTCGGACAACACTGCCAGAGGAGTATCATTACCCATAGAAGCTGTGGGTTCGGCCCCATTCATACACATCGGAGTAAGCGTACGTTCTATGTCTTCGCGAGTAAATCCGAATGCACGCAGGCGACGTTCATAATCAGGTACAGAATTGGAAATCTTACGGCCACTGCGTAATGTATCCAGTTCAATACGGTTGGTAGAAAGCCACTGACGATAAGGCTTGGAAGCCGCCAACTGGCTCTTCAGTTCGCCATCGTAGTAAATACGTCCTTCCTGGGTATCTACTAATAATATCTTGCCTGGCTGAAGACGGCCTTTTTCCTTAATGGCTTCAGGTTCAAAATTAATGACTCCAGCTTCGCTGGCTACCACCATCATATCATTTTTGGTAATCAGGTAACGTGCCGGACGCAAACCGTTACGGTCGAGCATACCACCTGCATAACGTCCGTCGCTGAACAACAAGGCAGCCGGTCCGTCCCAAGGTTCCATCAAAATGGAATGGTACTCATAAAACGCCTTCAGCTCCTCACTAATCGGATTCTTGTCATTGAACGACTCTGGCACAAGCATAGCCATGGCATGCGGCAGGCTCAATCCTGACATCACGAAAAACTCCAACACATTATCGAGTGAGGCACTGTCGCTCATTCCCGGCTGTATAATCGGACCTATTTTCTTCACGTCACCTAATAAAGGAGTGGAAAGTACACTTTCACGCGCCTCCATCCATCCTCTGTTTCCACGAATGGTATTGATTTCTCCATTATGGGCTAACAAGCGGAAAGGCTGTGCCAAACTCCAGGTAGGAAATGTATTCGTACTAAAACGAGAATGTACGATGGCCAGTCCGCTGGTAAAGTAAGGCTGGGTAAAGTCCTGGAAATATTCACGCACCTGTACCGAAGACAGCATACCTTTATATATAATATTTTTACTGGACAAGGAAACAATGTAAAAGTCCTTATGATGTACACGGCGTTCAATCTTTTTACGCACAATATATAAGGTACGTTCAAAGTTTTCCAGGTCGGTTGCCCCGGTAATGAACACCTGCTTAATGTCTGGTTCAGTCTCCAACGCACTTTTTCCTAAAATAGAAGAATTCACGGGCACGGAGCGCAAGTGCATCAATGACAAGCCTTCACGCTCTACCTCCTCAATCAGGATGCTCAGAATGGACTCCTGTTCCTTTGCGTCTTTCGGAAGAAAAACCAATCCCGTACCATATTTCCCCTTTTCAGGCACCGGAATTCCTTGTAACAATATAAACTCATGTGGAATCTGCAGCATAATACCTGCACCGTCACCCGTCTTGTTGTCAGCGCCTTCTGCGCCACGATGTTTCATATTTTCCAAGACTTTCAAGGCTGCATCCACCAATTCATGTGATTTATTACCATGAATGTCTACAATCATACCTACTCCACAAGCATCGTGCTCGTACTCCGGTTGATAAAGCCCGGAAGATGTCTGATGACATTCTGTTACTTCCTGCTCTTCTTTTCTCATAAATTTTCCTGCTAACCTCATTTTATCTTTCATTATTAATACCCAAAACAGAGTTTACATTCTATTTGTCCACAAAAATAATAATATCACTTCCAATATGACACTTTTGTAGGATTTTTCATTACAATATTTTCATCTACACAAACCGAAGCTTTCATTTTCTTTATATAACAAGCAGAAAAGTTTCAGAATAAAACAGAATAAATACATTTTAATTACATTTATCACAAAAAGACAGGAACAATGTATTTTTTCAGGCACAGCACATACCTCTTTTAATAATTGTCTGTTATTTTGTAAACGAAAATCATAATATGGCTTGAAAACAAAATACAGATGGAAACATTAAAACATGAATGCGGAGTCGCTCTTATCCGGCTCCTGAAACCACTGGAATATTATCAGGAAAAATATGGTACATGGATGTATGGCTTGAACAAGCTTTATCTGCTGATGGAAAAGCAGCACAACAGAGGACAAGAAGCTGCAGGATTAGCCTGCGTAAAACTGCAAGCCAACCCTGGTGAGGAATACATGTTCCGTGAAAGAGGACTCGGAGCGGGAGCCATTACAGAAATCTTCAACAACGTTCATCAACAATACAAAGATTTAACGGAAGAACAGTTGCACGATGCTGAATTTGCAAAGAAGTGCCTGCCCTTTGCCGGAGAACTTTACATGGGACACCTGCGTTATTCGACCACCGGGAAAAGCGGTATCTCGTATGTTCATCCCTTTCTCCGACGCAACAACTGGCGTGCCAAGAACCTGGCATTATGCGGTAACTTCAATCTGACCAATGTAGACGAAATCTTTGCCGACATAACTGAAGCCGGACAACATCCCCGTAAATACGCAGATACCTATATCATGCTGGAGCAAGTAGGCCACCGGCTGGACAGAGAAGTGGAGCGCCTTTACAACCAGTGCAAAGAAGAAGGCTTGAAGGGAATGGACATCACGCATGCCATTGAAGACCGGATTGACCTGACAAACGTACTGAAAACATCTTCCCCATCCTGGGATGGAGGTTACGTCATCTGCGGAATGACAGGAAGCGGTGAAACCTTTGCCGTACGCGACCCATGGGGCATCCGCCCGGCGTTCTGGTATCAGGACGATGAAATCATGGTATTAGCTTCGGAACGCCCTGTCATTCAGACGGTATTGAATATTCCTGCTGGAAGCATCCATGAACTGATGCCAGGACAAGCTGTATTGGTCAATAAAAAAGGTCAGCTCAGACTGGCACAAATCAACAAACCCGGGAAATTAAAACCCTGCTCTTTCGAACGCATCTACTTCAGCCGGGGAAGTGACGTGGATATCTACCGGGAACGTAAAAAATTAGGAGAAAAACTGATTGAACCGATTCTTTCAGCAGTCAATCATGACATTGCCCATTCCGTATTCTCATTCATTCCCAATACAGCCGAAGTGGCTTTCTATGGAATGCTGGAAGGACTGGACAATTACCTGAACCAACTTAAAATCAAGCAAATCGAGGCCTTGGGTCACACACCCAGTCATGAAGAACTGAAACAGATTCTTTCTCAACGCATCCGAAGCGAGAAGGTAGCCATCAAGGATATTAAGTTGCGTACCTTTATTGCAGAAGGAAATACCCGTAACGACCTGGCAGCCCACGTATATGATATTACCTACGGAAGCCTCGTGCCACAGGAAGACAACCTGGTAATCATCGATGACAGTATCGTACGAGGAACGACCTTGAAGCAAAGTATCATCAGCATTCTCGACCGTCTGCAACCCAAAAAGATTGTCATCGTATCCTCTTCCCCACAAGTCCGCTATCCGGATTACTATGGCATCGACATGGCCAGCATGGAGCAATTCATCGCTTTCAAGGCTGCCATCGCTCTGCTGGAAGAACGCGACATGCAGCACGTCATTGAATACGCCTATAGAAAGTCAAAAGAACAGCTGAACCTGCCTAAAGAAAAAATGCGCAACTACGTAAAGGAAATTTATGCTCCTTTCAGTGATGAAGAAATATCAGAAAAGATTGCTGCCTTACTGACTCCTGCCACTACGCGGGCAAAAGTACAGATTGTTCACCAAACGTTGGAAGGACTGCATGAGGCATGTCCGGCCCATCCGGGAGACTGGTATTTTAGTGGAGACTATCCTACCCCGGGAGGAACACGCCAGGTGAACCAGGCATTCATCGACTGGGTGGAAAAGAATTATCAATTCTAATTCTCCCCCAAAAAACAAACAGAAGTCAAAGTTTCCAGTACTCCCGAAGAAGTACTGTAGTACTGCCTATGAAGTACTTCAGTACTTTCACGGGAGTACTGTAGTACTTCTTTGAAAGTACTGAGAATTGACTTTTCCTGATATAACCAGACGTTTTTTCTTTTTATAAACTGGAACAGTAGACACTTTGCCTAAAGTCATCCTAAAATAATAGACTATCAAGCAAAAGTTGTGCTGTTTTTACAGCTAAAAGTTCTGGACAATTCCCCTCTTTACAAATTATCAAATCGAGAATCTATACCTGAAAAGCAAACCAACAAATCCCCACCTTTGACGAACCAGAAGAGATTCAAAAAAAATCTTAATCAAAAGATGAATTTTTGACAACTCCAGTTTGCAATATTATGAAGTATTCGTATATTTGCAGCCTAGAAACAGAATTCATGGAAGCATTTTACAGAACACATAATTATTTGGTTGAACATACCAACGCTCCTGTTCGCCGTGATCTCATGGATGAAATAGACTGGAATGATCGCTTGATTGGTATAAAAGGTACAAGAGGGGTAGGCAAAACCACATTTCTTTTACAATATGCAAAAGAAAAATTCGGGACTGACCGTTCCTGCTTGTTCGTAAACATGAATAATTTCTACTTTTCACAATACAGTTTAGTAGACTTTGCCGGGGAATTTGTTAAAAGAGGGGGAAAAGTCCTGCTTATTGACCAGGTTTTCAAGCTTCCAGACTGGAGTCATGATTTGCGTACATGCTACGAACGTTATCCGCAACTGAAAATTGTATTTACCGGTTCTTCTGTAATGCGTCTGAAAGATGAGAATCCCGAACTGAACGGGATTGTCAAATCGTATAACCTGAGAGGATTTTCTTTCCGTGAATTTCTGAACTTACAGACAGGGAACCATTTTTCAGCTTATACGTTGGATGAGATTCTGCACAATCACGAGCATATTGTGAAAACAATCTTACCACACATCAACCCGCTCAATTATTTTCAGGATTATATCCATCATGGTTTCTACCCATTCTTTCTTGAAAAAAGAAATTTCTCGGAGAATCTGCTGAAGACCATGAACATGATGATTGAGGTGGACATTCTGCTGATTAAACAAATCGAACTGAAATATCTGTCCAAAATCAAAAAATTATTATATTTGCTAGCGGTAGATGGTCCTGTGGCTCCTAATGTCAGTCAATTGGCTAATGAAATTCAGACATCACGTGCCACAGTCATGAACTACATAAAATACCTGGCAGATGCACGACTCATCAACATGGTTTATCCGAAAGGGGAAAGCTTCCCTAAAAAGCCGGCTAAAATCATGATGCACAACACAAACCTGATGTATAGCATCTATCCGGTAAAGGTGGAGGAACAAGATGTGCTGGAAACCTTCTTTGTCAATACCTTGTGGAAAGACCACAAAATCAACAAAGGCGATAAAGGTACCTCTTTCCTTGTAGACAATACGCTGCATTTCCGGATTTGTGCAGAAGGAAGCAAATATAAAAGCAATCCGAACATATACTACGCCATGCATAAAATGGAAATAGGACACGGCGACCAGATACCTTTATGGTTATTTGGATTTTTATATTGACAATAACGATTTTATTACTTCATATTTAATTAGTAATTGTATGACTAAACAAAAAAAATTCATCACTTGTGATGGTAACCAGGCTGCAGCACATATTTCATATATGTTCTCAGAAGTTGCAGCTATCTATCCTATCACCCCGTCATCTACAATGGCTGAATATGTAGACGAATGGGCTGCCGCAGGTCGTAAAAACATCTTCGGCGAAACTGTTTTGGTTCAGGAAATGCAATCTGAAGGTGGTGCTGCCGGTGCAGTACACGGATCTCTTCAGGCTGGTGCATTGACAACTACTTATACTGCTTCTCAGGGTCTTCTGTTGATGATTCCTAACATGTACAAAATTGCAGGTGAGTTCTTGCCATGCGTATTCCACGTTTCTGCACGTACACTGGCTTCTCACGCATTGTGTATCTTCGGTGACCACCAGGATGTAATGTCTTGCCGTCAGACAGGTTTCGCTATGCTTTGTGAAGGTTCTGTACAGGAAGTTATGGATTTGGCCGGTGTTGCTCACTTGTCAACAATCAAGTCTCGTGTTCCGTTCTTGAACTTCTTCGATGGTTTCCGTACATCACACGAAATCCAGAAGATTGAAATGCTGGAAAACGAAGACCTGGCTCCGCTGGTAGACCAGAAAGCTTTAGCTGAATTCCGCGAACGTGCACTCAGCCCTAACAAACCGGTTGCACGCGGTATGGCTGAAAACCCGGATCACTTCTTCCAGCACAGAGAATCTTGCAATCCGTTCTATGAAGCTGTTCCTGCTATCGTAGAAGAATATATGAACGAAATCAACAAGATTACAGGACGTCACTACGGCTTGTTCAACTACTATGGTGCTGAAGATGCTGAACGCGTAATCATCGCTATGGGTTCTGTAACTGAAGCTGCTCGTGAAGCTATCGACCACTTGGTAGCAAACGGCGAAAAAGTTGGTTTGGTTTCTGTACACTTGTATCGTCCGTTCTCTGCTAAACATTTCTTGGCAGCTGTACCTAAGACTGCAAAACGCATCGCAGTTCTTGACCGTACAAAAGAACCGGGTGCAAACGGCGAACCTTTGTATCTTGACGTAAAAGACTGCTTCTACGGACAGGAAAAATGCTCCTCTTATCGTAGGCGGACGTTATGGTCTGGGTTCTAAGGATACTACTCCTGCTCAGATTCTTTCTGTATACGAAAACTTGGCATTGCCGACTCCTAAGAACCACTTCACTATCGGTATCGTAGATGACGTTACCTTCACTTCTCTTCCTCAGAAAGAAGAAATCGCTTTGGGTGGCGAAGGTATGTTCGAAGCTAAATTCTACGGTCTGGGTGCTGATGGTACTGTAGGTGCTAACAAGAACTCTGTAAAAATCATCGGTGACAACACCAACAAATACTGCCAGGCTTACTTCTCATACGACTCTAAAAAATCTGGTGGTTTCACTTGCTCTCACTTGCGTTTCGGTGATCATCCTATCCGCTCTACTTACCTGGTAACTACTCCTAACTTCGTAGCTTGCCACGTACAGGCTTACCTGCACATGTATGATGTAACTCGCGGTCTGCGTAAGAACGGTACATTCTTGCTGAACACTATCTGGGAAGGCGAAGAATTGGCTAAGAACCTGCCGAACAAAGTGAAGAAATACTTCGCAGAAAACAACATCACTGTTTACTATATCAATGCAACTAAGATTGCTCAGGAAATTGGTTTGGGTAACCGTACCAACACTATCCTGCAGTCTGCATTCTTCCGTATCACTGGCGTAATTCCAGTTGACCTGGCTGTAGAACAGATGAAGAAATTCATCGTGAAGTCTTACGGTAAGAAGGGTGAAGACGTGGTTAACAAGAACTACGCTGCCGTTGACCGTGGTGGTGAATACAAACAATTGACTGTTGACCCGGCATGGGCTAACCTGGAAGTTGAAGCTGCTGCTGCAAACAACGATCCGGCATTCATCAACGAAGTTGTTCGTCCTATCAACGCTCAGGACGGTGACTTGCTGCCAGTATCTGCATTCAAGGGTATCGAAGACGGTACATGGCATCAGGGTACAGCTAAATACGAAAAACGTGGTGTAGCTGCATTCGTTCCGGAATGGAATCCTGAAACTTGTATCCAGTGTAACAAGTGTGCTTATGTTTGTCCTCACGCTGCTATCCGTCCATTCGTATTGGATGCAAACGAACAGGCTGGTGCTAACTTCCCGACTCTGAAAGCTGTAGGTAAACAGTTCGACGGCATGACATTCCGTGTACAGGTAGACGTTATGGACTGCTTGGGTTGCGGTAACTGTGCTGACGTTTGTCCGGGCAACCCGAAGAAGGGTGGCAAGGCTTTGACTATGAAGCCGCTTGAAACTCAGTTGGCTGAAGCTGCTAACTGGACTTACTGCGCTGACAACGTGAAGTCTAAACAGCACTTGGTAGACATCAAGGCTAACGTGAAGAACTCTCAGTTCGCTCAGCCGTTGTTCGAGTTCTCTGGAGCTTGCTCTGGTTGTGGTGAAACTCCATATGTGAAACTGATTTCTCAGTTGTTCGGTGACCGTGAAATGGTTGCTAACGCTACAGGATGTTCTTCTATCTACTCTGGTTCAGTTCCTTCAACTCCTTACACAACTAACGAAAAAGGTCAGGGTCCTGCTTGGGCTAACTCATTGTTCGAAGACTTCTGCGAATTCGGTTTGGGTATGGAATTGGCTAACAAGAAACTGCGCAACCGTCTGGAAGAAGCTATGAAGTCTGCTATCGCAAACGAAGCTACTCCGGCAGAATACAAAGAAGCATTCCAGGAATGGATTGACGGCCGCAACGATGCTGATAAGAGCAAAGCTGCTGCTGAAAAGATTATTCCGTTGGTAGAAGCTGCAAAAGACAAGTGTGCTGCTTGCGCTACTATCGCTGAATTCAAAGACTATCTGGTAAAACGCTCACAGTGGATTATCGGTGGTGACGGTGCTTCTTACGATATCGGTTACGGAGGTCTTGACCATGTAATCGCTTCTGGCGAAGATGTAAACATCCTGGTATTGGATACTGAAGTTTACTCTAACACTGGTGGTCAGTCTTCAAAAGCTACTCCGCTGGGTGCTATCGCTAAGTTTGCTGCTTCTGGTAAACGCGTTCGCAAGAAAGACCTGGGTATGATTGCTACTACTTACGGTTACGTTTACGTAGCTCAGATTGCAATGGGTGCTGACCAGGCTCAGACTTTGAAAGCTATCCGCGAAGCTGAAGCATATCCTGGACCATCATTGGTTATCGCATACGCTCCATGTATCAACCACGGTTTGAAAGCTGGTATGGGTAAATCTCAGGCTGAAGAAGCTAAGGCTGTAGAATGTGGTTACTGGCACTTGTGGCGCTTCAACCCGGCTCTGGAAGAAGAAGGTAAGAATCCGTTCTCACTCGACTCTAAAGAACCGAACTGGGAAGGCTTCCAGGATTATCTGAAGGGTGAAGTTCGTTTCGCATCTGTAATGAAACAATACCCGACAGAAGCTGCTGACTTGTTCGCTGCTTGCGAAGACATGGCTAAGAAACGCTATGCTTCTTACAAGCGTATGGCTGCAATGGACTGGAGCGACGAAAAAGCTGAATAATTTATTTTAGCATATAATCAACGAAAAACGGCTGCCTGCAAAGGTGGCCGTTTTTTTGATTACAAGCTTTTTCTTATGTTTGCATTGAATTATCAATAACGAAAAGCTTTATGAAATACTTAATTGTTTCCGACATACACGGATGCCTTCCTGCATTAGAAAAAGTCCTGCAGTTTTACCAGGCACATCACTTTGATATGCTCATTATCTTGGGAGATATATTGAATTACGGGCCACGTAACGGACTTCCTGAGGGACTTAATCCCAAAGGTATTGCAGAGAAATTAAATGAAATGGCAGGAGAAATCGTAGCTATACGAGGAAATTGCGATTCAGAAGTAGACCAGATGCTGCTGAACTTCCCTATTTTATCAGATTACACATTGATTGTAGATGATGGCAAGAAGTTATTCCTCACCCACGGGCACATCTACAATGAAGAAAAACGCCCGCAAAATGGATATGATGCCTTTTTCTACGGACATACCCATTTATGGAAACTGGAAAAACGACAAACTGTATCGTCTGTAACACGGGCTCCATTACTTTCCCCAAAGGAGGCAACCCTCCCACTTTTGCCGGTTATGAAAACGGAAAAATCACTGTATACCATCTAAACGGCGAGATACTGAAAGAACTTCAACTATAGCAACCCAAAGGGCATAAAAAAGGCTGCCGACCTATCGTAACCCATAACAGACAATACATACATTACGATTCGGAAGGCAGCCACTCCCCATCTTATTGAATTATAGCAATAGACAAGATATATTACAGTTCAGAGAAATGGGCATTTTGGCTTTTTCCACCCCAAAAGGGGAAAAGCAAAATTCCCCAGGAAACCATTCACTGATTTAGAATTACCTCCAAAGAACATATAGTCGGTTCCTACAAACAACGGACCCAACTTCACCGCAAGACCAATTGATTTACCGCTTGCCTGAATCGGAGAATAGCTGATAGCTGCATTCAGCCAGTTCTTCGGACGGAATGTGGCCAAGAAAGTCAATTCATTCAATGTTTTCGGCTCTGCAAAACGAGCGGTGTACATAGCACCTACACTCAACTTATTATTCAACAATCCATATTCTCCAGCCAACAGCAATGTAGAATACAAACGGGTTTTTGTCTTTACCTTCTCAGGTGACCCTTCTTCAAAGTCAAAACGTTCGAACGACAAGAAATCACCACCAATATAACGATCATAATTCTCTGAAGTAATGGTCACTTCATCTCCTCCACTCACCGTAGCTACAGTTGTTTCGCTTTCCTTCCATTTCAGGAAACCTAAATCGAGAATAGAAGCTGATACGGTCAGGTTATCCCATACTTTATAACTTGCTCCTAAATCAATACCAAAACCTGAACCTGCAATACCTAAGTCGCCTGCATCCAAGTCAAAGTTATCAATCATTCCATTGTTATCAAAAGTCATACCTCCACCTTTCAAGGTAGTAATTACGTTACCATTCGCAGAATAATCGTAATGTGCTCCATACCAATCAGAAGGAGAAAGTTCGCCACGAGACTCATAATCTGCATAATTTGTATATTGAGGATTCGGAACATCCAAATTCAAATCAAACTGATTGATGTTCATTTCTGCACGAGCCAGACCTAACAACACTTTTACACGTCCACCTACAGTCAATTTTTCTGTAATACGGCGTGAGTATCCCAAACCAACTTCAGCGTATGCCTTCATGTTCAGTGTCTGATTTGATAAGCTATAGCTTTGATTGGTTCCTGCCACATCCTCCAATGCAAAACCATTCATCGTGCGCATCATAGAGAACATGTCCTTTGCCAATGCCGCACCGAAATCAGCACGCAAGCCTACATTTACACTCCAGAATCCTTTACCTCTATACCAGCCAAAAGAAAGAATGTCTGTATTCAAGTTTACGTTCAAACGGTTATCTTTCTTTAAACGGTTAAACAACTTGTCATTTGAATACAAATCACTTCCAGAATTCATCAAATCAATAATGTCACTTGTCCCCAACACATTAGAGGAAGCAGACATATTAAATGAGCCAATAATTGGCAGATTAAAATATCCTTTAGTAGGTTGCAAGCCTGGATTTAACTGTAAACGAGCACTCGTACCCTCCATAAAATATGAAGAACGCAAATACTGAGCTTGTGCGGCCCCTCCCCATATTATCATGCTTCCCAACAGAAACAAACCTTTGTATCCAAATTTTCCCATAGTGAATCTCTTTTAGTAAATTTTAATGCAAAAATAAAAATATCTATATCAAAGAAGAAACAGGGAAATATGACTTGCCGACCAAATACCATCTCTTCCACACTAAACAAGCGTTTTTTGCTACTAAGTGGTCAAAAAACAATTTATCACAACTGACAAAAACGCTCCATCATTTCTTTACGATACTTTTTAGAGACCTGAAGTTCATCCACATTATTAAACGGAGGATACATCACGCACTGGCAACCCTGCACCATCAGCAAATAATTCATATTGATAATATACGACTGATGAATCTGCACAAAAGCTGTATCATACGCACACAAATTCTCGGCCCTGGTATTTCGCTTCAAAGGTATGAAGGAACCATTTGCCAAAGCCACCTCCCAGATTTTACGGTCAGAAATATAACGGAAATATCCTATATCAGACACTCTAAGCACACGCAAATCTCCTACAGGAGTTACTACCATAAATGATTTCTCGGCTCCATGCCCCGTATCTGCCAGAAAAGTGGTTGTATTTTTCATACTTCCTTCACCACGCAAACGCTCCAAAACGACTGAAAGTTCTTCCGAATCAACAGGTTTTAAAAGAAAATCAAAGGCATAACTACGCAAGGCATCTATCAGATACTTGTTATATGCGGTATAAAAAACAATATGCATATCCCAATTTTGCTGTTCATGCACTTTTATGGCCAAATCCATCCCTAACATATCCGGAAGTTCTACATCCAGGAATAACAAATCCGGACGTTCTTTTTCAAGTAAACGAATTCCGGCCTTTCCATTACAAGCTATACCCTCTACTGAAATCCATGGATATTTCTTCAGCTCAAAGCAAAGATTATCAATGGCAGTTTCTTCGTCATCTATAATGACTGCTCTTATTTTATCATTCATGTTTTTCTAGTTTTCTTTAATTGATATGAATAATTCAAAGGAATCACAAAGCGTACTTCACACCCCATTTCTTTTTCTTCCCCGACTGACACATTATTGATTTTCATTTGAATAGGACGTGAGTTATATATGTTTAATAATTGAATAGTCTGTGTGATGACTTTCATTCCAGTGCCAGTGCCATGATTTACGCTTACTTTCCGGTATCCTCCGCCATTATCAGATACCACAATTTCAACCTGATTATCAAGCAGCAGACGTGCTTGTATACGCAACAATCGTTTTCCTTCTTTTAATCTCAGTCCGTGCTTTATAGCATTTTCTACAGGAATCTGCAGCAATCATGGATGGAACTTTCACCGTCTTCAAATCTATCTTGCAGTCCAAATTCCAGCTGGTAGTCAAAATCTTTTCCCAAGGATTCCTTTTCCAATCCCACATACGTATCC
>ENA-OQDC01000617-OQDC01000617.1-human-gut-metagenome-genome-assembly--contig:-NODE-617-length-23631-cov-5.420567_pt1 | contig 23631 bp, 29 predicted proteins | sample MGYA00242770_ERZ504601 | MGnify/ENA primary metagenome ERZ504601 (study PRJEB26092, sample SAMD00036305) | human gut metagenome | host: Homo sapiens | study: EMG produced TPA metagenomics assembly of...
GATGTCATCAAGGAGATCAAAGAACTGGATCTTGCCAATCTGACTCCGATCGATGCATTGAATACATTATATCAACTTCAGAACAAACTAAAAACAGTGGTAAACGATGAGTAAAATTCAGGTGTTAGACCCGATTACAATTGATAAGATTGCAGCAGGAGAAGTGATCGAACGACCGGCTTCTGTTGTAAAAGAGCTGGTGGAAAATGCCATTGATGCCGGTGCTACAGCAGTTGTCGTAGAGATTAAGGATGGCGGAATCTCGTTCATGCGTATTACAGACAATGGCTGCGGAATAGACCGAGAAGATGTACGCTCTGCGTTTTTGCGGCACTCAACGAGTAAGATCCGTTCTGTCGATGATCTGCTTCACATCGGTTCACTTGGATTCCGCGGAGAGGCACTTTCCAGTATCTCGGCAGTTGCACAGGTAGAACTGATCACAAAAACAAAAGATCAGACATTTGGCACGTTATACCGTATTGCAGGCGGCAAAGAAGAAACTCTGGAAGATACCGGTGCACCGGATGGAACAACCTTTATCATACGGCAGTTGTTTTATAACACACCTGCCCGAAGGAAGTTTTTTGAAAACACCGATGACCGAAGCGAGCCATGTCGGAGACCTGATGACGCGACTTGCACTTTCTCATCCACACATTTCGTTTCAGTTTATTAATAACGGACAATCCAAATTACATACATCCGGTAACGGAAAGTTGAAAGATGTCATCTATCACATTTACGGACGCGAAATTGCTTCAAATCTTCTGCAAGCAGAATACGATACACCGGGACTTAAAATCACCGGATTTTTAGGAAAACCAATCATCTCCAGAGGAAACCGGAATTTTGAAAATTATTATGTGAATGGCCGGTATGCCAGAAACAGTATCATTTCCAGAGCCATCGAGGATGCATATAAGGATTTTACCATGCAGCATAAATATCCGTTTGTGGTACTGCATATAGAGATTGACGGAGAACATGTAGATGTCAATGTACATCCGACGAAAATGGAACTACGCTTTAACAATCAACAGGAAGTCTATAACGCTATCTATTCGGCAGTTGATCAGGGACTTCACGAAAAAGAACTGATTCCGCATGTAGAGATGCCGGAACCAAAGCCTGCTGTCCAGTCTACACCGGAATCAAAGCCTGCCATCCGATCTACACCGGAACCAAAGACAGTCGTCCGAGCTGCTCCGGAACCAAAGACAGCCGTCCGAGCTGCTCCGGAACCAAAGACAGCCGTCCGAGCTGCTCCGGAACATAATCTGGAATACTTCATGTCCAAAATGAAAGAACGGGTACTGGCAGAGCATGAAGAAAAGAAGAAAAAAGAAGAGACTGTAACAAAACAACCGGTAAATACGATACAAACTATTGCAGAAGAAAAAACACCTTACATGCAGAATACTGCCGTCAGACCGCAAATATCAACACAGACAACTGCGCCAGAACCACCAAAACAAATGGAACTTTTCGAAGATCATCTGCTTACCAGAGAGGCCATGCAGAAATATAAAGCAGTCGGTCAGGTATTCGAAACCTACTGGCTGGTAGAATACGATAACAGTCTGTATATTATCGATCAGCATGCAGCGCATGAACGGGTTCTGTATGAAAAAACTCTGAAATCTATGCAAACCAGGGAATTCACCTCGCAGATGATCAGTCCGCCGATTGTATTGAATTTAAGTATGCGGGAAGCAGAATTGCTGAACACTTATATGGACCGGTTTACAAGGATAGGGTTCGAGATTGAAGAGTTCGGACAGGACTCTTATGCAGTCCGTGCTGTTCCGGATAATCTGTTCAGTATTGCGAAAAAAGAACTGCTGATCCAGATGCTGGACAGCCTTTCGGATGAGATTGCCCGCAATCAGTCTCCAGATCTCATTGATGAAAAGATTGCTTCGATGTCATGCAAGGCTGCCGTAAAAGGAAATATGAAATTATCTGTGCAGGAAGTTGATGCGTTGATCGGTGAACTGTTATCATTGGACAACCCCTATCATTGCCCGCATGGAAGACCAACCATTATCGCAATGACAAAGAGAGAATTAGAAAAGAAATTCAAGAGGATCGTATAAAATGAAGAAGAAACCACTAGTAGTACTAACAGGGCCTACGGCCGTCGGGAAGACAAAAGCTTCGATCGGACTAGCAAAAGCGATTGGCGGGGAGATTATTTCTGCCGATTCCATGCAAGTATACGAGTACATGGATATTGGTTCTGCCAAGATACGCCCGGAAGAGATGCAGGGTGTTCCTCATTATCTGATAGACGATTTGAAACCATGGGATGAATTCCATGTCGTCCGATTTCAACAGATGGCTAAAAATGCAATGGAACAGATTTATGCCAACGGACATATTCCAATCGTTGTCGGCGGAACAGGATTCTATATCCAGGCATTATTGTACGACATTGATTTCACCAGTACCGCCCAGGATGACACTTACCGGGCAGAGTTGGAAAATCTTGTAAAGGAAAAGGGGGCAGCATACCTGCATAATATGCTGCGAAAAGTTGATCCCAAATCCGCAGAAGATATTCATGCCAATAATGTGAAACGAGTGATCCGTGCGCTGGAATATTACCGTCAGACCGGGCAGAAAATGTCAGAACACAACGAAGAGGAACGTCGGAAAGAATCCCCGTATGAATTCGTCTATTTTGTTCTGAATGCGCCAAGAGAGCAGCTGTATGCAAGAATTGACAGACGTGTAGACCAGATGATAGAAGAGGGACTCGTTGACGAAGTAAAACATTTGAAAGAACTTGGCTGTACAAAAGAGATGGTTTCCATGCAGGGACTCGGTTATAAAGAAATCCTGGCATATCTTGACGGAGAATGTGATCTGGACACAGCTGTCTATACCATCAAGCGTGACACCAGACATTTTGCCAAACGGCAGCTCACCTGGTTCCGGCGCGAACGTCAGGTGACGTGGATTCAGAAAGAAGTGTATGATTATGATGAAGACAGGATCCTAAAGGCAATGCTCTCGCATCTGGAGGGAAGAATATGCTGAAGAAAAAGTTAAGAGGAAAATCCAAATTTTTGAGAAAATGAATGAACTGATGGAAATATATTCACGTAATCAGGACACTGCTTTTGCTTACCGCGAACTGCTCGGCCTGGAATCCATGATCCGGTACGAAGGCGAGCAGGCAATGTTTGATCTTAATAAAGCTTCTCTTTTATATGACATGGGAAGGTACCGTGAAGCAGAAACGGTTCTGAAACAGATTCCATCCATTAATCCAACATTTGATGCTATGTGTGAATCCCTGCGTTTCAAGCTGCTGGAAGTCCGGTGATTTTCTCAAAATATTTACGACAAATCAAAATAAAAAATCAGAAAGAAGGATAAATATAGATTATGACACCGATCAACACAATTTATAGCGAAATGGGCATCCGTGAAACAGTCCTTTCGTTCGGAAATACAATAGAAAAAGACCTGAAAAAACGTTTTGAAAAAATTGATGAGATTGCCGAATACAATCAGTTAAAAGTAGTAAAAGCAATGCAGGATAACCGCGTCAGCGCAGGATGTTTTAACTATGCCAGCGGTTATGGTTATGATGACCAGGGAAGAGATACCCTCGAAAAAGTATATGCATCTATTTTCCATACCGAAAGCGCTCTGGTACGTCCGCAGATCACTTGCGGAACACATGCACTGGCACTGGCTCTTGCAGCAAACCTAAGACCGGGTGATGAGCTTCTAGCACCTGCCGGAAAACCATATGATACGCTGGAAGAAGTCATCGGTATCCGCCCGTCAAATGGATCCCTTGCAGAATATGGCATTACTTACTCTCAGGTAGATCTTCTGGAAGACGGAACCTTTGATTACGAAAATATCGAAAAAGCAATCAACGAGAAAACAAAGATGGTTGCAATCCAGCGTTCCAAAGGCTATCAGACACGACCGAGCTTTTCGGTTGAGCAGATCGGCGAGCTGATCGCATTTGTCAAACGGCTCAAACCGGATCTGATCTGTATGGTGGACAACTGTTACGGTGAGTTTGTCGAAACGATCGAACCAAGTGATGTCGGTGCAGATATGACAGTCGGCTCACTGATCAAGAACCCCGGCGGGGGACTTGCCCCGATCGGCGGGTATATTGCGGGTCGCGAAGATCTGATCGATGCATGCGGATACCGACTGACTTCCCCGGGCCTCGGAAGAGAGGTTGGTGCATCTCTTGGTATCATGAAAGATTTTTACCAAGGATTATTCCTTGCCCCGACAGTGGCAGCAGCTGCACTAAAAGGTGCAATCTTTGCAGCTATATTTATGAAAAACTGGAGTTCCCTGTTATTCCAAACAGCACAGAAAGCAGACACGATATCATTCAGGCTGTAGAATTTGGAATTCCGGAAGGCGTCATTGAGTTCTGCAAAGGAATTCAGGCAGCAGCACCGGTCGATTCCTATGTAACTCCGGAACCATGGCCGATGCCGGGATATGATTCTGACGTTATCATGGCAGCAGGTGCTTTCGTTCAGGGATCATCCATCGAATTGAGCGCAGACGGACCGATCAAACCGCCGTATGCCGTATATTTTCAGGGAGGTCTCACCTGGCCGCATGCCAAGCTTGGAATACTGATGTCATTAGAGTATCTGGTACGTGCCGGAATTGTAACTTTGTAACCCTCAATAATATTTGGAAGAATAGATATGAAGAAAATAGCAATCATTGGCGGCGGTGCTTCCGGTCTTGTGGCGGCAATTGCAGCCGCAAGGACGAACCCGCAGGCACAGATCCTGATATACGAAAAGAAAGACAGCGCAGGCAAAAAAATCCTTGCAACCGGAAACGGGAGATGCAACCTGACAAACAAAGATATGAACGCCTCTTATTTCCACAGCGACAATCTTTCCGTTGTAGAAGAAGTATTACAGAAATTCGGCTATGAAGACACCATTGCATTTTTCACATCTCTTGGGCTCCTGACAAAGGCAAGAGGAAATTACGTCTATCCTTATTCCGACCAGGCTTCCACCGTTCTTGATTTGTTGAAATCAGAACTGGATCGTCTGCATGTAAAAATAACCACTGATGTGACGGTGACGGGTATTAGCCAAACATCTCATGGTTTTACGGTCCTGACAGATCATCAAAAGCAAAAGGCAGATGCTGTAATCCTTGCCTGCGGCGGGAAAGCGAATTCCAAGCTCGGATCCGACGGAAGTGGTTATGCACTTGCAAAGCAGCTCGGACATACGATGGTTCCGGTCGTACCTGCTCTGGTTCAATTAAAAGTAAAGAATCATCCGTTTGCCAAAGCCGCGGGGGTCCGTACGGATGCTGTCGTAACTGCAATATGCCATGGACAACCGACAGCTTCCGATCACGGGGAATTACAGCTTACGGCTTACGGCATTTCCGGAATACCGGTTTTCCAGATCAGCCGCTATATTGCCAAATCTCTGTATTTAAAACAGGATGCAAAAGTGAACATTGATTTCCTGCCCGCTTTTACGGAAGAGGCATTTTTTGAGTTCTTGCTGAAACGTAGAAACGGAAGAGAGCAGATGACCTGCGCGGATTATCTTCTTGGAATCTTTCACCAGAAGCTGATCCCAAGATTTTTAGAGCAGGCACGCATCCGGATGCATACACTGACAGGTGATCTGTCGGATACACAGATAAAAAGTCTTGTTCAGGTAGTTAAGAATAACGTAGTAACAATTAATACCACTAATGGTTTTGATAATGCACAAGTCTGTGCCGGCGGAATCTCAACAGAAGAAATCACTCCCGACACTATGGAATCCCGTTATGTCCGGCACCTTTATCTTGCCGGGGAATTGCTGGATGTGGACGGCATCTGCGGAGGGTACAATCTGCAATGGGCCTGGGCGACCGGTTATCTTGCCGGAACTGCTGCTGCAAACGATATATCATCAGATAGATGACAAACTGTAAAGGAGTAAAAACATATGATTCGGATCAACCAGATGAAACTGAACATTGAACATACATCAGACGATTTTGAACGCAAGATTTTAAAAACACTTTGCATAAAAAAAGAGGAACTTCAGGGCTTTCAAATCCGCAAACAGTCGATCGATGCCAGAAAAAAGCCTGTTCTTTACTATGTCTATTCTGTAGATGTCCAGGTAAGAGATGAAGCAAAAGTTAAGAAAACGGTCAAAAATAATCAGATACAGTTCCAGGTTAAGCCGGACAGCTACCATTTCGAAGTAAAAGGGACAAAGGAACTGACACACCGGCCGGTCATTATCGGAACAGGTCCTGCCGGACTGTTCTGTGGTTATATGCTCGCTGCGCACGGATATCAGCCAATTCTTCTGGAACGCGGAGCCGATGTAGATCAGCGTACAAAAGATGTGGAAGCATTCTGGGAAAACGGGCGGCTGAATCTTTCATCAAATGTTCAGTTCGGTGAGGGTGGCGCCGGAACATTTTCTGACGGAAAACTGAACACTCTGGTAAAAGACAAATTCGGACGCAACCATGAAGTACTACGTATCTTTGCCGAACACGGTGCTCCGGAATCCATCACCTACGAGAGCAAACCTCATATCGGTACCGATGTGCTCTCTGCAGTTGTAAAAGAAATGCGGAAATATATCTGTGCTCATGGTGGAGAAGTACGGTTTCACTCACAAGTCACTGATATTCAGACACATTCCGACAACGATCAAAAGATTCTCCGCAAACTTAAAATCTACGATTCGCAAAAGAAGGAAACATATCTGCTCGATACAAATCTTGCAGTTTTTGCCATTGGTCACAGTGCACGGGATACTTTTTCCATGTTATATCAGCACGGCCTTCCAATGCAGCCGAAGGCATTTGCTGTTGGTGTACGAATCGAACATCCTCAGGAAATGATCAATCAGGATCAATACGGTAAGAATTATCCTTCCTTTCTTCCGGCAGCACCGTATAAACTGACCGCTAACCTCGATAATGGAAGAGGCGTATATACCTTCTGTATGTGTCCGGGCGGATATGTCGTAAATGCTTCTTCCGAAGAACACCGGCTTGCCGTTAACGGAATGAGTTACAGCCGCCGGGATAGCCAGAATGCCAATACTGCAGTGATCGTTACTGTTTCACCCGATGATTTTGGAAGTGATCATCCGCTCGCTGGTGTCGAATTCCAGAGAAAGCTTGAAGAAGCGGCATATCTCGAGGGAAACGGCAAAGTTCCGGTACAGTTATTTGGGGATTTCTGTGAAAACAGACCTTCCGTGCAGCTGGGTAGAGTCACTCCGCATATAAAAGGTATGTATCAGCTTGCAAACGTCAGAAATATTTTTCCGGAATTCATTGCAGAGTCGCTGACAGAAGGAATTCAGATCTTTGACCACAAGCTTCCCGGATATGCGCGGTGCGATGCCGTCATCTCGGGAGTAGAAAGCCGGACTTCTTCGCCTGTACGACTTACAAGAGACCAATCCCTTCAGAGCGAAATCCGCGGGATCTATCCTTGCGGCGAAGGCGCAGGCTATGCAGGCGGGATTACCTCTGCAGCTATGGACGGAATCAAAACAGCCGAAATGATTGCTTCCGTTTATCATCCGTTCAAGATGGAATCTTAATTTTTTAATCTAATCTGATCATTTTATGTAAAAAAATGAAAAGAAGTTTAAGAATTTTTTAATATCATAAACCTATACACTTTTTCTGAAATGTGATAAAATGTATTGAGTTTTTTAGATAGGAAAAACGAGGAGGAGTACATATGAAAGGTGCAGGAAGTAAAAACGCCTGGGCTTTATTTCTGCTTCTGCTGGCAGGGGTAGTTCTTGGTGGCTTTATTGGTGAACTGGCAAAAGGGGTGCCGGCTTTATCCTGGCTGGGCTATGGACAATCTTTCGGGATAGACGATCCGATCGTTCTGAATCTCGGAGTAATGGTCATAACATTTAGTCTATCGATAAAGATAACCATGGCAAGTATCATTGGCGTGATTCTTTCCATTATCATATATCGTTTCTTATAATTTACAGAATCTGTCTTTTGACTGAGTCTGTAAAAATGTCGTGCGAATCTAAAGAATAATATGAATCAATCAAATACCATAAGAGAAATGCCGAGAGACGAGCGACCATATGAAAAGTGTTCCCGTCTCGGAGCCGAACATTTAAGTGACGTTGAATTGCTGGCAGTGCTGTTACGAACCGGTACCCGCGGTGAAAATGCATTGGAACTTGCAGGAAGAATTCTTTATCATGCCGGCGGAATCGGCATTCTCGGAATTCATCAGTTTAACGCTGAACGTCTGAAGCAGATCAAAGGGATTGGCAACGTAAAAGCAATTCAGATATCATGTATATCTGAACTTGCAAAAAGGCTTGCAAAAGCGTCTTATCAGGATACAGTATGTTTTACCGATCCAAAAACGATTGCGCAATATTATATGGAAGATTTAAGACATGAGAAACAGGAACATATGAAATTATTAATGTTAAACTCGAAGGCAAAGCTGCTTGGCGAAACTACCATTTCCAAAGGGACTGTGAATGCATCCCTGGTCACGCCAAGAGAGCTTTTTATAGAAGCATTGCAGAAAAATGCAGTATCCATTATCATCTTACACAATCATCCAAGCGGAGATCCGTCTCCAAGCCGGGAAGATATGCTGACAACAAAAAGGATTCAGGATGCAGGTGCATTAATTGGAATTGAGCTGTTAGACCATATTATAATTGGCAATAATTGTTATATAAGTTTTCGTGAAGAGGGAATGCTGTAAAATTCTGCAACCAAGATAGAAAGGATTCTGTCAGATGGCAAGAAATGTATACGGACTGGATCTTGGGTCTTATGACATCAAGGTCTATGATAAGAAAAAAGACACGATCTGGAAAGAGAAGAACGTGATCGCATTTAAAGACAATCGCGACCGTGATATTTTTGCGGTTGGTGATGATGCATTTAGTATGTATGGGAAAGCTCCCTCAAACATCGAGATCACATTTCCGATGAAAGAGGGCGTTATTTCCAGATTTAACGACATGCAGTTTCTTCTTCAGAACTTATTAAAAAGAGGAAGACAGTTTTCCCGTGGTTCTGAATATGTAATTGCTGTTCCAACAGACGTTACCGAAGTAGAAAAGAAGGCGTTCTTTGATCTTGTGATCCATTCAACAGCCAAAGCAAAAGAAGTAAATATCGTAGAACGTTCGATTGCCGATGCAGTCGGATTAAATCTGGATATTCAGAATACAAAAGGAATCATGATCGCGAATTTCGGTGGTGAAACTACCGAACTGTCTGTACTGGCCGGAGGCGGAATGGTACTGAACCGTCTCGTAAAAGTAGGCGGACATACGTTTGATCAGGGGATTATCAATCTTGTAAAGCACAGTCACGACTTCCTGATCGGTCGGCAGACTGCTGAAGTACTGAGACGGAATTTCAATGTCTTTACCGGAGATTCTGATTCTATCTTATCGGTAGCCGGCAGAGACCTGATCACAGGTGTACCGATGCGGAAGCCGGTTTCTATCATGCTGATCCGTGCTGCAATGAAAGATCCGTTACTGGAATGCGTCAAAGCCATCCATTCCCTTCTTGATAGAACACCTCCGGAAGTCCGCAAAGCAATCTATGAGAATGGTATTTTCCTCACTGGCGGACTTGCAAATATGCCCGGTCTTGAAATTTATATCGAACAGATGGTAGGCATCAAGTCAAGAACTGCCTTGGAACCGGATACCTGTGCAGTCAATGGCCTGAAACGTATTATTATGTCGAAAGACTTAAGAAAACTGACATTTTCAATGATAGAAGATAATTATAGGTGGATGAGATAATGAAGACAAAAAATCAATCTTCCCTTCCAAGTAAATACTGGCTGATCATCGTAATCGTCATCTGCGTCATCCTGATGGGTGTGGAACGTATTACCGGAGGGAACGGACCAATCAGTTTCGTTGCAAACTATACAGTCATTCCTATGCAGAAAGGGATCGGATATGTTGGACGCTATATGAGCGATCTTTCCGATAACTTTGAAACACTACAGGACATGAAAAAAGAAAACAGAAAATTACAGTCCAAAGTAGATGACCTTACGATCGACAACACGCGACTACGCCAGGATCAATATGAACTGGAGAGGCTGAGAGAATTATATAAACTGGATGAAAATTATTCTGATTACAAAAAAGTAGGTGCACACGTCATTTCCAATAACGGCTCCAACTGGTTCAGTGATTTTACGATCGACAAAGGAAAGAAGGACGGCATTAAAAAGAATTGCAATGTTCTCGCCGGAAGCGGACTGGTCGGAATTGTAACGGAGGTTGGTCCGCATTATGCGAGAGTACGTTCCATTATTGACGACGAAAGTAATATCAGTGCAATGCTCCTTTCAACTTCCGACACCTGCGTAGTCAGAGGAGACTTGAAACAGATGGAAAACGGCAGGATCCGTTTTGAAAAACTTGCCAATAATGATAATAAGATTGAAGTCGGAGAACAGGTTGTTACATCTCATGTCAGTGACCGGTTCCTTCAGGGACTTTTTGTCGGATACGTCAGTGAAGTGAAAGTGGATTCTAATAACCTGACCCGGTCCGGATATATTACACCTGCTGTAGATTTCAATAAACTGCAGGAGGTTCTCGTTATTACCACAACGAAAGACGACCTGATCAAACAAGAATCCGCAAATACAAAGGGAGAGTAATTCATGAAACGAAAGTTGATTACATTTTGTATTATCATCATATGCTTTTTAATGGAATGCACCATCTTCCACCGATTGTCTTTTGCATCCATCAAACCGAACCTGCTGATTATCATCACTTCATCGTTCGGATTTATGCGTGGAAAGAAAGAGGGGCTTGCCGTAGGATTCCTTTCCGGCTTTTTGACGGATGTATTCTGGGGGAATACACTTGGATTCTATACGTTACTTTTCTCGGTGATCGGATATCTGAACGGATCATTCCGAAGACTTTTTTATGATGATGACATTAAACTTCCAATCGCACTGATCGCAGTCAGCGAATTGATCTATGGTTTAGTTACATACTTCTGTATGTATCTTTTGCGGGGGGATTTTGCTTTTGAAGCATACCTGAGACAGATCATTATGCCCGAGCTTGTATATACAATTCTGGTCACACTGATTCTGTATCAGATCATATTACACATTAACAAGAAACTGGAAGCAGAAGAGCAAAGGAGTGCAAGTAAATTTGTATAGTTTATGGGAACGGATCAAATCCGGCATTGCAGAATTCGTACAATCTCGAATATTCGTGCTGATCATTGTCTTTTGTATTACATCGGCAATTCTGGTACAGCGGATATTTTATCTTCAGATTGTAAAAGGACAAGAATACCTTGACGATTATAAACTGCAGATTCAGAAAACAAAAGAGATTCAGGGAACCCGTGGTAATATATATGACCGTAATGGCAACCTACTGGCTTATAATGAACTGGCATACTCTGTCACAATTGAAGACAATGGTTCTTATGACAGTATTGCACAGCAGAATAAAGTTTTAAACAAGACGATTTCTTCTGTTATTAAAATGGTAGAATCCAATGGTGATACCGTGATCAATAACTTTGGAATCATTTTGGACAGTAATAATATGTATCAGTTTGTTGCACAGAATGAAACGCAGAAATTACGCTTTATCGCTGATGTATATGGTAAATCTACAATTGATAAGCTTTCCAAAAAACAGAAAGAGACTACTGCCGATGAACTGATTCATTATCTGTGTACAAATAAGCAGAAATTTGGTATTGATGAAAAATCTATGGACAAGTCCATGGTATTAAAACTGATCAATATCCGTTATCAGATCTGGCTGAACAGTTATCAGAAATACATTTCAACTACAATTGCCGAAGATGTCAGTGATGCAACAGTCGCAGACATCATGGAAAATCTGGACAAATTGTCCGGTATCAATGTAGAAGAAGAGTCACTGAGAAAATATGCTGACAGTAACTGTTTTGCAAACATTATAGGATATACCGGTCAGATTTCCCAGGAAGAGTATGACGCATTAAGTGATGCAGATCAGGAAAGATACAACAAAACCGATACTGTCGGTAAAGCTGGTCTGGAAAAGGCACTGGATTCCCAGCTTCAGGGAAAAAAGGGAAATGAGAAACTTTATGTTAATAATGTCGGAAAAGTAATCAAAACAGTAAAAGGCACAAAGCCCAAAGCCGGAAATGATCTGTATCTGACGATCGATGCTAATCTTCAAAAAGCTGCTTATAACATTCTGGAACAGGAACTTGCGGGCGTACTGCTTGCCAAAATACAAAACAATCTGAATTTTGACCGGAATAAAGTCGAAGACGGAAGTGACGTTATCATTCCGATTGGTGATGTATATAACGCTATGATCAACAATGACGTACTTGATATGACGCATTTTACAGATGCAAATGCCGGTGAAGCCGAAAAAGAGGTTGCATCTGCATTCGCCGTAAGAAAAGAAGAAGTGAAGAATTCTCTTACGAAAATATTCAGCGATTCCAATGCAGCAGCATATAAAGATCAGCCGAAAGAAATACAGGCGTACCTCACCTATCTGGTATCGGATGTGCTGACAAACGGAACAGGTGTAGTAATGTCAAAATCCATCAATACCAAAGATGATACTTATAAAGCCTGGAAAGATGATGAATCTATTAATGTATATAACTATCTGAATTATGCTATTTCAAAGAGCTGGATAGATACTTCACTATTGAAAGATTATATAAAATCAAATGAACAGTATTCTGATTCCAGTGAAGTATATCAGGGAATTATTAATTATATTTTGGATTATGTTGATTCAGACAATAGTTTTGACAAACTGATCTACCGCTATATGATAAAATCCGGAACAATTACCGGCAGGCAGGTATGCATGATGCTCTATGAACAGGGAATACTGGATCAGGATGATGAGCAGTATAACGGTCTGAAAGCAGGAAATGTCGGTGCATATGACTTTATGCGGAGTAAAATCCAGTCTTTGGAGATTACACCCGGACAGTTAGGACTGGAGCCTTGTACCGGTTCATTGGTTGCAACAGATCCGAACACCGGTGAAGTACTTGCATGCGTCTCTTATCCCGGATATGACAACAACCGTCTTGCAAATACCATGGATTCTGATTACTACAGCAAACTGCTTACCAATCAGTCCCGTCCATTCTACAACAATGCAACACAGGAAAAGACAGCACCTGGTTCCACTTACAAACCATTATCTGCAATTGCCGGTCTGACCGAAGGTGTCATTGACGTTAACACATATCTTCCATGTGCCGGAGTATATAAGAAAGTCACACCGAATCCAAAATGCTGGATTTACCCGTCATCACATGGCAACCTGAATGTATCACAGGGTATTCAGCATTCTTGTAATGACTTTTTCTATGAAGTCGGTTACAGACTGGGGCTCAATAATGCCGGTGATTCAAAGCTGGACAGTGATACCTCAGATGGAAAGAGTACACAGAATTATTATTCAAGCGAACGTGGTATTGCAAAACTTCAAAAATATGCGGAAGAATTCGGTCTTGGAGATACTTCGGGTATGGAAATTCCTGAATCTGACCCGCAGATATCCGATGACAACTCTGTATTATCTGCTATCGGACAGGGAACCAACAACTATACTACCAGTCAGCTTGCAAGATATATCACAGCAGTTGCAAATGAGGGAACCGTATACAACTTAAGTCTTTTAGATAAGGTTACAAGCCCTAAAGGGAAAACGATCAAAGACTATACTCCTGAAGTGAAAAAATAAAGTTACCGATGTGTCCGCCTCTACATGGCAGGCAGTCCATGAAGGTATGAGAGCAGTTGTAACTTCAGAAGATAAAGATATTTTTACGAAATTAAATTCGAGTGGTATTGCATTATCCGGTAAAACCGGAACTGCACAGCAAAGTCAGACTCATCCAGACCACGGTCTGTTTGTAGGATTTGCTCCTAGTGACAGCCCACAGATTGCATTTGCAATCCGTATTGCCAACGGCTACAGTTCGACATTTGCAGCTGAAGTCGGTAATGATGTCATGGAGTACTACTATAAAGTCACACCGGAAAATGAATTGATCACGGGATCTGCATCAGATATTGGTACCGGATCAAATGGTGGAGATTAAAGAAAGGATGATTCTATGTGAAAGACCAGGTGCTCATCAAGAGTAACAAATACGGCATCACTATTTATTTTGATTCAGACAGTTCATTCGAGGAACTTCTGGAAGTCGTAAAAAAGAAATTCCAATCTGCTTCCAGGTTCTTTGCTCACGCAAAAATGGCTGTGGAATATGAAGGCCGTTCTTTCACAGAAGATGAAGAGCGGCAGCTGACAAGAGAAATTGAATCAGCTGCCAATATCGAAATACTTTGTATCATTGAGAAAAATACTGTTACAGAACAAGTCCATAAAAAAATGCTGGACGAAAGCCTTGAAGCCATCCATGAAAAAGACGGGCAGTTCTATAAGGGTACATTAAGAGGAAGGCAGGTTCTTGAGTCCGAACAGAGCATTGTGATCATAGGTGATATCGAAGAAGGTGCTACCGTTGCATCCAAAGGAAATGTAATTGTAACCGGTACCATATACGGTACGGTGATCGCAGGTGCCTCCGGACGCAGAGATGCTGTCATTGCAGCTCTCCGTATGCAGCCGAAAAAACTGCGGATAGGAGAAGTAAAAGTAAAACCAGTTATAGGAGGAAGTTATTCATGGGCGAAGTTATCGTAATTACATCAGGAAAAGGTGGAGTTGGAAAGACGACTACAACTGCAAATGTAGGAGCAGGTTTATCGAAGCTTGGCAAAAAGGTAGTGATCATAGATACTGATCTAGGGCTCCGGAATCTGGATGTTGTAATGGGCATGGAAAATCTGGTCGTATATAATCTGGTCGATGTTGTGACCGGCGGATGTCGCCTGAAACAGGCATTGATCCGTGACAGCCGATATGAAAATCTATATCTGCTCCCGTCCGCCCAGACAAAAGACAAGTCGGCGGTATCACCGGAACAGATGAAAAAGCTCACTTCTGAATTAAAAGAAGAATTTGACTACATACTTTTGGATTGTCCGGCCGGTATTGAACAAGGCTTTCAAAATGCCATTGCCGGTGCTGACCGTGCATTAGTTGTTACAACTCCGGAAGTATCATCCATTCGTGATGCTGACCGTATCATTGGACTTTTGGAACAGAATCAGATCCGTAAGATTGACCTGATCATCAACCGCATCCGGATGGACATGGTGAAGCGGGGAGATATGATGTCCGTTGATGATGTCACCGAAATCCTCTCGGTACCTTTAATCGGAATCCTTCCTGATGACGAACAGGTTGTTATCGGGACTAACCAGGGGGAACCGGTAATTGGTCTCGATTCAACGGCAGGAAAAGGATATTTAAATATTTGTAAGCGTATTCTGGGATTGGAAGTTCCTTATATAAATCTTGATACCGGAAAGGGATTCTTCTCAAGGATCTCACATGCATTCAAGAAGAATTAGGAGGCCCTGAATATGTTGAAAAGCTCTTCCGTATCCATTGCAAAGAACCGTCTCCGCGCATTGGTCGTATCGGATCGGGTACAATGTACGCCTTCCGTTTATGATCATATCTGCCGGGACTTATATCAAACCCTTTCCAAATACGTGGAACTTACAGAAGATGATTTTCAAGTAGAGATTAACCGTTCACAGATAGTGATAAGAATAGCAGGAGAAGAAACGTGAGATCACATAGATTTACAAAACCATATAACTGGAAAAATTACAAATTCGGAATTGTTGCACTTGTAGGTATTTTATCCATTTTCGGTATCTTAGTCGTAGGCAGTGCAAAAGAATCTCTTCAGAACAAACAGATTCTTGGTGTCGTGATAGGTCTTGCGGCTATGATCATCGTGTCACTGATTGACTATATGTGGATCATAAATTTTTATTGGGTATTGTATATACTTTCTATCATTATGCTTACTGCAGTAAAATTATTTGGTGAGAATGTAAATGGTGCAACCCGCTGGATCAAGGTAGGCTTTATCCAATTCCAGCCTTCAGAACTTGCAAAAATATTACTGATCATATTTTTTGCAAAATTTTTGATGGAACACGAAGAAGATATCAATGATAAATTTACACTGTTGAAATATGCTGTCCTCGCAGGTATTCCGCTGGTATTGATCTTAATTGAGCCAAACCTGTCCACAACCATTTGTACCGCTCTTATGATCTGTCTTATGATCTATGTAGCCGGACTAAGTTATAAATTCATCGGTACCGTCCTTGTCATATTAATACCGGTCGCAGTCATCTTTTTAAGTATCGTTGTTCAGCCTGACCAGAAGCTTTTAAAGGATTATCAGCAGAAGCGTATCCTTGCTTTTATCGAACCCGAAAAATATGAAAGTGATGAAGCTTACCAGCAGAAAAACTCTGTCATGGCAATTGGTTCCGGTCAGCTAACAGGAAAAGGGCTGGATAATAACACGACTACATCCGTAAAAAACGGTAATTTCATTCTTGAACCACAGACAGATTTCATTTTTGCGATCATTGGTGAAGAATTAGGTTTTGTCGGAGGTTGTATAATTATTGCGTTATTACTATTGATTGTGATACAATGTATTTTAGTTGGGATACGATCGCAAGACCTTGCAGGAAGAATCATATGCTGTGGTGTTGGGGGACTGATTGGCATACAAAGTTTTATTAACATTGGTGTTGCCACCAAGATATTACCTAATACTGGAGTACCATTACCTTTTGTAAGTTATGGACTGACATCTCTTGTAAGTTTATATATTGGAATTGGATTAGTCTTGAACGTAGGATTACAACCGAAAAAATACCAGTAAGGAGTGAATAATATGAATATAGGTCTGATAGCACATGATTCAAAAAAAGCACTGATGCAAAATTTCTGTATCGCATATAGAGGAATTTTAAGCAAACACAGTCTTTATGCTACAGGAACGACAGGAAGATTAATTGAAGAAGTTACAAACCTGAAAGTTCATAAATATCTGGCCGGTCCCTTAGGCGGAAAGCAGCAGTTAGGAGCGCAGATTGCGCAGAATGATATTGATGCTCTGATCTTTTTGAGAGAGCCTTCCAATCCAAAACCTCACGACCCGGATCTTAATGATGTGATCCGTATGTGCGACACTTATAATATTCCGCTGGCAACGAATCTTGCAACAGCAGAAATTATTATCTTAGCAATTGACAGAGGAGATTTAGACTGGCGTGAAATGTATCGGTAAATACTCAAAATTAATAGCTGTGCTGTCATTGACGGCAATGGTGACAACCGGTTGTGGTTTTGGTTCAAAGAATGTAGTAGCAGATTATGAAATCGAAAATTATAACACAAATCTGTATACAGGTGATTTATTTGCTTCTGATCTGTGTGTTGCATCTGGTGATGTCAATCTGAAAGGGATTACCTCTGCCGAAACAGATACACTTCATTCAGCAGCCTTGTTTGATGTTGACGGAAAAAAAGTTGACTTTTCCTATCAGATGTTTGATAAAATCTATCCGGCAAGTACAACCAAGCTTATGACTGCTTTGGTTGCTTTGGAAAACGCTGATCTGTCAGACGTTGTTACAGTGTCTCAGAATGCCGATATGAACAGCTTTGCTGCAGACGAAGCAACTTGCGGAATACAGGCTGGCGATAAGATTACATTATCCGATTTATTATATGGTCTGTTACTTCATTCCGGAAATGACAATGCAACAGCAATTGCAGAATATGTGGGCGGAAGTATGGATGGATTTGCCAAAATGATGAATAAAGAAGCGAAAAAGTTAATGGCAACAGGCACACATTTTGTAAATTCTAATGGTCTTCATAATGACGACCATTATACAACTGCTTATGACCTTTATCTCATTTTTAATGAATGCATTAAAAAATGATGATTTTGTCAAAATCATCAAATCAAAATCACATACCGCAAAGGTTACCGGAAGTAGTGGTGACTGTAAGAAGTATTACCTGGGAACCTACTAATTTTTATGCTACCGGTGAAGCAGAAAAACCAGATAATGTAACTGTCATCGGCGGAAAAACAGGAACAACCAAGCTGGCCGGGAATTGTCTCGTTCTTCTTACAGAAGATGAGAACAATCATCCATATATCTCTATTGTAATGAATGCTGATACAAAGCCATTGCTTTATAAAGATATGACAGCAATTGTGGAAGCAATTCCTGAAAAATAATATGTAAAAATATAGAAGGGGCATCCATAATACGGATACCCCTTTTTTAGGATGAACTTCCGATTCTTCCATAAAGGCTGATGAGATAAAGTCCACATAGACCGATAATGGTATAAATAATTCTGGAAATCCATGTGAGATTTCCAAAGATTACGGCTACGATGTCCAGTTTAAATATACCAACCAGAAGCCAGTTAAGTGCACCAATGATCACAAGCGTCAATGCAGTGTTATCAAACCATTTCATCTGAGTAATCCTCCTTTTATCGAATGATAATAGTATTGCCGGGAAAAGTGGAATTATACATTGCGGAAAGGATTTTTATCATGGATAAAAGTGAAAAATATTATCCATATTCACAATATCTCAAAGAAAGATATGGAGAAAAAGTATATAAACTTCCGGTAAATCTCCCGGTCAGCTGTCCAAATAGAATTAACGGAAACGGCTGTTCGTTCTGTGCAGAAAAGGGAACCGGATTTGAAGCAATGGACTCTGCCGTATCTGTCACAGAACAGCTTCTTAGGACTCGCGACTACATTGAGAAACGTTATCATGCGCATAAGTTTATTGCGTATTTTCAAAACTTTACGAATACATTTTTACCGCTTGAAATATTCCGTTCATATATCGAGGAAGCATCCCGCGTTCCTGATATTGTTGAAATTGCCGTCTCTACACGTCCGGATTGTATACGGGATGACTACCTGGATGTATTACATACAGTCCGGGAAAAAACCGGAATCCAGATTACGATCGAACTCGGACTTCAAACAGTGAATTATCATACCTTAAAACAAATATCAAGAGGTCATTCTCTTGCGGAATTTATCGATGCGGTCCTGCATATCAACAAATATTCTTTCGATATCTGCACCCATGTAATCCTGAATCTTCCGGGAGATGATTTGGATGACAGCATTGAAACGGCAAAAATATTATCTGCACTTCCGGTACAGATCGTAAAGGCACATTCTCTTTATATTGCTAAGAATACAAAGTTGTACGAAGCGTATGAAAAATGGTACAATATCTCTATGTAAAAAAGAAGAGTACCTGAACCGCCTTATCCTGTTTCTGGAATATCTGAGACCAGATATTGCAATTGAGCGCCTGTTCAGCCGTATTCCGAAAAAGGATGCTGTATTCTGTAACTGGAACACCAGCTGGTGGAAGTTAAGAGATGAACTATTTGAAATCATGACAGAAAGGCAAAGTTATCAGGGAAAGGCATTTCACTATTTAAATGGATCAGCGTTACGTATGTTAAAGCAATAAAGATAGGAGGCCGGAAATTTGGCTGGAAACAAGCAATCATCAAATATAAAAGTATATCAGAAGAAAAAACATTTAAATATTGGGATCATCATTTTTGGTGTTATATTTATTTATCTTGTTGTAACTGTATTAATGTATCTGACAGAAAAACATATTTCTGTTTATGAGGTTCGGGAAGGATCCATTCTCAAAGACAATTCCTATACCGGTCTTGCCATCCGTAATGAAACAGTAATCCGCTCCGAAGACAATGGATACGTTAATTACTTTGTTTCAGCCGGTAGTAAAGTCGGTGCTAAAACACAGATTTATTCTCTTTCTGACCACAAGTTACAGTTTGAATCAAAATCAGGAAAAAGTCAGAAATTAACCTCCGTTGAGCAGAACAATATACGTCAGAAGGCCCAGACTTTCTGCGAAAATTATTCTGATGAAAGTTTCGGAGATGTATATACATTAAAAAGTAATATCTCAAGTGTGCTGGATGGAAAATCAAATCAGAACCGTCAGACTCAGCTTGCTGCTCTGACCGATGCAGATACCGACGGACTTCATGTGTTTTCTGCAGATTCTGACGGTATCATATGTTATTATGTGGACGGATTCGAAAAAACTACTGCGGATGATGTAACCCCGGATATGTTAAGCAAAGAAGGCTATCGTAAAAAAGAGCAGAAGAACAATACCCGGATTAAATCCGGCACCCCGGTATACAAATTAATCAAAGATGATGACTGGACTTTGGTTATTCCTTTAACCAAAGAGTGTGCAAAAGAGTTGAAAGATTCTTCTAGTGTCCATGTACGTTTTCCGAAAGATAATGAAACTATGACCGCTGCATTTTCCATGAAAAAAGTAAAAGGGTCTTATCTCGGATATCTTGCATTTGATTCTTCGATGGTACGCTATGCCCAGAATCGTTTTGTTGACGTAGAACTGATACTCGAAGATCAGTCCGGACTTAAAATACCGAAATCAGCGATTACAAAAAAGGACTTCTATGTAATTCCGGAAGATTATCTTACCCAGGGCGGAAATAGTAACAGTACCGGTGTATTGATCGATACCGGGAAAGAGAATGCAGAATTTCAGGCTGTTGATATCTATTACCGCGATACACAGACCGGTTCTGTCTATGTTAATCCGGATGATTTTGAAAAAAATACAACCTTAAAAAAAGCAGGCTCTTCAGATACTTATCAATTATCAGAAACAAAGCAATTAAAGGGAGTTTATAATATCAACCGGGGGTATGCGGTATTCCGTCAGGTACAGATTTTATGCGAAAGCGATGATTACTATATTGTACAAAGTGGAAATGATTATGGTCTGTCCAATTATGACCACATTGCACTGACAGGAAAAGACGTACATGAGGGTGATGTCATTTCTTAAATTTGATATAAGAGAAAAGGAGCTAGAAATTATGTTAAAAGAAAATCTTGCAAAAGTAGAAGAAAATATCCAGGCTGCATGCGACCGCGCCGGCCGTAAGAGAGAAGAGGTTACGTTGATCGCAGTAAGCAAAACAAAACCTGTAGAGATGCTGCAGGAAGCATATGATCTGGGTGTTCGTGTCAATGGAGAGAACAAAGCACAGGAACTCGCTTCCAAATATGAAGTTCTGCCAAAAGATATCCACTGGCATATGATCGGTCATATGCAGCGTAATAAGGTCAAATATATTATTGATAAAGTAGATCTTATTCATTCTGTGGATTCTGTCCGATTAGCTGAAACAATTGATAAAGAAGCAGAAAAACATAACGTTACAGCCAATATACTGATCGAAGTGAATGTTGCGAAAGAAGAAAGTAAGTTCGGACTTATGCCGGAAGAAGTTCCTGCATTCGTAGAGCAGATATCAAAATTTTCACATATCCGTGTAAAAGGTCTTATGACAATTGCTCCATTTGTAGAAAATCCTGAGGATAATCGCCCTGTTTTTGCTCATTTACGCAAATTATCTGTTGACATCGCAAAGAAAAACATTGATAATATTACTATGAGTATTCTTTCTATGGGTATGACAAATGACTATCAGGTAGCCATAGAAGAAGGAGCTACCATGGTCCGTGTTGGTACCGGAATCTTCGGAGCACGAGACTATACTCATCAAGTATAAACGGAAGATAGGAGATTTATTAAAAATGGGAGTATTAGATAAGTTCTTAAGTATCATGAAGTTGGACGACGGAGACGATGAATACGATGATGATGAATTCTTCGACGATGACGAATATGATGATGATTATGAAGAAAAGCCCAAGAGAAGCCTCTTTCATAAAAGCACAAAAGACAATGATAAAGATTTTGATGAGAATGACGAGGAGGAATATACAGCACCTGTAAAGCAGAAATCTTCATTCTCTAATAATAAAGTAACACCAATGCGTCAGCCTGCAAGAAGAAGCAGTGTAAATATGGAAGTATGTGTAATTAAGCCAACTTCTGTTGAAGATTCCAGAGAGATCACAGAGACTCTGTTAAGCGGACGCACAGTGATCCTTAATCTGGAGGGACTGGATCTTGAGATTGCACAGCGTATTATTGATTTTACTTCAGGTGCTACATTTGCAATCAGTGGTAACCTGCAGAAGATTTCGAATTACATATTCCTGGTAACACCTACAAATGTAGATATTTCGGGAGATCTTCAGGATCTGTTGAACACTTCTTTGGATTCTTCATCTATGAGGACAAGATTTTAATTATGAACAAAGAAGAAAGTATGTTACAGAAACGTCTGGTTGAACTTTCCAGACTTGCATATAACAGAGGAATTGTTGTATTTTCTGACTTTCTTAATTTGAATGAATTGAATATTCTTCATACGACACCAAAAGACATGTTCTTATCCCAGTATAAGACGTATGGTGGATATGACTTATCAGAGCGTCAGATGGCTGTATTTCTACCTGATGCTCTTTATTATGAGTATGAATATCCAATTCAGACAATAGAAGTCAGCCCGCTGAATAAGAAGTTTTCCGAAGATCTTACTCACCGCGATTATCTTGGTGCACTGATGAATCTTGGTATTGACCGTTGTAAGATCGGAGATATTATTGCAGAAGATCATAAAGCGCTGATATTTGTCAAAGAAGAAATGGCAGAATATGTCACCGATAATCTGACTCAGATCAGACATACTCATGTAAAAGCAACGATCGGTACCGGTTTTCAGGTTGATTATGAACCGAGATACGAAGAATTAAAAGGAACCGTATCATCCATCCGTCTCGATAGTGTTCTCGCTTTGGCATATCCTCTTTCCAGAAGTAAGATCACGTCTCAGATTGAAGCCGGAAAAGTGTTTGTGAATGGAAAACTAATTACCAGTAACGGATACCGGTTAAAAGAGAATGATATAATTTCCGTTCGTAAAATGGGTCGTATTGCCTATAATGGGATCCTGTCTGAGACAAAAAAAGGACGTTATATGATTTCTGTACGCAAATATATATAGTTTTTGTACTATGAATTCAAAAGAGTCATAGATTCATAGTATGATCGGCAAGGAGTATCATGAATACAAATACAAAACGTATCACAAATTATATCACAGCACTGATCAGTGTTGTTGTACTGGTATGCATAGACCAGTTTACAAAATATCTTGTTGTCGGACACTTAAAAGACCGGCCGGCTTATGTGCTGATCAGAAATATATTTCAATTAGAATATCTTGAAAACAGAGGAGCTGCATTCGGTATACTGCAAAACCAGAGAGTTTTCTTTTACATCAGTGTACTACTGATTACCGCAGCTGTGATCTGGTTCTACAGCAAAGTACCTATGGAAAGAAAATATCTGCCGCTTCGTATCTGTGCGGTATTGATCGTTGGCGGAGCTTTCGGTAACTGTATTGACCGTATCCGCCTGAATTATGTAGTCGATTTCTTTTATTTCAAATTGATCGACTTTCCGATTTTTAATGTTGCAGATATCTATGTTACCGTTGCAGCATTCCTGTTAGTTATATTAATACTCGTTTACTATAAGGAGGAAGACCTTGAAAGAATTTTCCATCGATCTTAATTCCGAAGGCCAGCGGATTGATCTCTATCTTCCGAACAGTTCGAAGACAGATC
>ENA-OQDC01000623-OQDC01000623.1-human-gut-metagenome-genome-assembly--contig:-NODE-623-length-23520-cov-17.147822_pt1 | contig 23520 bp, 23 predicted proteins | sample MGYA00242770_ERZ504601 | MGnify/ENA primary metagenome ERZ504601 (study PRJEB26092, sample SAMD00036305) | human gut metagenome | host: Homo sapiens | study: EMG produced TPA metagenomics assembly of...
AGACATCAGTAAGAATCTGGTTCCTATTCGTCCTGATCGGCATTATACCAGAACGAAAGGGCGGTTAGCAGGGAAATATTCAAATACTCATAAAAGAGCATACTAATCTAGAAAATACGAGTACAAAAAGAAGGGGATAAGTATGCCCATATAAAAAAACAAAAAGCAGGAATCATAGTTTTATAAATACTTACGATTTCTGCTTTTTGCTAAAGTTAATGACATTGCTAAAATACGGCATTTTTCACTCACAAAACATTCTTTAATGTTTCAAAAATGCTTCCGCGATATCAAGATCCTCCGGTGTTGTGATCTTAATATTCTGATAAGATCCCTCTGCCAGAGCAACCTTTGCCCCTGTCTCCTGCTCTACTACCATGGCATCATCTGTAATTTTGCTCATATCTTTCTGACGAATGCTGTCATGAGCCTCACGTATCAGTGAATACAAAAAAATCTGCGGGGTTTGAATTGTCCACACACACTTTCTGTTTGGAGTTTCTTTTACATATCCCTCTTCATCAGAAAGTTTGACTGTATCTTTAGAAGGCATACCAATCACACATGCACCTGTTTCCTTCACTTTCTGCAGACCACGTTCAATAATTTCTTCTGTCACAAAAGGTCTTGCACCGTCATGAATCAATACATATTCACAATCTCTGCATTCACAAAGACCTGCATAGACAGAATCATAGCGTTCTTTTCCTCCCGGGATTACTGCCGATACCTTTGTAAATCCATATTTTTGCACGATTTCTTCTTTACAGTAGGAGATAGATTCCTCTCCTGTCACAAGAATAATATCCTGAATCAGCGGACTTTCCTGAAAACAGCGCAGGGAATAATACAGAACCGGGTATCCCTGTATCTCCAGGAACTGCTTCTGTACTTTACTGTGCATTCTTTTTCCCTGCCCTGCTGCCAGAACAATGGCCGTATTTCTTTCTGACATCTCAACGCTCTCCCAGTTTAAGATTCGGCACAGCATTCAGATCCCAGCCATGACGTGTACCTTTAATATATTCATAATAAGCAGCTACTCCAATCATTGCTGCATTGTCTGTGCAGAAAATCGGTGACGGCCGATAAAAACTGTAATTATTTTTCTTACATGCTTCTTCCATTGCCACTCTTAACGTTCCATTTGAAGCCACTCCGCCTGCAATTGCAATCTTAGTCATTCCATAATCTTTAGCTGCAAGCATGGTATGTTCTACCAGTACATCTACCACCGCCTTCTGGAAAGATGCTGCCAAATCCGCTCTGTTAACTTCTTCTCCTGTCATCTGCGCATGATTAATGTAATTTAATACTGCTGACTTCACACCGCTGAAGCTGAAATCATAAGGACAGTCCCCAATTTTAGCCTTCGGGAATTCTATTGCATTCGGATTTCCTTCTTTTGACAGTTTATCTACCTTAGGTCCGCCCGGATAACCCAGACCAATTGCTCTGGCAACCTTGTCAAAAGCTTCTCCGGCTGCATCATCACGGGTACGTCCGAGAATTTCAAATTCACCATAGTCCTTAACTATCACAAGATGAGTATGTCCTCCGGACACGATCAGACAGAGAAATGGCGGTTCCAGATCCGGATGTTCAATATAATTTGCTGATACGTGACCTTCGATATGATGAACCCCAACCAGTGGAAGTTTCTTAGCATAGGCAATCGCCTTTGCCTCTGCAACTCCCACCAGAAGCGCACCTACAAGTCCTGGACCGTAGGTGACACCAATTGCATCCAGATCATCCAGAGTTACCCCTGCATCTGACAGAGCCTGCTCAATTACCTGGTTGATTTTTTCAATATGTTTACGGGAAGCAATCTCTGGGACTACTCCGCCGTATAAAGTATGAAGAGCGATCTGTGAAGAAATCACATTTGACAGAATGGTTCTGCCGTTTTTGACAACAGAAGCTGCGGTCTCATCACAAGAACTCTCAATTGCAAGAATTAATGTATCTTTCATCTTCTATTCCTCATAATCATCTGCACTATCTTTGCTTTGTTTTCCTGTTATTCTTCAAAATTCAATTCAACACTCTTGCCGTCTTTTCCCGGATATGCATTTGGAAAAATTTCACGAACTTTATCCATAAATTCATCCGGCCTGACCAGAGACGGACTGTAATGTGTCAGCCACATCTCCTTTACCCTGGCATCACGGGCCAGAACCGCCGCTTCGCGGAAAGTCATATGCTTGTATCCGCGTGCTTTGTCTGCTTTGTCATCTTCTCCGTACATTCCTTCACAGATAAACAGATCCGATTCCTTTGCATTTCGCAGGATAGATTCTGTTGGTCTGGTGTCTGTTGTATAAGTAAGCCTGATTCCTTTTCTCGCAGGTCCAAGTACCATCTCCGGTGTATAGGTAATACCGTCTGCTTCGATGGTCTGCCCTTTCTGGAGCGGATTCCAGTATTTCAGTGGAATATCCTGCTCTTTCGCTCTCTCAGCCGAGAATTTCCCCTGGCGGAGAATCTCAAGGGTATAGCCATAACAGAGTACATTATGGTTCACTTTAAAAGCTGTAATACGATAGCCATTTAATTCAATGACCTGTTCCGGCTGTGTAATCTCAATAAATTTAATTTCAAACGGAAGCTCCGGTGCAATGACGCGAAGTGCATTGACCACTCTCTCCAGACCTTTGGGGCCTACCAGAGTCAATGGTTCTGTGCGGTCTGCATTTCCCATAGTAAGAAGAAGTCCCGGAAGCCCGCTGATATGATCTCCATGATAATGAGTAAAACAGATCACATCAATGGGTTTAAAGCTCCATCCCTTCTCCTTAATTGCTACCTGAGTACCTTCACCACAGTCAATGAGCAGACTGCTCCCATTATATCTCGTCATAAGCGCAGTCAACCATCTGCGCGGCAGAGGCATCATTCCACCGGTTCCAACTAAACATACATCTAACATATATTCCCTCTATATTTCCAGCTTCCGGCTATTCCCTTAAAAATGTATGGACCGGCTGCTGATTTTTTCTGCTTTCATTTCTTTTTCATTCGGGATGTCTGGTCATAAGCAGCGCATCCTCCACAGGATCACTGTAATATGCCTTACGTATTCCATCTCTGGTAAATCCCATACGTTCATAGAGACGGATTGCCGTCTCATTTCCCACACGTACTTCCAGATGGATTGTCGTAACCTCCCTCTCTGCTGCAAGACGGATCAGGCTCTGCATCAGAAAAGCACCAATTCCTTCTTTTTGTCTGTCCCTGCGCACAGCCACATTGGTAATATCTCCCTCATCCAGAACCATAAGAAGACCGCAGTAACCCAGAATCTTTTCTTTTTCTTCCACCACCAGAAACATGGCATCATCCCTGGTCAGAAAGGTAAAAAAACCTTCTTTTGTCCATGGCACATGAAAAAGCTCCTGCTCAATCTCCATTACCTGTTCCAGGTCATCCACAAGCATTTCCCGCAGAATCATATTTTTGTACCTGCCGGTTTCTGCGCTTTTTCTCTTTCTGCACGCTCACGCTCTGCCTGGGAAACGCGGAGATATTCCGGGATATGTTCCATGGCAGTCTCTGTGCGTCCTTCTTTATAATAAATACTGCCAAGAGCTGCCACTGCCGCTGCTCTCTGTTTATTTACATGAGCCGGTGCAAAAGAATACGGAACCTGCAGTTTCTCCGCGATCAGTTCACGAAATACAGGTACACCGTCTCCCAAAAATGTAACCATCTCACCTCTCTGATTCAGTTCTTCCAGCAGTTCGTCGATCGGTGCTGCCCACTGTTCTTTCAAAGTCATAAGCTGATGCTCTTCAAATCTGTAAATTCCTGTATATACCTGCTTTCTTCTGGCATCCATGATCGGACAGATCAATCCCTGCGCATCATAAAGATTATATGCCAGTGCATCTACTGTCGGTACTGCTACCAATGGTTTCTTCAGGGCAAGTCCCAGGCCTTTGGCTGTTGCCGAGCCGATACGGAGTCCTGTAAAGGATCCCGGTCCCGCAGCCACTGCAATAGCATCTACGGATTCCAGATCCAGTTCCGTCATCTTCACAATCTCATCTAACATCGGAAGCAAAGTCTGAGAATGTGTTTTCTTATAATTTACGGTATACTCAGCCAGTAATGTATCATCTTCCACAACTGCTACAGATGCAACAATTCCTGAGCTGTCCAAAGCTAAAATTTTCATTTCTACCTCCTAACTGTTCTCCGGACCAATCACTGTAATCCTTCTATAATCAAAACCTTTCTCCAGATCTTTCTCTATGGTTACTTTGATCAGTTTTTCCGGAAGGATCTCTTCAATCAGATTGGCCCATTCGATCAGGCAGATTCCCTGTCCGAAGAAATAATCATCATATCCGATTTCTTCCATTTCCTCAATGTCACCGATACGGTAAACATCAAAGTGATATAAAGGAAGACGTCCGCTTTCGTATTCCTGAATGATCGTGAATGTCGGGCTGCAGATAGGCTCTGTGATTCCAAGCCCTGACGCAACCCCCTGGGTAAATACGGTTTTTCCAACTCCAAGATCCCCTGTCAGAGTATAAATCTGACCCGGTTTCGCATTCTCTCCAATCTTCTTTCCCACCTCAAATGTTTCCTGTGGTGTTTTTGTCTCTATAATCATCTTTTCCACCTTTTTCTTGCAGAATTGTTCTTTGCATATTATAATAGAGCGAACAGCGAAATACAATACTTTTTGAAAAGGAGACTTGAAACTATGGCAAATCCGATAGTTACAATTACCATGGACAATGGCGATGTGATGAAAGCAGAATTATATCCTGAGATCGCACCGAATACAGTTAACAACTTTATCAGTCTTGTAAAAAAAGGCTTCTATGACGGACTTATTTTCCATCGTGTGATCAACGGTTTCATGATCCAGGGAGGATGCCCGGACGGAACAGGTATGGGCGGTCCGGGATACAGCATTAAGGGTGAATTCACTCAGAACAGATTTAAAAATGATCTGAAACATACTGCAGGTGTTCTTTCCATGGCACGCGCCATGCATCCAAACTCAGCAGGAAGCCAGTTCTTTATCATGCACAAAGACGCCCCGCATCTTGACGGTGCTTATGCTGCATTCGGCAAAATTACTGAAGGAATGGATGTTGTAAACCGTATTGCAGAAGAAGATACCGATTACAGTGACCGTCCGCTTGACGAGCAGAAAATCAAATCCATGACAGTAGAAACTTTCGGTGTTGATTATCCGGAACCGGAAAAATGCTGATTCGCTGACTATTTATGCCCCATGCAGTTTTCAGGCTGCATGAGGCATATTTTATCAGTCCGTAAATACTTTCACTTCACCATCAATCACTGAATAGTAAAGATCTTTCTCTTTCTTCATTTTCGCTCTTCCATTTGTTCCCTCGGTGATTGCTTTCTCTACAGATGCAATCTGATTGGCCGGAACCAGCAAATGCAGAACTACTCTGTCAGTGTATTCAGAATCAAGGATCGGTAATTTCTGTTCTCCGGCAATATACTGGATCTTACCTATCCCGGTATAATCGGCAACTACTTCCATGGAAATCCCGCAGGTTTTCTCAATCACTGTGCTGGCGTCAAGACCTTCCTGCAGACTTTTGGAGTATGCTCTTACAAGCCCGCCGGTTCCAAGCAGAATGCCCCCGAAATATCTTGTAACTACTGCTGCCACATTATAAATATCCTCTCCCAGAATTACATCCAGCATTGGTCTTCCCGCAGTACCTGAAGGCTCCCCATCATCACTGCATCTGGTATATTCCCTGTTCTTTCCCACCGAATATACATAGCAGTTATGTCTGGCATCCCAATATTTCTTCTTCATTTCCTCTATAAAGGCCAGTGCCTCCTCTTCGGTCTGTGCAGGACGCACTGTAGCAATAAATCTGGATTTCTTTTCCACGATCTCGCCTTCCCCGCCCTCGTAAACTGTCTTATATTTCTCAAGCATGTCTCATACTCCTCTTTCCGTTCTCTTATTGACTCAGTGTACCATGAATTACAAAAATGTGCCAGCACAGTGTATACTAATCCTGTAAAAAAACACAATAAACATAAAAAAGGTTCGTTACTGTTCACTCCGTTCACAGTAACTTAGCCAAAATTCATTCCAGATTGCCTGCGGCAATGGAATTTTGGCTTGTATGTCTCGGGATTTTGGCATATTCATGCCAAAACACCTCGCGGGATAGTGGTGTGTGAACAGTAACAAAGGTTCAAAAACAATTGTGAATTTTTATTTTTCTGCTTTATTTACTTATTCTTATTTGATATAATAGAACGGATTATAAAGGAGGTTTAACATGAACTACGGTAAAAAGTCGACTGCAAAGAAACGGACGGCTCTGATTTCCCGTTCTTCCATGATGGGAAAGCGCGCCAGAGTTTCTTTCATCAGAGTCCTGTTTGTATCGCTGATAGCACTCTGCATCGCAGTAACCTGTCTGGGTGTGGGGTCATTCAGGGGTGTAATTGATACTGCTCCTGATGTTGATGATATTGATATTATGCCACTGGGCTATGCAACCTTTCTCTACGACGATGCAGGGAATCAGATCCGTAAACTGGCCGCTCCGGATTCCAACCGACTGCCTGTCACTCTCGATCAGATACCTGTTGATCTGCAGCATGCAGTTGTCGCAATCGAGGATGAACGTTTCTATGAACATAACGGTATTGACGTAAAAGGTATTCTTCGTGCCGGAATGAAAGCTCTCACTACCGGAGATTTCTCAGAAGGTGCCAGTACGATCACACAGCAGCTTCTTAAGAATAACGTATTTACCAACTGGACCAGTGAATCTACTCAGCTGGAAAGATTTACGCGAAAAATCCAGGAACAGTACCTTGCTGTCCAGGTTGAGAAAAAAACTGATAAAGACACCATTCTTGAGAATTACCTGAACACAATTAACCTGGGTGCCGGTTCCTACGGGGTACAGGCTGCCGCACGACAGTATTTTGACAAGGATATATGGGATCTGAATCTTTCTGAATGTGCAACTCTGGCAGGTATCACACAGAACCCGACGAAATTTAACCCGATCATCAATCCTGACAGCAACAGGAAGAGACGCAAGGAAGTTCTCCAGCATATGCTGGATCAGAACTATATTACTCAGGATCAGTATGATAAAGCTCTTGCAGATGATGTTTATTCCCGTATCCAGGCCGCTCAGGAAAAGAACTCCAGCACTGAGAATACTGTTTACACATATTTTGAAGATGAACTGACAGATCAGATCATCAACGACCTGATGAATATCAAAGGTTACACCAAAAAACAGGCAACCAATCTTCTCTACAGCGGCGGACTTAAAGTATATACAACACAGGATTCCAAGATCCAGAATATCCTGGATGAGGAATATGCAGATCCTTCCAATTATCCGGACACTGTCCAGTATGAACTTGACTATGCCCTGACGGTTACCGATCCTAATGGAAATCAGGTAAACTACAGTAAGGAAATGTTGCAGCTTTATTTTCAGAATGAGGATCCCGATTTCGATCTTCTGTTCGATTCCCCGGAAGATGGACAGACTTATGTAGACAAATATAAGGCAAGCATACTCGCCAACGGAAGTAAAGTTCTTGCAGAGCGTGTCAATTTCGCACCTCAGCCACAGTCTTCCATGAGTGTGATCGACCAGCATACCGGCTATGTAAAAGCTCTGATCGGTGGTCGTGGAGAGAAAACGGCAAGTCTTACACTGAACCGGGCAACGGACACTACCAGACAGCCTGGTTCTACCTTTAAGATCGTGTCCACTTATGCACCTGCTTTAAATGAAAAAGGCATGACTCTTGCAACAACATTTGAAGACGAACCTTATGAATATCCGGATGGTTCCCCTGTAAACAACGCAACCCGTTCTTACAACGGAACAACCACGATCCGTACTGCGATCCAGAATTCCATTAACGTTGTAGCCGTCAAGTGTCTGGAAAAAGTAACTCCTGAGCTTGGATTGAAATATCTGGACAACTTTGGTTTTACAACCCTTGCTCATGGAACAGAGGCTGACAAAGATGCCAATGGTAATGTATGGAGCGATGCAAACCTTGCCACTGCGCTTGGCGGCATCACCCGCGGTGTCACAAATGTTGAACTGTGTGCATCCTATGCAGCCATCGCAAATAACGGAAATTATATCAAGCCAATTTATTACACAAAAATTCTGGATCACAACGGAAACGTCCTGATCGAGAATACTGCTGCCGAACGTTCCGTAATCAAAGAAAGTACTGCTTTTCTTCTCACCAGTGCAATGGAGGATGTTGTAAAACAGGGTACAGGTACAGCCTGCCAGCTTGACAATATGCCTGTTGCCGGAAAAACAGGTACAACCGAAGCCTATAACGACTTGTGGTTTGTGGGTTATACACCATATTATACATGCGCAGTATGGTCCGGTTATGACAACAATGAGAAATTACCTGATTATGCGCGTAACTTCCACAAAGCTTTATGGAAAAAGGTTATGACTCGTATCCATGAGGGACTTCCTTCCAAAGAATTCGAGAAGCCTGCAAGTGTAGAAAAGTTAAGTGTCTGCGAGGAAACCGGACTTCTTCCAAGAGCCGGCTGTCCGGTGATCACTGAATACTTTGACGTAGGTACCATGCCTACTGAATACTGTGACCAGCATTTCTATGACAGTGATGATTATGACTATAATTATGATACAGATTCCTCTGATCAGACTGACAACACCACTGACACTGATAACAGCGAAAGCTCTGATAATGGAGATACCGACAACAGTGGTGACAGTAACAATACTGATGACAACGGTAACAGCGGTGACGATGGTACTGATAATACCGGCGGAAGCGATGACAACGGTGACGGTAACGAGGATGATTCCTCTTATCAGGTCGACTATTATTAAGGCAAAAATACCGGTACAGGAGCACCTCCGAATGATGTTCCTGTACTGCAAAAAAATTCCACAGTCCTGTCAACTCAGGACTGTGGATTTTTTATATATTTTCAAAATTGATTCTCAGATATTATACTTCTTTAATAACCATACGCGCAGATCCGTAAATACCTGCATCATTTCCGAGAGTTGCAAGAATGATCGGTGTTTTCTTGCATGCTGTAAAAGCATATTTCTCATAGTATTTCTGAATACAGTCGATCAATGGCTGTCCGGCTTTGGAAACACCACCGCCGATAACGATGGCTTCCGGATCTGTCACACATGCAAACATGGCAAGTGTTCCGCCAAGCATTTCTCCTACCTGTGCCATAACATCGCAGGCTACTTTGTCGCCCTCTTTAAAAGCATCCAGAACATTCTTTGCTGAAAGTTTTGTAAATTTGCGAAGAACAGTCTGCTCATCTGTAGCAGCCAGAGTTCTCTGTGCCACGCGAACGATACCTGTTGCAGACGCATACTGCTCCAGACATCCACAGTTACCACAGTTGCAGGCTTCCTTTTCTTCATGGTCAACTGCTGCATGACCGATTTCTCCACCTGCACCATGAGCACCGCCAACAATCTTTCCATCAACGATGATTCCACCGCCGACACCTGTTCCAAGAGTTACAAGAATAACGTTCTTAGCTCCTGCTGCTGCGCCTTTCCATGCTTCGCCAAGTGCTGCTACATTGGCATCGTTTCCTGCTTTGGACGGAAGTCCTGTCAGTTCTGTCAGTTCCTTAGTAACTTCTTTAAAGCCCCAGAAAAGGTTTACCGCACATGGCACTTCCCCTCTCTCGTTAACAGGTCCCGGTACCCCGATTCCCACACCGTCGATTTCTTCTTTATCCAGCTTACGCTCTGCGATTTTGTCAAGGATTGTCTTTGCAATATCCGGCAGGATTGCTTCTCCACTGTTCTCCTTACGTGTAGGAATTTCCCATTTCTCAACTAAGACTCCGTCTGTCTGAAAGAGTCCACATTTTACAGATGTACCACCAACGTCAATTCCAAAACAATACTTTCCCATAATATCTGATATCCTCCAAATTATTTTAAATTATTTTTCTTCACGTTTCTTTGCCAGGTTTGCCTGAACACGTTTGTACAGCTCTTCCGCTGCATTGTATCCCATCTTCTTCTGTCTGTGGTTAACTGCCGCAGATTCAACGATAATAGCCAGATTACGTCCCGGACGGATAGGCAGAGAATGGCATACAATCTTATTTCCAAGATACTCTGTATATTCCTCATGCAGGCCGAGACGGTCATATTCTTTGTCTCTGTCCCACTCTTCCAGTTTGATAACCAGATCCACAGACTGTGTATCCTTAACACTCTCAACACCAAACAGAGTTTTGACATCGATAATACCAATACCACGAAGTTCAATGAAATGTCTTGTGATATCCGGTGCCGAACCCACCAGCGTCACATCACTGACTTTACGAAGTTCTACAACATCATCACTGACAAGACGATGTCCTCGTTTGATCAGTTCCAGCGCAGCCTCACTCTTGCCAATTCCGCTCTCACCTGTGATCAGGACACCTTCACCATATACATCCACAAGCACACCATGGATGGAAATACATGGTGCCAGCTGTACACCCAACCAGCGGATAATCTCAGCCATAAAACTGGAAGTTGTACGCTCTGTCACGAAAGTCGGAACATTATATTTAACTGCCAGATCGATCATATCCTGTGATGGTCTTGTCATTGTACTGAAAATTACACAGGGAATCTTGCTGGAAATAAATCTTTCATATTTAAATTTCCGTTCCTCATCACTGAGCTGCATCAGATAAGTATACTCTACATATCCGATGATCTGTACCCGTTCATTTGCAAAATGCTCCAGATATCCTGTCAGCTGCAATGCCGGTCTGTTGATCTCCGCTGTCTTGATCACAATCTCAGACAGATCAATTTCAGGAGTCAGGTTGTGAAGTCCCAGTTCCTGAACTAATTTTGTCAACTGTACACCCTTCATTTATTTCTCCTTTTCAGTTCAAAATCTGAAAGCCCGGTCTGTCCGCTATCTCAAAACCTGTTCATACAGACATAACTCATTTATAGCTGTCGTCCGAAACTTTCATAGTAAATTTCACGTCTTTTTTATTATATCACATCACTATATACAACTTCAATTACAAAAAGCGAGAGTCTTTGGGTAATATGTAGAAGAACCCCCGAATATTTTTACATATTTTATATTTTTTTCTCACCAGCTCCATGAAAAAATTCATAGACTTTCTGTGCACTTCCTGCATTCATGCTTTCTGTCTCTGTAAGTTCTTCCAGTGATGCATCTCTGATATTCTCAACAGACTTAAATTTCCGCATCAATGCTTTCCGCCTGGTTTCACCGATACCAGGGATATCATCCAACAGAGAATGTACCTGATCTTTACTTCTCAGAGATCGGTGAAATTCAATGGCAAAACGGTGCGCCTCATCCTGGATTCTGGTGATCAGGCGGAAGCCTTCACTGTCTGTATCAATGGGAATTTCAAGATTATTGTAATACAGTCCTCTGGTTCTGTGATGGTCATCCTTGACCATACCACAGACAGGAATCTCTATTCCCAGAATTTCCAGGACTTTTAACGCAATATTCACCTGTCCTCTTCCACCATCCATCAGGATCAGATCCGGCATAATAGAAAAGCTGTCAAACTCATCTTTTCCCTCATGAGTAAATCGTCTGGTAAGTACTTCTTCCATGCTTGCATAATCGTTCGGTCCCTGAACCCACTTTATTTTAAATTTGCGGTAATCACTGCGCTTTGGCTTTCCTTTCTCATAGACAACCATGGAACCTACAGATTCAAAACCACTGATATTGGAAATATCATAAGCCTCCATACGCCTGATTCCCGACAGTCCAAGCCACTCTTCCACTTCATGAACTGCTCCGATGGTTCTTCCTTCTTCACGTTTGATACGCTCTCTGTCTTTATCCAGAACCATCTTTGCATTCTCTTCTGCCAGCTCTACCAGCTTCTCTTTCGTACCTTTCTTCGGTACCCTGATATAGACTCGCTGCTTTCTTCGATCTGTAAGCCATTCCTCTATGATCTTGGCATCTTCGATTTCTTTTTGCAACATGATCTCACGTGGGATAAACGGAGTTCCGGCATAAAATTGCTTCATAAAGCTGGATAATACCTGAGCCTTTGTATCGCCACGCGCCACACGCAGATAGAAATGCTCCCGCCCGATCAGTTTGCCTCCCCGGACAAAGAATACCTGTACAACAGCATCCTGCTCTCGCAGATCAAGGCTCTCATCCATGGCAACTGCAATGATATCCTTATCTTCCTCTCCGTAACCTGTAATTTTCTGACGTTCTCCGATCTTCTGGATACTGCGGATCAGATCCCGGTATTCCATGGCATCCTCGAAACGCATTTCTTCTGAAGCTGCCATCATTTTGTCGGTAAGCATATCAATCGTATCCTTAAAGTCTCCATTGAGAAATTTCAGCAGTTCTGCGATATTTTTCTTATATTCTTCTGAACTCACATAGCCCTGGCAGGGGGCGCTACACTGTTTCATATGATGGTACAGACATGGACGATCCTTCCCACAATCTCTTGGCAGCACCCTATTACAGGATCGCACTTTATAAAGTTTGCGCACAAGCTCGATCACATCTTTTACAGCCCCGGCACTTGTATATGGTCCGAAATATTTCGCCTTGTCTTTCTTCATTCTTCTGGCAAAAAGAACTCTGGGATATTCCTCATTTACTGTGACTTTGATAAACGGATAACTCTTATCATCTTTGAGCATGGTATTATATTTCGGTCTGTGCTCCTTGATCAGATTGCACTCCAGCACAAGGGCTTCCAGTTCCGAATCTGTGATAATATACTCAAATCTGGTGATATGGGTAACCATCTGTTCAATCTTTGCACCCTTATTTCTGCTGCTCTGGAAATATTGACGCACCCTGTTTTTCAGACTGACGGCTTTTCCAACATAGATGATCTCGTCCTTCTCCCCATGCATAATGTAAACCCCCGGCTTGCCCGGAAGTTTTTTCAGTTCTTCTTCTATCTGAAACATAAACTCTCCTCTATACAAAAAATCCTGCCCTGAATGCTTTTCGTATCCATGAGATATTACAGCGTAACTTCCTGCGATACGAAAACAGAGCCGGAAATTATTTCGTTTCCGACTCTGTTATTGTATCACTGAATCTCTGGCTTATCCAGCGTTACTGTATTCTGTTTTTCCTCCGGAATTACCAGATCATCCAGATTTTCCGGAATCTCGATTCCACGCTCTACCGCATGGAAAATCTTCATAAATTCCTTACCTGTAATGGTTTCCCTACGGATCAGGTAAGCAGCAATCTTATCAAGTGCTTCTCTGTGGCTGCCGATCAGTCTCTTGGCTTCCTCATAAGAATTATGGAGAAGTACCATTACCTCATGGTCAACCTCTGTGGCAGTGTCATCGCCACAGTTTAACACTGTTCTTCCGCTGAGATACTGATTCTCCTGTGTAGCCAGACCCATAAGTCCGAACTTGTCGGACATACCGTACTGTGTGATCATGGCTCTTGCCACCTTGGTAGCCTGCTCAATATCATTGGCCGCCCCGGTTGTGACAGTGTCAAATACCAGTTCCTCTGCTGCGCGTCCGCCAAGATATCCCACAAGCATTGCTTCCAGTTCCTTCTTTGTATTGAGATATTTCTCCTCCTCAGGCACCTGCATTACATAACCAAGTGCCCCCATAGTTCTCGGCACAATAGTAATCTTCTGTACAGGCTCTGCATCTTTCTGCAGGGCACTTACCAGTGCATGTCCTACCTCATGATAGGATACGATTCTGCGCTCCTGTGCACTGAGGATCCTGTCTTTCTTCTCTTTACCTACCAGAACTACTTCAACAGCTTCGAGAAGATCCTTCTGGGATACTGCGCTGCGTCCACTCTTAACAGCAAGGATAGCAGCCTCGTTGATCATATTAGCCAGATCCGAACCCACTGCCCCGGAAGTTGCAAGTGCAATGTTCTCAAAATCAACAGTCTCATCCAGATGTACATTTCTTGCATGAACCTTCAGGATCTCGATTCTTCCCTTCAGATCCGGTCTGTCCACAATGACACGTCTGTCAAAACGTCCCGGACGAAGAAGTGCCGGATCAAGAACCTCCGGACGGTTAGTAGCAGCCAGGATCAGAAGTCCCTTTGAAGTGTCAAATCCGTCCATTTCCGCAAGAAGCTGGTTCAGGGTCTGCTCACGCTCATCATTGCCGCCGCCATAATGAGAATCTCGGCTCTTTCCGATTGCATCAATCTCATCAATAAAAATTGATACATGGTGCATTCTTCTTTGCTTCCTCAAAGAGATCGCGGACACGTGATGCACCCACACCTACAAACATCTCCACAAACTCAGAACCTGACAGAGAGAAAAAGCGGCACATGTGCCTCTCCTGCTACTGCCTTTGCCAGAAGTGTTTTACCGGTTCCCGGAGGTCCTACAAGCAAAGCTCCTTTCGGCAGCTTCGCTCCGATGGTGGTATATTTGCCGGGATTATGCAAGAAATCCACCACCTCCTGCAGTGATTCCTTGGCCTCATCCTGCCCTGCCACATCCCTGAAAGTGATTCCTGTATCTTTCTGAATGTAGGCTTTGGCGCGGCTCTTTCCAACGCCCATCATTCCGCCGCCCTTATTCATGCGGCGCATAAATACCATCAACAGTACAAAAAGCACAATCGTCGGCAGGAGCACACTTACAAGCATGGAGATAATCTCTCCCGCTGCATCCGGCTTCTTATACTCAAACTTGATTCCTGTTCCTTCAAGTCTCTCTGTCAGCTTATCTACTGACTCCATCTGATTAGCATAATAAACTTCTTCTGAAAATCCTGATGACTGATGTTTCGGCGTGATCGTCAGTGTATTTGACTGAAGCGTAACCTCTTTCACATCTCCATCATCTACCATCTCAATAAATTTATCATAAGTGATCTCACTCGAATTATCCTTGAGCATATTGGTAAACATGGCGAAACATACCAAAGTTACCAGGAGGCATACCAGAAAGGCCAGTATCGACTGATGATTCTTATTCGGATCCTGTCTGCCCGGACCTTTATTATTATCAGGACGATTGCCATTCGGATTGTTATCCATATGATTATCCATTTCATTCCTCCTAAACGTTATCGTTCTTATTATAAAGAGAATTATTCTATAAATCAACCGCGAGATTGTGAAATTTACGTTATATCACAGATTTCTGTTACTGAGAACAGAATCTGTGTTTTTCTGCAGTAACAAAAATTATTTGTATTTTTCTAAATTTTTCTGTTACAAACCGTTCTTTTTGTAGTATACTATTGACAAACTGATTACTGCTCACTTCGTTCCCGGTAATGCACTCCGCGGGATATTCCAAATGAGCAGTGCTAAAAATGTGATGAGGAAAGGAAATGAACAAATGAAGATAGGATTTGACAACGACAAGTATCTGAAAATGCAGTCCGAACATATTCGGGAACGTATCAACCAGTTTGGAAACAAACTTTATCTGGAATTTGGCGGCAAGCTTTTTGATGACTACCATGCTTCCAGAGTTCTTCCGGGATTTGAGCCGGACAGCAAACTGCGTATGCTGATGCAACTTTCTGATCAGGCAGAGATCGTTATTGTAATCAGCGCCGCTGATATTGATAAAAATAAAGTCAGAGGTGACCTGGGTATCACTTATGATGAAGATGTACTCCGCCTTATGGAAGTATTTACAGAGCGCGGACTTTATGTAGGAAGTGTCTGCATCACCCAGTATTCCGGACAGGAAAGCGCAGATGCGTTTAAGAAACGTCTGGAAAAGCTTGGAATCAAAGTATACGTGCTTTATCTGATCCCGGGTTATCCGAATAATACTTCCTTTATTGTAAGTGATGAGGGATATGGCAAGAACGATTATATCGAAACAACAAGACCACTGGTTGTCATCACTGCTCCAGGACCCGGAAGCGGAAAAATGGCCGCCTGCCTTTCTCAGCTTTACCATGAATACAAGCGCGGTGTCAAGGCAGGATATGCCAAATTTGAAACTTTCCCAATCTGGAATATCCCGCTGAAACATCCGGTAAATCTGGCATATGAAGCAGCTACTGCTGACTTAAATGATGTGAACATGATCGACCCGTTCCATCTGGAAGCATATGGTGAGACTACTATTAACTACAACCGTGACGTTGAAGTTTTCCCTGTTCTTCAGGCTATGTTTGAAAAGATCATGGGCGAGTGCCCTTACAAATCTCCCACAGATATGGGCGTTAATATGGCCGGTAACTGCATCGTTGATGATGAAGTCTGCAAGGAAGCTGCACGTCAGGAGATCATCCGCAGATATTATAAGAGCATGGAAGCTCTGGTTCGCGGAACAGGCCGCGAAGAAGAAGTTTATAAGATTGAGCTTCTGCTGAAACAGGCACACGTCAGCAAAGAAGACCGTAAGGTTGTTACTGCCGCATTACAGCGTGAGGAAGAAACCGGTGCTCCTGCTGCCGCCATGGAACTCAATGACGGACGCATTATCACAGGAAAGACTTCCGACCTGCTTGGCGCATCCTCTGCCCTGATCCTGAATGCACTGAAAGAACTTGCCGGAATTGATCACAGCAAACATGTTATTTCTCCTGAAGCTTTAAGACCAATCCAGACACTCAAGACCGAATATCTCGGAAGCAAGAACCCGAGACTGCATTCTGATGAGACTCTGATCGCACTTTCCATCAGTGCCGCTGACAACGAAGATGCGAAGCTTGCCCTTCAGCAGATCCCGAACTTAAAAGGCTGCCAGGTTCATACTTCTGTGCTGCTGTCTCAGGTGGATATTCTGGAGTTCCGTAAGCTGGGCGTAGAGCTTACTTGCGAGCCGAAATCTGAGCATGCTAAGAAGCTGCAGAAATAATTTCACAATAGCATAAAAAATCTCCTCTCTGAACATATGATTATTTCATATGAACAGGAGGAGATTTTTATTATACTATTTTCTGTCTATTCTTCCACTGTTTACATATCTAATCGTAAGGAAAATATCCAACGCAAAAATGATAATTGCGAAGATTAATAAAATCGGGCGCTGATCACCAGCATACAATATTAATCCGCCATTTAAAAGGCATATCGTCATGCTGATTCCAAGGGTATTGTATGCTTTTCTTGCATCAAGTTTTCCATTGGAAGTAATTTTTTCTTCAATAATACCGCCTGGTTTTACGATACTGATAATAATCAAAGAAACAACAAGTATTGTACCAACAAATGCATTTGTATTCCACTGCATACTCATTCCTCCTCTTCATCAGATATAGGACACCTCACCTATGTCTCACGTCTTAGATTTTGTCAGAAATTTCTTCATTTACCCTCTATTTATCTTTAAATTATCATTGTCAGGCGCATCTGTCAATATCTTTATTTGATTGAATCAAGAAAATACTGAAGTGGATGATTTTATCCTCTTAACTATTTACAATCTCTAATGCTCTGTCCGGATAATTGGTGATGACGGCTTCTGCGCCTGCATCTTTTACAAGCTGGATATGTTCTGGTTTGTTGGCGGTCCATACGTGCATTTTCAGGCCGGCACGTTTAACTTCTTCCATGAACTGTGGGTATTTCAGGTGGTAAACTGCCGGGTGTACGGCGTTGATTCCGAGATTTTTAGCGTACATGGCTGGGTTTACCCATCCGTCGCTGAAAAGGATTCCGGTCTGTACATGGTCGTCGAGCTGTTTTAACTGTAACAGGCTGTAATGGTTAAAAGAGGAATAGATCAGCTGGTCTTCCATGTTCATTTCTTTTACCAGTTTCAGGATTTTCCCTTCCATTCCCGGATAGAAGCAGATGCTGTTCTTTAGTTCAATGTTTACCATCATGTCTGTGGTGCGCATGAGCTCCAGTACTTCTGCCAGAGTTGGAATGTGATAAATTCCTGATGGTTCTGCGGGTGTACTGACTTTTAATTCTTTCAATTGAGCCAGTGTCATATCTTTGATCAGTCCGGTTCCGTCTGTGACACGGTCTACGTTTTCGTCATGCATAACGATAAGTTCGCCGTCTGCGGAAGTATGTACATCCAGTTCGATTCCGTCTGCGCCCTGTCTGATGGCAAGTTCAAATGCTTCCAGAGTGTTCTCCGGTCTGTATCCGCTGGCACCCCTGTGTGCCCATACTTTTGTTGTTCTCTTTGTTGTTTCTGTCATTTCCATATGCCTCTCTGTTCTTTCTATTTTGAATTTTCTCTGTTTCTTTTGTTTTTGTTAATGGTATTACTATATCTAATAAATATGTTTGATCTATGGTCAGTCTGCGAAAAAAATGTGTTCTCCTATAAATGGTACATTTCAGATTTGCGGTGTTTTAATAATGGAAGCTGCTCTCTGATCTGGTCTTCCCGGTCCAAATCTATTTCTTCTATTAAAATGCCCTCTTTCTCATCCAACTGTTTCATAACCTTTCCCCATGGATCTGTTACAATAGAATGTCCCCAGGAAATATATCCTGCCTGTGTATCTCTGGCAGGAGCACATCCAAGCATGTAGATCTGATTGTCAAGGGCTCTTGCACGAAAAGTCAGTTCCCAGTGTGCCGGACCTGTGGTCATATTAAATGCTGCAGGGACGAAAATCATCCTTGCACCGTCCAGTGCCATTGTGCGGGCAAACTCCGGGAAGCGGATGTCGTAGCAGATCATGACACCCATTTTCCCAAATTCAGTATCAAATACTGTGGCATGATCTCCCGAAGTCAGAGTATCGGATTCCTTGAAGTACTGGCCATTTCTTACATTGATATCAAAGAGATGAGCTTTTCTGTGCTTACCAATCTGTTTTCCATCTCTGTCAAAAATATAAGAAGTGTTGTAAACCTTTCCCACATCATCTGCTTCCGGCATGGAACCTGCGATCAGATAAATATGATACTTTCTGGCATAATCAGACATTTCCTGCCAGGATGGACCACCTTCTTTTTCTGCATAAACTGGAAAATTTTCGGTCTGATACGGACAGCAGAACATCTCCGGAAGAATTACAAAGTCCGGATTTTCCGCCTTTATTTTTTCTATATAAGTGCCGGCAGTACGGATATTTTGTATTTTATCTTTTACTGTGGGCATCTGAATTGCTGCTACTTTCATATGCGTCCTCTCCTTTCTTTTATCTATTATAGATTATAGCCGAAAAAAATCACATCGCCAATCCTACATTAAAGTTGCTTCCAATATTTTTATATGCTATATTAAAAACAAGCCGAAACATATCTGCTTCTACCAAAGATAAAAATTCTAAATATCCCGGAAACCCCGGAAAAGGAGCATTTCTTTGTTTCAAATCACATATTCTAAAAAGGCTGAAAAATTTTTACGAAAGCAAGATAAAACAACACAGTATCGACTATTTACTGCTATCAGCAAATTACCATTAGAGGGAAATATCAAAAAATTACAAGGTATCTCCGGCTATCGACTTCGTGTTGGAAATTACAAAGTACTATTCGATGTCAATGGATTCGTTGTTGATATCATAGATGTGGGAAATCGCGGACAAATATATAAAGGAGTGTGAGTATCATGTCTAATGTAAAAGAAAGAATTATAGGTGCAGTTACAATTATGAGCGAAGAAGAGGCTGAAAAAGTCTGGAACTTAATTCAGGCATCATTTATTTTGTCCGACGTTGAAGAAATAGAACCAGACCCAGAAGAATTGGAAGCACTACGCCGATATGAAGCTGGCGAGCCTGATTATCAACCATCCATCTCTGCTGAAAATCTGAAAAGAGAACTAGGATTATAATTTAAAAACATCCCCCACGCATGAACATTCCTTCCATGTGTGGGGGATATTGATTTTCCGCAGGTAAGTTGCTAAATGCACCTGCATTCAGTTGATTTAATTAATTATTCTTCATAACCATTCGGGTTATTAGACTGCCATCTCCAGGAGTCTGCGCACATTTCTTTAATACCGTTTTCGGCTTTCCATCCCAGTTCTCTCTCTGCTTTGGAAGCATCGGAATAGCAGGTTGCGATATCGCCTGGACGACGTGGCTTGATCACATATGGAATTTTAACACCTGTAGCAGCTTCAAAATTCTTCACAATATCAAGAACACTGTAGCCTTTTCCTGTACCAAGGTTGTAGATACTTAATCCGGAATTATCTTCGATTTTCTTAAGAGCTTTTACATGTCCTTTTGCAAGGTCAACTACGTGAATGTAATCTCTCACACCAGTTCCGTCCGGAGTATCATAATCATTTCCGAATACCCCAAGTTCTTTCAGTTTACCTACTGCAACCTGTGTAATATATGGCATCAGGTTGTTCGGGATTCCGTTTGGATTCTCTCCGATAGTTCCGCTCTTATGAGCACCGATCGGGTTAAAGTAACGGAGAAGAACTACGTTCCATTCCGGATCTGCTTTCTGAATGTCTGTCAGAATCTGCTCAAGCATGGATTTTGTCCATCCATATGGATTTGTGCACTGTCCTTTCGGGCACTCTTCTGTGATCGGGATAATTGCCGGATCTCCGTATACAGTTGCAGATGAGGAGAAGATAATGTTCTTTACATTATGTTTTCTCATGACATCTACCAGTGTTAAGGTTCCTGCAATGTTATTTTCGTAATATTCCCAGGGTTTGGCAACGGATTCTCCAACTGCTTTCAGACCTGCGAAATGAATACAGGAATCAATATCTTCTTTATCAAAAACTTCATTTAAAGCATCGCGGTCCAGGATGTCTGCTTTGTAGAATTTCACTGGTTTGCCTGTGATTTTGGAAACTCTTTCCAGAGATTTCTCACTTGCATTGCTTAAGTTATCCAGAACTACAACATCATATCCTGCATTCTGCAATTCTACAACTGTATGGCTTCCAATATAGCCTGCTCCACCTGTAACTAAAATTGCCATAATAATTCCTCCTAACCTGTCTTCCTGCTACAATACTTGTTTTTTTTGCAATTTCTGTTAATTTTTTCTTTTTCAACAATACCTATATTAGTTCACAGTATCAGAAATATCCTTGATAATTCTGAGTGTAATCTATAAAATTCTGCGGATATCCTGTTTCACATCTGCAAAATTTACCTCTGTATTTTACAGCACCCTATATTCAGAACTGTAAAATACCCTTGCCTGGCACATCATGTATTGTAGAAAATCCTGCGAAAATATGATTTCTCTCATATCCCCGCAGGATAATTCTATCCGAATCAGTTCATAAATACAAGTCTTTATGGACATGTACATTTTTTTATACCTGTTTATACTTATTTACAATCTCTTTCATCCGGGAAAGTTTTTCTTCCATGTCTTTCACCAGTTTAAACTGTGTTCTGCAGCGATCCAGATTATGTCCCTCTCTGTGAATCTTGAAATAATGATCTCCCTCCAGATAGTCTGTGAGGAAACGCATTCCACATTCAAAGGTCATAAGGATTGCTCCCATGGGAAGCATATCCAATTCTGTCTCAGTCAACGCACCACCACAGCCTTCAATGAAGCCTTTAACATAAACTTCATACAAGTGAAGATCGCAGGACACCTTCGTCAGGTCTTTCTCATCCTCTGCTCCGGTACTTGCGCCAAAACGGATAGAATCACCGAAATCATTTACGGAAAGCCCCGGCATTACAGTATCAAGGTCAATCACACAGATAGCTTTTCCCGTTGCATTATCAATCATAATGTTATTCAGCTTGGTATCATTATGTGTAACACGTAACGGCAGTTTTCCCTGATCCTGCATATCGCACAGGACATGTGCCAGGTCTGTGCGGTCCAGCACAAACTGAATCTCTTTTTCCACATCTGCGGCTCTGTGACATACATCTTTCTCCACAGCAGTTTTAAACTTATCCAGTCTGTCCACCGTATTATGAAAATTTACGATAGTTTCATGAAGAGTTTCTGCCGGATAGTCTGCAAGCAGCCTCTGGAAATGTCCAAAAGCAACTGCACTCTGGTAAAAATCTTCCTCATCTTTTACCATATCATAGCATGTGGCATCTTCAATGAACAAATATACTCTCCAGTATTCCCCGTCTTCATCTACATAATAAGGAAGTCCATCCTTTGTCATCACAAGATTCAGAGTCTCTCTCTCCACATCTCCACCGTTTTCCTGGATCTTTTTCTTCAGCCAGGCAGTAACACCGCTGACATTCTCCATCAGTTCCACAGGTTTGGTAAAAATACTCCTGTTCATTTTCTGAAGAATATAATGTTTGCCTGTACCGTAAGTCAGTCGGTAAGTATCATTGATATGTCCGCTTCCATAAGGAACACATTCTGTCAGATTATCTTCCAGAACAAATGCACTGGTGATATTCTTTATTTCCCGGTTAATTTCCACTCAATTATTCCTCCCATAATTTCTGTGGATACAGCCCTCCATCTTTTAAATTCTGAATGGCAGCTACTACCACAGGTTTATCTTCTTTGTAGGTTACACCATACCATTTATCCATAGATTTCAGAACTTTTACAGTTGCTCTCTTCTCACCGAGAAGTTCATCTACTACAAATGGCAGGAAATATTCGCATTTCAGCGGGTTTACTTTCAGATTCTCATCCAGGAATTTAGGGAATCTGTCTTTCAGCTCTTTCAGAATGCTTGCTGAAAATCCCCACATATTCATGGATACTGTACTGCCTTCCGGAAGCATGGTCCATGTTTTTCCATCGTCTTCTGTATAAGCTGTGCCGCCGTCATGCTTTTCGATATGGGTACGCTCGTTGATCTTAAGAAGATGTCCTTCTTCATCTGTAACGCACACACCTCTTGCCACATGGCCATTCTCTGTCAAAGTATTTTCCAGTTTATAGCCGACCATCATATATCTGTAAGTATCTGCGGTATCTTCGTTCTCTGTCAGGAAATCATATGCCATCTTAAATGCATGGCTTCCATAATAGTCATCTGCATTGATTACAACGAATGGTCCGTCGATTTCATTGATACAGCTTAATACGGCATGTCCGGTTCCCCATGGTTTCACACGTCCTTCCGGTACTTCATAGCCTTCCGGAATATTGTGAAGATTCTGGAAAACATATGATACTTCCAGCTGATTGCTGAGGCGGTCACCGATGGCGCTTCTGAAGTCTGCTTCATTTTCTTTTTTGATAATAAATACTACTTTTTGGAATCCGGCCTGTACTGCATCATAAATGGAGAAATCCATGATGATGTGTCCCTCTTTATCCACCGGATCGATCTGTTTCAGACCGCCGTAACGGCTTCCCATACCTGCTGCCATAACTACTAATACTGGTTTCTTCATAATTTTTTTCCTCTTTTCTTTAAATGTTTTTCGTTACTCTCAGATTGCCTGGTAACTTTTTTACATTCATCTTATCATACTATGATTTCGAGGTCAAAACGTGTTACATAATACCTTTCACAATCGCAAACGTTACTGTTCACTCCGTTCACAGTAACGTAGCCAAAATTCATTCCAGATTGCCTGCGGCAATGGAATTTTGGCTTGTATGTCTCGGGATTTTGGCATATTCATGCCAAAACACCTCGCGGGATAG
>ENA-OQDC01000624-OQDC01000624.1-human-gut-metagenome-genome-assembly--contig:-NODE-624-length-23466-cov-5.879644_pt1 | contig 23466 bp, 20 predicted proteins | sample MGYA00242770_ERZ504601 | MGnify/ENA primary metagenome ERZ504601 (study PRJEB26092, sample SAMD00036305) | human gut metagenome | host: Homo sapiens | study: EMG produced TPA metagenomics assembly of...
TGCCCGTATTTCACAAAAAGACGCAGGACTTCCTTTCCTCTGTTATGGTATCGTGCACAAGCGTTATTTAACTTTCCATCAGAAAATGTACCTGCACCGCCATTTCGCCGAACTGGACATTTAGACTCAGGATTTAGTTTGCCGGTTTTCCAGAAATCTTGTACGTCTTTCTGGCGCTCTTCCATAGAAGCACCACGTTCTAAAAGAATTGGACGGTATCCCATGCGTGCAAGCGCATAACCACAGAACAGACCGGCCGGTCCGGTCCGATTACAACAGGCCTGTAAGTCAGTACATGTGTTCCAGTCGGAGTGCAATGATAGCTATCATTTTCTTCTTTTATTGTAATATTTTTATTCCGGTTCTTTTTAATGATCCGCTTTTCATTCTGAACGTTTGCTGCAATCGTGTAAACATAAAAAAGATTTGGTTTCTTTCTGGCATCCAGAGATTTTTTTTCAATATGCCAGGTCAGAAGATCTGAACTGGAAATTTTTAATGTTGTATATATTTTCTTTTCAAGGTCACTTTTTTTTATGAGTAACCGGAAGCTTTAACTGACTGATTCTGATCATGTTTTCCTCCTTGTACATGTAATCGATAACTAAAAAAGGTCCACCGGACCTTTTTGTCGTATGCTTGGCAACGAAAAAAACCAAAGCCATTTTTAGCTTTCGCGAAAAATGCTTTGGTTTAGTATAGCTCATATTTATGTTTCAGACAAGTATACGATTAAAGTTTCCAGATATCCCGGTTATATTCGGCAATGGTCCGGTCAGAAGAAAAATATCCGGCTTTTGCAGTATTTATCAACATTTTTCCAGCCCAGTTCATACGATCCTCGTAGTCAGCCATTACGTTCTCTTTCACAGCAATGTATTCTTTTAAATCGAGCAAAGTCATAAACCAGTCTTTACTGATCAGATCTTTGTATAACCGGCACAGGTTTTCCGGGTCACCGATACGTATCATTTCTTTGCTGATAATAAAATCAACGAGATTTTGTATCAGTGGATCATTGTCGTAATATTGGTCAGAATGATATCCGGACGTCTCATATAATTGAATCACTTCCTGACTGGATTTACCAAAAATATAAATGTTATCTTTTCCGACCAGATTACAGATTTCAACATTGGCGCCATCCATAGTTCCCAGTGTCACAGCTCCGTTCAGCATGAATTTCATATTGCCGGTTCCACTTGCTTCTTTTGATGCAAGCGAAATCTGTTCAGAAATATCACAGGCAGGAATTAGATGAGATGCCTCTGTAACATTATAATTTTCAACCATAATCACTTTTAAATAAGGTGATACCTCAGGATCTGATAACGTAAGCTTTTGGAGGCAGAGGATCAGATGGATGATATCTTTTGCAAGTGTATAAGCAGGTGCAGCTTTTGCCCCAAAGATCATGGTGATCGGCCTCTGTGGAAGCTGGCCGGATTTGATCTGTTTATATTTATAAATGGCATAAAGCGCATTTAACTGCTGTCTTTTGTATTCGTGCAGTCTTTTGATCTGAATATCAAAAATGGAATTCGGATCAATGTCCAAATCTTGCTTTTCTTTTAAATGCATACATAGTTTTTGCTTATTCTTCTGCTTGATCTTAAGAAAATGATTCAATACCTTAGTATCGTTCTGATACTCAAGAAGTTTTTCAAGTTTCGAAGAATCTTTCTTCCAGGAATCACCGATTAGACTGCTGATATATTCCGAAAGTTCCAAATTACAGTGCATCAACCAGCGGCGGAATGTAATACCATTTGTTTTATTATTAAATTTTTCCGGATAGATCTGATAAAAAGCTTTTAATTCGGAGTTTTTTTAAAATCTCTGTGTGGAGGGCTGCAACTCCGTTTACACTAAAGCCATAGTGAATGTCCATGTGAGCCATATGCACACGGTCTTGCGAATCAATGATCGCAACAGACTCATCTTTATATTTTTCTTTTGCTTTAGCGTCTAATTTTTCAATAATCGGAACCAGTTGCGGCACGACCTCATTCAGATAATCGAGCGGCCATTTTTCCAAAGCTTCTGCCAGAATCGTGTGATTTGTATAGGCACATGTTCTGGATACGAGATCAGTTGCAGTATCAAAGTCAATGCCTTGCTCCATAAGAAGCCGGATAAGTTCCGGGATGATCATAGATGGATGGGTATCATTGATCTGAATGACAACATGTTCAGGAAGCGAAGTAAGTTCAAAATTCTGTTCTTTTAGTTCTTTTAAAATAAGCTTTGCACCACAGCAGACCATAAAATACTGCTGATAAATACGGAGCAGATGTCCGGCTTTATCACTGTCATCCGGGTATAAGAATAAAGTCAGGTTTTTGGCAATATTTTCTTTGTTAAAATGAATGCCATCTGTCACAAGTGATTCATCAATGGAGTCTGCATCAAAAAGATGTAGTTTGTTGATTCCGTTACCATATCCGGGAATGTCAATATCATACATGGACGCCTGTAAAGTAAAAGAACCAAACTGAACCGGAAAATGAACATCTGTTTTTATAAGCCAGTTTTCTTTTTCAATCCATGGATTTTTCAACTCTTTTTGCTTTTTGTTTTCAAAAACCTGTCGGAAGAGACCGTAATGATAATTCAGACCAATTCCCGCTCCAGGAAGTCCAAGTGTTGCTATAGAATCAAGAAAACAAGCAGCCAGGCGGCCGAGTCCGCCATTTCCAAGTGATGGTTCCGGTTCGAATTCTTCAATTTCCTCCAGAGATTTTCCGTTTTCATGTAAAAGCTTCTTTATATCATCGTAGATTCCAAGATTGATCAAATTGTTGGAAAGAAGTTTTCCAATCAAAAATTCTGCCGAAATGTAGTAAATCTTTTTTGTCCCTTGATTTGCTGTTTTCTCTTTGCATAATTCTTTTGTCAAATGAAGCAGTGCATAATAAACACTTTTATGATCAGCCGCTTCAATAGATGTCTGAAGCTGGTCTTCCAAATATTTTTTGTAATTCATTGTTACTCTCCTTTTTGTTGTAAACTGCGCGCGCATAATTGAGTAATTTTTTTAATTTTTGCTGCCAGATTATCCGTGAAGCTGTCTGCGTCTGAACGCCAGACCCAGTTTCCACCTAATGTAGAAGGGGTATTTATGCGTGCTTCGCAGCTAAGACCTAAGTAGTCCTGAACAGGAATAATACATGTATCTGCCACACTTCTCATAGCGAGCCGAATATAATCCCAATGAATGTCTGCTTCCGGAGTAAATCGATTTCCAATATATTCCAAAGCCATTTCTTTATCTTCTTCTTTTAAAGCTTGATACCATCCTTGAAGCGTATCATTATCATGGGTACCGGTGTATACAACACAGTTTGGATGATAATTGTGTGGAAGATAATCACTGTCTTCCCTGGAATCAAAAGCAAATTGAAGAACTTTCATACCTGGGTACCCACTATCTTTTAAAAGTTGTTTTACGGAATCTGTCAAAAATCCAAGATCCTCAGCAATAATTGGAAGATCACCAAGTTCTTGTTTTATTTTGTGAAATAAATCCATACCAGGCCCCTTTTCCCAGTGCCCGTTTTCAGCAGTTGGATCACCATAAGGAATGCTGTAATATTCATCAAAGCCTCGGAAATGGTCAATTCGCATAATATCATATAGTCTAAAACAACCTCGGATCCGGTTTACCCACCAGGAAAATCCGGTTTCTTTGTGATAATCCCACCGATATAAAGGATTCCCCCAAAGCTGTCCGGTAGCAGAAAAACCATCTGGAGGACATCCGGCTACTGCTGTTGGCTGTCCACTTTCATCTAATTGGAACAACTCTGGGTGTGCCCACACATCTGCACTGTCATAAGCAACATAAATTGGGATATCTCCAATAATCTGAATCCCTTTTTGATTTGCATATTCTTTTAACATGTTCCATTGTTTGTAGAATTCGTATTGTAGAAACTGATAAAAATGAATTTCATCTGTAAGTAAGTCCTGATAATGCGAAATTGCATCTGGTCTGCGAAGACGGATATTTTTCTCCCATAGATTCCAGCCAGCTCCATGAAAATAATCTTTTACAGACATATAAAGAGCATAGTCTGAAATCCATTCATTTTGTTCGTTCAGAAAATCCACGTAATCAGAAGAATTCATGATCTGCTGTTCTTTTGCATGTTCATAAGCTACCTTTAAGATATGAAATCGGTTCTGATAAAGCATGCCATAATCTATCTGATTCGGATTATTACCAAAATCTGCCTGCCTGCATATGTCGTCTTCAAGCAGTCCTTCCCGGGTCAGTGTTTCAAGATCAATAAAATAAGGATTTCCGGCAAAAGTCGAAAATGACTGGTAAGGAGAATCCCCATAACTGGTCGGGCCAAGTGGCAGAATCTGCCACAGTGACTGGCCGCTTTTTTGCAGCCAGTCGACAAATTTATAAGCTTCCTTTGAAAATGATCCGATTCCGTATGCACCAGGAAGTGCAGATACCGGCATTAAAATTCCACTTTGTCTCATGATATAAACTCCTTTTTTCAGGCATGTACCTACCCTTTAACGGCTCCTGCTGCCACACCCTTGATAATATGTTTCTGACAGGACAGATAAAAGATGATGACAGGGATAACTGCAAGAATCAAAGCAGCCATAACAGCACCCATATCAACACGGCCGTAGCTTCCCTTCATATACTGGATTGCGATAGAAATTGTCTTATATTTGTTCAGATCCAGTACCAGATAAGGAAGTAGGAAGTCATTCCAGATCCACATTGTCTCAAGAATACCAACAGAGATGTAGGTCGGTTTCATGATCGGAAGTACTACACTGAAAATGTACGGATCGGTGTGCAGCCGTCTATCATTGCTGCTTCCTCTATCTCGATTGGAATTGATTTGACAAATCCACAGAACATAAATACTGCAAGACCTGCACCAAAGCCCAGATAAATAATAATGATACCCCAAGGAGTACGAAGTCCGGTACGGTCAGCAACCAGTGACAGGGTGAACATAACCATCTGGAAAGGTACGACCATTGAAAATACGCATAAAAGGTAAAGCATTTTTGTAAATTTAGATTTGACTCTTGTAATGTACCATGCACACATAGAAGTACATACAAGGATCACAAGTACGGAACCAACTGTGATAAATACAGTCCAGCCGACTGCACTCAGCAGTTCATATTTGTCAATTGCGGACAGGAAGTTATCGATTCCTACCCAGGTCTGCTTTGTCGGGAATTTGAATGGTTCTTTGTTGATAAATACTTTATTTTTAAATGAGTTGATCAGCACGATCAGGATCGGCATGATATATACAACGCCGATGATCGCAAATGCACCTGTTCCAAACCAGCTTAATTTACTTGTTTTTTTCTTCATTACTGCTGTACCTCCTTAGAACGTGTTGCACGTAACTGGATCATACCGATCACAACTACGATTGCAAAGAAGATGACTGCCTTCGCCTGTCCGACTCCTTCCCATCCGGTACGTCCGTAGAACGTATTGAAGATATTAAGCGCCATCATCTCAGACATCTTAGACGGTTCACCGGCTGTCAGGGACAGGTTCTGATCGAATAACTTGAATCCGTTTGTAATTGACAGGAACATACAGATTGTGATCGAAGGCATCATCATCGGAATTGTTACCTTGAATAATGTCTGGATCTTATTTGCTCCGTCAATCTCTGCTGCCTCGATCACATCTCCCGGAATAGACTGAAGACCGGCAATATAAATGATCATCATATAACCGATCTGCTGCCAGCTGACCAAAATGATCAATCCCCAGAATCCATACCACTCATTCAGAGCAAGTGCGGTACCATATCTGGAAAGGACTCCGTTAAAGATCAGCTGCCAGATATATCCAAGTACGATACCACCGATCAGGTTCGGCATGAAGAAGATCGTACGGAAGATATTTGTTCCGTGCATTTCTTTTGTCAGTGCCATTGCAAGTGCAAATGCTATGATGTTAATGATTAGAAGAGATGCAATCGCGAACAGTACGGTATACCAGAATGAATGACGGAATGCCGTATCTTTCAGTGCTTCTATGTAATTTGAAAATCCTACGAATTTCGCGTCTGTTACGGTTGTAAATTTACAAATGAAAGCCAGATTCCCATAATAAAAGGAACGATAAAGCCAAGAATAAATGCAAAAATCGTTGGAAGCACGAAAATCGGCATATAACGTTTGATGGATTTTTCCATAATAAATTCCTCCTTCCATGCAGAGAATCTCCGCTTCATTTCCCTGCACTTTTTCATAAAAGCGGCGGGTGTTTCTTGCAACCGCCCGCCACTACTCACTTCATATAACTATTTTCGATTGTTACATTTTTCATTTTTATTTTGCTGCTGCAGCTTCTTTTGCCCATCCGTCAACGAATGCTGTTGTAACTTTTGCCCAGTTTGCATCTGTCGGATCTGCTGCGTAACTTGTCAGTGCAGAACCCACTCCGTTCTTCCACTCTTCTGAAGGCATTGTTGAGAAGTTCCAAGATACAGGAGTCTTTCCGTCTTCTGTATATTTGTTTGCTTCGTTAACAAGTACGTTGTCTGATTTCAGGTTCTTCTTAAATGGAATTGTGAATCCCATGTCTTTGCACATTGCCTTTACACCATCATCAGATGTTACACACCAGTTCATGAAATCAAGTGTTGCCTGAATGTCGTCTTCAGATGCTTTGGAGTTTACACACCAGTAGTTCTCTGTACCTGTACAGATTCCCTGATCTTCTTCGCCTTCTACACCGATGTAGATTGGAAGGATTCCAAGATTGTCATCTCCGACGTCTTTGATGTTGTTATATTCCCATGTACCATTCTGGTAGAAGACTGCATCACCTGTTACGAAATCTGCTGTTGCATCGTCAGCTGTCTTTGTAGAAAGTTCTGTTGGTTTGCAAGTAGCGTTGTTGATGTAGAGATCCCAGATCTGACGGTAGTTATCAAGGTATGTTCCTTTGATAGCATCTGTGTTATCGATTCCTTCATCTTTGTATTCATAGTAGATTGGAAGGTTTGCCAGATGAGTTTTGAATCTCCAGTCAGATGATCCGTCCATACCAGCGGATGTAAATGCTGAGAATCCAAGTTTGTCCTTATTTGCTGTGATATCTTCTACAACTTTCTTGAAGCTGTCAAAGTTAGTGATATCATCAGCTGAGTATCCTGCTTTCTTTAACAGTTCTTTGTTGTAAATGATTCCGTAGCTTTCTATTACGTATGCGATTCCTGACATCTTGTCGCCGTCCATCAGTGCGAAATCATCACTTGTCAGCTGTTTTGCAACATCAGAATCTTTCAGATCGTAGCAGTAATCTTTCCAGCTTGCAAGTCCAACCGGTCCGTTTACCTGGAACAGTGTCGGAGCATTGCTCTTAGCCATCTCAGATTTTAATGTCTTTTCGTATTCTCCGGATGCTGCTGTAAGTACTGTTACATCCACTCCTGTTTCTTTTGTATACTCTTTTGCCAGATCCTGCCACTGCTCATCCTGTTCTGGTTTGAAGTTTAAGTAGTATACTTTTCCTTTTGCGTCTTTCTTGTCTGACTTGCTGTCAGAAGAGCTTCCACATCCTGCAACCATTCCTGTTGCCATGGCTGCTACCAGCATTGCTGATACAACTTTACGCATTTTCATAATTCATTTCCCTCGCCTTTCTTTTTTTGAAACCTTCGTTTCTCTTGTTGTCATTATATTAACAGAAATGCGCTCAAACCCTGTATCAATAAAACAACCTGATATACAAAAAAACATATCTATTGTTCTTCTTCAAACTGCCGGATGCTTTCGTCTTCTGCCTGCGTGAATTCCTGCTCCGTTATCTTTCCCTGTACCAGGTCCGCCAGACATTCTCCCAGTACATCCTCCTGCAGCAGTGAATTCCACTTCACCTGATAATTCGGTACAATCTGTGGATTTCCCGTATAAGCCTTCAGATAATCATCCAACAGCGTTCCTTCCTGTCTTGTCCTGCTGTTCAGCAGCTCTTCTTTCTGTTCTTTATTCAGTTTCGTTCTGAATTTCAGGAACTCAACTGCGCCTTTTTTTACTTTTTCACTATAAGTTGATACAACTGCCCAGCCGAACGTCTCCGGCGATCCTATCAGTTTATTTTCAGGAAATGTAGAAAAACATACTTTTTTCTGCATTTCATCCGGAATCTGATCAATCATCCAGTAACCATTGGGGATCATTGCTGCATTTTCTGCCACGAAATTATCATAAGCTATGTCAAAATCATTATGTAACGCATCCTGGGTCGTATATTGGAATAATTTTTTTAATGTACCGGCTATCTTAAGCCCCGGCTCATTCTGATAGGTATCCGGATATAATTGCTTCATGAATGCCGCACCTTCTTCACTTCCTGCTACTTCTGCCGTTGCAAGCAGCATTGGGGCCCATGCCATTCCTTCCGTATGCAGGGCAAGCGGCGTGATCCCTGCTGCTTTTAGTTTCTCACAACATTTCCAGAATTCTTCCCATGTCTCAGGGAATCTGCTGATTCCTGCCCGTTCATATAACTCCCGGTTCCAGAAAACCCCTGAGCAGGCGAATGCCGCCGTGCTGACCGGACCCAGATAAATTTTTCCATCCTCTTCCCGGACCGATTCCATTACTGACGGTTCGATCATATCTTTCCATTCCTGATCTTCGTTAATGTACGGCGTGAGATCCTCAATCCTGCCTTTCCTGATCATCATCTGATAGAAAGACGGAAGCATGCGCAGATCAGTGATAATAGCCGGTAATTCATCTGTCACATTCATACGTTTCAGATTCTTCCGGTATTCTTCCTCTGTCTCCATCACCCAGTCCACATCTATATGATACTTTCCTTTGTATGCCCTGTTGAACCGCTCCACCACTTCCTCTTCATTCTTATTACCGGTACTGGAATCCACGGTAAGGATCATCGGGATCTCTACTACTTTATCCTTTTTTCTGGTCCGTGTATCCTCTTTTCCCGCACAGCCGGTCAGTGCTGTCAGCATGACGATCACCACCACTGCTGCCATAATCCGTCTACTGTTCACTGTTTTCTTTCCCGTCATTCGGGATCTGGATAACACAGACGGTTCCATTTGTATCAGATTCATAGAAAACTCTCACATCCTCCCCATACTTTAACCGCAGTCGTGTAATAATATTTATCACACCGTAACCATGTTTTTTGTCTTCAAAACTGTCTTTCATTTTTGATACCGGTATCTCTGACAGTCCGTTTAACTTCTCCGCCATCTGCTCTTCCATCGGAGTTCCGTTATTATAAACACTGAACGTAAGCTGTCCGGCCTGTTCAGTGACACTGATCCTTATCAGACCGCCTTCGAAGATATCACAAAATCCATATTTGACTGCATTTTCCACAATCGGCTGTAAGATCAGCTTTAATATCCACCTTGTTTTCAGCTCTTCTCCACATTCGATCTCATAATGGAACAGATTCTCATTGCGGATCTGCTGGATCTCCATATAACTTTTTACATTTTCCAGTTCATCTTCTACTGTCACAATCTCACGGCCTTTGCTCAGTGACAGGCGCAGATACTTTGACAGTGCCTGTATCATCTTCATCGTCTTTTCTTCCCCGTTGATCCGCGCCAGCATATAGATGGTATCCAGGGTATTATAGAGAAAATGCGGATTGATCTGGCTGATCAGCGTATTCATCTCACTGATTCTTAGTTCTTTCTGCTGATTCTTGACCTCGTTCTGGAACTCTTCGATATTCTTTAACATCTCGTTATAGGCATGCCCGATCTTATCCAGTTCTGTGTCCGTATGGATCTGAATGGTATGTGTAAAATCATTTCCATCAAAACTTGTCATGGCATCACTGATCTGTCTGATCGGCCGGGTAAATGTCTTTGATGCATAAAGACTTAATACAAACGCCAGCACCGCGATCACCGCATAGATAGTGAGTAATACGATCAATATCTGCGTCAGTCCCTGATTCAATATCGCATCCGGAACCAGTGTAAAGATCACCATCCCTGTCTCTGCCTGCCGGTATGCCTGTAAAATCCCGCCTTCTATCTTTTTTCCTTGCACGATCACGCCGGATTTTTTCGTTCTGGTCAGTTCCGTAATCTTCTTCATTGTCTTTTTTCCGATATTGAAATCTTCCGGATCCTGCTGGATACAGGTCTTTCCTTCCGGGCTTATGATTCCCACCGCAACATCTTTTGCAATCTTCTTATCTTTATCCATCACATTTTCCAGAAACTGTTGATTCATCTTCAGATACACGATTCCAGGCTCATGTGCATAATCCATACTGTTCACATATCTTCCGATAAACAAAGCTTCGTCCCCCGTGCCAAACAGGTAATCCCGGGTCCAGATCCACTGCGTCTTCGCATACTCATCCCCCATTTTTTCCCGCAGACCACTGCTTTGAAAATCCGAATAACCAATCTGGGAATAGGATTTTGCGTAAACGTTTTTTTTATTATCAATGTAGCAGTAATCAGCGACATGATTCAGATCTATATATGCAAAATATTTGCTCAGTGTATTCTTCTCTACTTCCTGCAGTTCTTTATTCTTCAGACTCTTCTGCACATCATTTTCCAGGATGATCTCTGCTGTCACGGCATCCGTCTTCCGGTAGAGATTATCCAGAGCTATCCCCATCTTCTCATTCATAAATTCATACTTATCCACAATCACATCTGTCATATTCCGTCTGACATAAGTCCATACACAGATGCTGGAAAGAACCAGTGCCAGTATCAGAAGCGTGCACATATAGTTCAGATACTTTTTCTGGATTCCTGACATTTTACTTTTTTTCATACTTCATATTCCCTTTTGTAATCTCTCGGAAGCTGTCCTGTATATTCTTTAAACAAATGTGAAAAATAGGATGGATTACTGATTCCGACCTGCTCGCAGATATTACCGATGCTGGTTCTTCCGTCTTCCAGCAGTCTCTTTGCCAGCTCCATTCTACGCTGCAACAGATATTGTTTGAATGTCATATGAAAGGTATTCTTGAATACCCGTCCAAAATATACCGGATTCAGATATACATGTGTCGCCACTGATACAATCGAAAGATCTTCATTATCCAGATGTTCATCTATATATGCCACAGCCGCTGCAATATATTCTTTTGATCCCTTATTCTCTTTCTTCTCTACATTTTTCAGTCTTTTTTCAATAGCAGTTCCCAGAATCTTGTAACAGACATCCACCGCTTTTGCCGCCTTTAAGTTTCTCATATTCGAATAATAATTTTCAAATTGCTGGTTCAGTGATTCGTCCATCCCGTAACTGTCTTTTAACATGAATTCTGTCTTTACCATGATCTTGTGCATATACTGGCATTGCAGTTCTTCTCTGTGTGGCAGTTGGTAAATAAAATGTACAAATGCCTGCTTTAACTGTACAGCGTCGTTCTTCCGCACGCTGTTGACCACCATCATCTCTGCCTCCGCCGGATATGGGCTTTCCTCTTTTTCTTCAACAGTCTCCGGGATTGTAAATACTCCCGCTCCGGATGCATTTGTAACAGCGAACAATCTCTGCGCTTCTTCGAAACTTCTTCTGATTCCGCGGATCCCTTTATATGGTTTGGATATTGCTGCAATAACCGGGCTGTTCTCTTCTTTTTTTACCTCTTCCAGTAGTTCTTTCAGCTCATGTACCGCTGTGTTCTCCTGCGTCTTTATAATAAATGTACGATGTCCTTCTTCACTTTCGAATTTCCAGTATGTGAATCTCTCTGCGATCTTTTCTTCAATCATTCTGACCATGGAAAATCTCGAGGCTTCATATTCCAGTTCATTGGTAATCTTATAGGCCAGATCAAGATCTGCATATACTGTAATAAACCGGTCTCCTTCCTTCATGACATCCTGCAGCGTATGGAAGACTTCATCTACTTTTTCTTCCGGCAGCCGGTTCTGGACATATTTTTGCACGACAACCTGCAGAAATCCATCTCCGTCCTTTTTCAGAAGTCTCTCCCAGCGGTCATACTTTTCCTCATTTCTGATCTGATCTTCACAGATTTTACCGACATCTGTCATCGTCGCCTGTAATTTTTCATCTTCAATCGGCTTCAGAAGATATGCGAATGCCCCCAGATCACATGCCTTCTTCGCATATTCAAAATCCCTGTATGCACTTAATACCACGAACTGACATTCCGGGTTTTCTTTCTTGATTTCTTCCATTACCATAAGTCCGGAAATCTGTTTCATCCTGATGTCTGTCAGCACTACGTGTGGCTTTTTTTTCGCGTATTACCTTTAACGCCTGCTCGCCGCTCTGCGCAAAACCAACCACCTCATATCCCATACCGTTCCAGTCATACGTCTTCACCAGACCCTCCAGCAGGATCGGCTCATCATCTACGATCACCAGTTTTAACAACCCCATAGTACACCTCATACCTTTTATTAATACCATCTTAACATATTACAGTCTCATTCTATAATTTTTTATACTTTTTCTTTACCAAAAATCATATCTGTTATGCAAAAAATCATACTTTTTATATCAAAAATTATACTTTTATGAAAAATCAGAGGTTTTGACATATACAAAACAAAAAGAAAAACACAATATCCAAAACGTTTCCATTCCCTTCTCAGTGAATCCATCGTTTGAATATTGTGTTTTCTTTTTGTTTCCTGTTATGTTTATCTTGCGCAGACTTCTGTCGTTTTTCTGATCTTCTTGATCAGTTCATCTGTAAATGCGCCTTTTTTCATTCTCCACATCCAGTTACCGCCGAGTGTAGATGGCATATTAATTCTTGCCTTATTACCAAGTCCCAGATAATCCTGTACCGGAATGATGCACGTATCTGCCACACTTCTCATCGCCAGACTTATGAAATCCCAGTGTACTTCTTCATCCGGAGTGTATGGATTATTCAGATATTCCTTTGTCATCTCTTTATCTTCTTCGGAAAGTGTCTGATACCATCCCTGAAGGGTATCGTTATCGTGGGTTCCTGTATAGACTACACAGTTTTTATCATAATTATGTGGAAGATAATCACTGTCCTCTCCTGCCACAAATGCGAATTCCAGTACTTTCATTCCCGGATAACCACTGTCTTTTAACAATTGTCTCACCGTATCCGTCAGGAATCCCAGATCTTCCGCAATGATCGGAAGGTCACCTAATGTTTCCTTCATCTTAAGGAACAGATCCATGCCCGGTCCCGGCATCCATTCACCATTCTCTGCCGTCTCATCTCCATACGGGATTGCATAATATTCATCAAACCCACGGAAATGATCGATACGGATGATGTCATATAATTTAAAGCAGCAGGCCACCCGCTTCATCCACCAGTCATAGCCTGTCTTCTTATGGTAATCCCATGCATACAATGGATTTCCCCACAGCTGCCCGGTTGCCGAAAATGCATCCGGCGGACATCCCGCTACCGCAACCGGCAGATTCTCTTCATCTAACTGGAACAGCTTCGGATTCGCCCAGGTATCTGCACTGTCAAATGCTACATAGATCGGGATATCCCCGATAATCTCAATGCCTTGTTCATTGGCATATGTTTTCAGTCCGGCCCACTGTCCGGCGAACAAATACTGCAGAAATTCATAAAAATCAATCTCTGCACTTAATTGTTCCTGATATGCCGCAATTGCTTCCGGCTTACGCAGCCTGATGTCTTCCTCCCACTGATCCCAGCTTTTTCCGTCAAATGAATCTTTCACTGCCATATACAATGCATAATCCGCAAGCCATGCTTTTTCTTCTTCCAGATAAGTACGGTATGCCTTACTTTCCATCAATCCGTTCTTTTTGGCTCTTTTATATGCAAGCTTTAAGACTTTAAATCTTGCATTATATATTTTTTCATAATCGATTTCTTCTTCATTCTCTCCGAAATCTGCCTGGTCACACTCTTCTTTTGTCAGAAGTTCATCCTCGATCAGCGTCTCCAGATCGATAAAATACGGGTTTCCCGCAAATGTTGAAAAAGACTGATACGGTGAATCACCGTATCCTGTCTGTCCAAGCGGCAGGATCTGCCACAATTTCTGTCCTGCTTCTTTTAATATATCTACAAATTCATACGCTTCTTTTGAAAAACATCCGATTCCATATGCTCCCGGAAGTGCAGAGACCGGCATTAACATTCCACTCTTTCTCATTAACTTTCGTTCCTTCCTCGTTATGATACTTATAATTAAGTATAGCAGTGTTCTTTGGATGCTTCAAATAAAAAGTATACTCTGTATATAAGAAATCATAGATTATTCCACAGATGTCACTGTATAATCCTTGTCTTCTACTGTCTTCTTCAGCACATCATCTGTGATCTCTGCATTTAATGTCAGCTCTGCTGTTCCTGCCTCATGACTTACAACCGCTTCATCTACCTGTGGAAGTGCTTCCAGTGCTTTCTTTACGGCTGCCTCACAGTGTCCACACATCATTCCCTCAATATGCATTATTTTTTTCATTGTCTTGTCCTCCTTCTTGGATCTCTTTTTTCTTTTTTGGCTTTTAATTTTTTATCTTTTGATGCATCATACATCTTAAAAAGATTCAATCTCAATGCGTTCGATACTACGCAGAAGCTTGATAAACTCATGGCTGCCGCACCGAACATCGGATTTAATTTCCACCCGAACAGCGGATACCATACACCAGCCGCAAGCGGGATTCCGATAATATTATAGAAGAATGCCCAGAACAGGTTCTCATGAATATTACGGAGTGTCGCACGGCTCATGCGGATTGCTGCCGGCACATCACTTAACCGGCTCTTCATCAGAACAACATCTGCCGCATCGATCGCAACATCCGTTCCGGCTCCGATCGCAATACCCATATCGGCTCTTGTAAGTGCCGGCGCATCGTTGATACCGTCTCCGACCATCGCAACTTTTCCTTTTTCTTTCAGCTTACAGATCACCTGCTCTTTTCCTTCCGGAAGTACGCCTGCAATCACTTCATCCACTCCGGCCTGCTGCCCGATGGCTTTTGCAGTACGTTCGTTATCTCCGGTCAGCATGACTACATGGATTCCCATGTTCTGTAATTCTTTGATCGCCTGCGGGCTGTCTTCTTTGATGACATCCGCCACTGCGATTACACCTAATAAACGGTCTTCATTTCCGAAGAATAATGGTGTCTTACCTGCTTCGGCAAGTTTCTCTGCTTTCTTCTGCATATCTCCATCAACGGATACCTTACTGCTGATAAATGTATGATTTCCTCCATATAATGTATGCTCATCCAGTATGGCTGTCAGACCGTTACCCGGAAGAGCCTGGAATCCGGTAACTTCTTCGATGTCGGCATTTTTCTCTTTTGCATTTTCAAGAATTGCTCTTGCCAGTGGATGTTCACTCTTATTCTCCAGTGCATACGCACATTTTAATAAGGTATCTTCTGTCACTCCCGCTGCCGGAATGATATCTGTCACTTTCGGTTCTCCACTTGTGATCGTACCAGTCTTATCCAGCGCAACAATTTGCATCTTTCCAGTCTCTTCCAGCGAAACTGCTGTCTTGAACATAATACCATTTCTGGCGCCCATTCCATTTCCGACCATAATTGCTACCGGTGTTGCAAGTCCGAGCGCACATGGACAGCTGATCACCAGCACCGCAATTCCTCTGGATAATGCAAAGCCAATACTCTGTCCTGCGATCAGCCATACAATAATTGTGATCACTGCAATCGTGATAACCGTTGGCACAAATACTCCGGATACACGGTCCGCAATCTTTGCGATCGGTGCTTTTGTTGCAGCCGCATCACTTACCATCTGGATGATCTGTGAAAGTGTCGTATCTTCGCCGACTCTGGTCGCACGGCACTTCAGATATCCGGACTGATTTACAGTTGCGGCCGATACCTTATCACCGACAGCCTTATCTACCGGAATACTTTCACCTGTAAGAGCAGATTCATTGACCGCACTGTTTCCTTCTATGACTTCTCCGTCAACCGGAATATTCTCTCCCGGCTTTACAACAAAGCAATCTCCCTTTTGTACCTGTTCAATCGATACCTGAACTTCTTTTCCAGCACGGATCACAACCGCTGTCTTTGGCGCAAGCTTCATCAATCCTTTTAATGCGTCGGTCGTCTTTCCTTTTGATCTTGCCTCCAGCATCTTTCCGACCGTGATCAGTGCAAGGATCATAGCTGCTGATTCAAAATAAAAATCATGCATATAAGACATTACTGCATCCATATCCCCATGCATCTGCGCATCTGTCATTGCAAACAGTGCATACGTACTGTATACAAAAGACGCTCCGGATCCAAGTGCCACCAGGGTATCCATATTCGGTGCCCGGTGGATCAGTCCTTTGAATCCACTGATGAAAAACTTCTGGTTGATCACCATGACTGTAATCGTCAGAAGCATCTGTAATAGTCCCATCATTACATGATTGTCTTTCATGAATCCCGGGACCGGCCATCCCCACATCATATGTCCCATGGAGAAATACATCAGGACGATCAGGAATCCAAGTGATGCAATCAGACGCTTCTTTAATGCCGGTGTCGTTCTGTCTTTTAACATATCTTCTCCGGCAGATGCTGATGACGACTGTGTCTTTGCCGCTCCTTCTCCTTTTTTCGATGCTCCGTATCCGGCATCTGCGACTGCCTTAATGATCTCCTGTTCACTTGCAGTTCCCTCTACTCCCATAGAGTTGGTAAGCAGACTTACCGAGCAGGATGTTACACCCGGCACTTTCAAAACTGCTTTTTCGACTCTGCTGCTACAGGCTGCACAGCTCATCCCGGTTACTATATATTGTTCCATTGTTGTCTGTTCCCTCCTGTCATTATTATTTTTCTTATTCCTTTATAGTAAACTCAGAAAATGCTTTCCGAGCAGACTATACATCTATAAACTTTACTTACCGCATCAGCTTCTGTAACACCTTTACCAGTTCATCAACCGTCTCATCTTTTCCGTCCCGGATGTCATCTGCCACACAGGTACGGATGTGATTCGCCAGCAATACTTTATTAAAGCTGTTCAGTGCCGCATTCACCGCTGATACCTGTACCAGAATCTCCGGACAATAAGCGTCCTTTTCCAGCATTCCTTTGATGCCGCGTACCTGACCCTCAATCCGGCTCAGACGATTCATCAGATCCTTGTATTCTTTATCCGAACGATGCTTGGACGAGTGACAACAGCATTCTTTTTCTGATTTGTTTTCCATATTATCTGTATTCTTGTCTTCCATAAGCATACTCCTTTCATATCCATACCCTTACGGGGTATATGTATTTTACCTCTTATTATCACATAAGTCAAGGAATATATGCGTTCTTGATATATGTTTTCATTTATTGGTAGTTCCAATACAATTTTTAAAAAATGTCTATTTTATTTGACTTTCAAAATTTATAAGGAATATAATTCTTGCTGAAGGAAATAATGATAGCAGAACTGGAGGTTATATTATGCTGGAAGAACAGGCTATGATAACATTCTTAAAAAAATTCGATGAACACCCTTTCCTGGTCAAAATTAATGGACACGAACATCTGATCGGCGAAGGCGCACCTACATTTACCGTAAATTTCAAAAAGGTCATCCCATTAAAGGATCTGGTCACCAGTACTTCTCTTGCACTTGGAGAAGCTTACATGGATGGTGATCTTGATATTGAGGGAAACCTTTATCAGGCACTTGATAACCTTCTTGGTCAGATGGGTAAATTTTCAACTGATGAACATCATTTGAAATCTATCATGTTCCCATCTTCATCAAAGAAAAACCAGAAAAAAGAAGTCAGCAGTCATTACGATATCGGAAATGACTTCTACAAACTCTGGCTCGATGAAACAATGAGTTATTCCTGCGGATATTTCAAACATGAAGATGATACCCTGTATCAGGCGCAGAAGAATAAAGTTGATTACATTCTTGAAAAGTTATATCTGAAAGAAGGTATGACTCTTCTTGATATCGGATGCGGCTGGGGATTCCTTCTGATTGAAGCTGCTAAGAAATATAAAATTAAAGGTACCGGCATCACCTTAAGTGAAGAACAATACAAAGAATGCCAGAAACGTATCAAAGAGGAAGGATTGTCCGACTATCTGGAAGTCAAGCTAATGGACTACCGTGATCTTCCTTCTGACGGCAAGATGTATGACCGCGTTGTCAGCGTCGGTATGCTCGAACATGTCGGCCGTGAGAATTATCAGTTATACTTAGACTGTGTCAGCAAGGTCATGAAAGACGGCGGTCTGTTCCTGCTCCACTTCATCAGTGCATTAAAAGAGCATCCTGGTGATCCATGGATCAAGAAATACATCTTCCCGGGCGGATCTGTTCCCAGTCTTCGTGAAGTCATGAACTGCATGACAGAAGATAACTTCCATACCCAGGATATCGAGGACTTACGTCTTCACTATAACCGTACGCTTCTCTGCTGGGAGAAAAACTTCAAGGATCATATTGAAGAAGCGCATACAATGTTTGATGAACGTTTCTTAAGGATGTGGGATATGTACCTCTCTGCATGTGCCGCTACCTTCCATAACGGAATTATTGATATCCATCAGATTTTAATGACAAAGGGAATTAATAATAATCTTCCTATGACGAGATGGTATTAAAAAAATGAATCAGCCGTGGATATGAACAATATTTCCCGGCTTTAATAAAGATGAATACCATGCCGCACTTGGCATCTAATACACATGCATAAAAAAGGAGCGGAGCCGGAATCCTGCCACTCCTGACAAAATCCCGGCTCCGCTCCTTTTCGATATGTATTCATTTCAATCAGAACGTCGTCTAATTTACCATACTATCCTTTATTCATTCTCCGTTCGATACCTACTCTTTGGATTTACTTCTTTCTTTTTTAAATACACGTATCATGAAATAACTAAATCCGCCAATATATCCAACCAGTGTAATCACCATCATAATAATTGCATCCATCGTCATAGTTCATACCTTCTTTCTATTATTTTGCAGCTTTGTTATCTTTCATAGCTCCCTTTGCAGTCTTTGTATTAAAGAACCTGGAAAGTGCAAGACCTACAATGATCACTACTCCGAACTGAAGTAATACAGTTCCTGTATTATCCTGTATAATAAACGGATTCAGCCATGTATCCGGGAACCATTCTTTTGTCTGTAATAACCAGTAAACTACCATGATCACTACCAGAACCGGTATCAGATACATACATCCGGTATAATATGCTTTTGGAAGATGTACATCTGCACCTTTTGCATTTACTTCCTGTGTACGTAATTTTTCCACACCATATTTCCATGCCAGGATTGCAATAAAGGCACCACTTACCAGAAGTCCGATTCCCCATACCCAGTCCTGATTATCAATGTTAACCAGTGACCAGCATGAGAAGCATCCTACTAAGAATCCTGCGAAGCAGACACTGACAACCGCTTTCTTCCGCGGCAATCCAAGGTCAACAACACATTTTACTCCAACTTCGATCATAGAGAACAGTGATGTGATTGCTGCAATTGCAAGTAATCCAAAGAAGATAAAGGAAATAAATCTTCCGCCCGGGATTGTTGTAAATAACTGATAAATGTAAATAAATGTAAGTCCGAAGTTTCCCTGACTGAGTGCTTCATTCGCTGCTTCCGGTGTAGCTGAAAGTGCACAGATTGCCGGGATAACTACCAGTGCCGAGAGGATTGCTCCAAGGTTATCACCAAGTCCCATGATCAGACAGCTTGTCGGAACATCTTCCTCTTCTCCTACGTAGTTCGCATATGTAATAATGAATCCCCATCCGGCTCCGGTGCTCCATGCTGCCTGGATGAATGCCTGAATCCATGTATTCGGGCTTAAAATGTACTCTTTCTTAACAGTAAAGAGATACTGAAGTCCCTGACTTGCTCCATTTAATGTGACTGCGTAAATTGCTAATCCCACAAGGATGATAAACAGTGCCGGTATCGCTACTTTACAGAATTTTTCAATTCCACCTGCAATTCCCTGATAAACAATGAAACATGCAAGTGCAAATCCAATCGCATGGAATAAAATAACCTGTGCCTGAGAATCTGTAAATGCTGTCCACATTGCCGATGTCGTCTCTGTTGACAGATTCGGTTTAAATGCTGAAGTAACAGAATTAACTGCGTATTTCATACAATATCCCTGAAGTACACAATAATAACTCATCAGGAAGAAACATACTGCTGCAACAAAGAATCCCATCCATGTATATTTCTTTCCACCTGCATCACGGAATGTACCGATACATCCAAGTCTCGTCTTTTTACCGAATGCCATCTCTGTAGAAAGAAGCGGTACAGCAAATACCAGCATTGCAATCGTCCATGCTATGATAAATGCTCCACCACCGTTTGCCGCACACACTCGTGGGAATCGCCATACATTACCAGTACCAATACACATACCTAACGCGGCGGCTATGTAACCTATGGTACTAAATTTTTCTTGTTTCTGTTCCATAACTCAAACCTCCATTCGAATATCGAAATTAATTAGAAATGAATACCTTGTAACCATAGTGTAAAAGATGGTTATTAAATTGTCAATGGGAAATATTAAGTTTTTTTATACAAATATAATAAAATGTAATATCAAATGCATTTTATTATATTTTTTATTAATTTCTGATAATTTAAAAGTAAATAGACTGTTTTTCATACTTTAGTCTAATTCATCTACAATTCCAAAAGTTTCTCTTGTATATTGGAGATATAAAAAAACCGTATCAGACTTTTTATCGTCTGATACAGTTTTCTTCTTTTCAATATAAATCTTCTTCTATATGTTCTCTTCCTTGATCCACAATTGTACGCACATGATCGTCTGCCAGTGAATAGAACACGGATTTTCCCTCTCTTCTGCTCTTGACCAGTTTGTTCTGTTTCAGAATCCTAAGCTGATGTGATATCGCAGACTGTGTCATATTCAGTGCCTCTGCAAGATCGCACACGCACACCTCTGCTTCAAATAACACGAACAGGATACGCATTCTGGTCGAATCACCGAATACCTTGAACAGCTCCGCAAGATCATATAATTCCGTTTCTTCCGGCATCTTTTCATTTACGATCTTCAGAAGATTCTCATGTACCTCACATGAGTCACATACTTCCATTCCTTCTTCTATTTTTGCCATCTGCCCACCAGCCTTTTCTATAAGTGTTTTACGAATAATGCACGGATTGCATTCAATACGGCAATAACCATGACACCGACATCTGCAAAGATTGCCATCCACATATTTGCAATTCCAAGCGCTCCGAGGATCAGGCAGACTGCCTTGATTCCAAGTGCAAAGTATATATTTTCATATACGATACGCATACATTTTCTGGAAATCCTGATTGCTTTTGCGATCTTCTTCGGATCATCATCCATCAGGACAACATCTGCCGCCTCAATCGCTGCATCTGATCCAAGCGCTCCCATGGCAATTCCGATATCTGCCCTTGACAATACCGGTGCATCATTGATTCCGTCTCCGACGAATGCCAGCTTTTCTTTCTCTGATTTCTGTTCCAGAAGTTCCTCTACTTTCGCAACCTTATCTGCCGGAAGGAGTTCACTGTATACTTCGCCGATTCCCAACTCTTTTGCGACCTTATCTGCCACTCGTTTCATATCACCGGTCAGCATTACAGTCTTGGTGATGCCTGCTTTTTTCAGATCTCTGACAGCTTCTTTCGCATGTGGTTTTAATTTATCTGAGATCAGGATATGTCCCGCATACTTACCGTCCACCGCAACGTGAACGATTGTACCTGTTTCTTCACATTCACTGTATTCCACATTCAGATATTTCATAAGTTTTGCGTTACCGGCTGCCACCGGAATACCATCGACCTTCGCTGTCACACCTTTTCCGCTCAGTTCTTCAATTTCTGTCACTCGATCCCGGTGAATCTGTTTTCCATATGCTTTTTGGAGACTCTTACTGATCGGATGGGATGAGGAACACTCCGCAAGTGCCGCATACTCTAATAACTGTTCTTCCGGCATCGTATTGTGATGCACTCCGCTCACCTCAAATACACCTTGTGTCATCGTTCCGGTCTTATCAAATACCACATACTTTGTCCGTGCCATCGTCTCCAGATAATTCGATCCTTTGACCAGCACACCTTCATGACTCGCCCCGCCAATTCCTGCAAAAAAGCTGAGTGGAATACTGATCACCAGTGCACATGGACAGCTGATAACCAGGAAGGTCAGCGCTCTGTAGACCCAGTCACCCCATTCCGGTGCGAGTCCCATTGCCAGCATCCTTACCAGTGGCGGCAGGATGGCAAGTGCAAGCGCACTGTAGCAGACTGCCGGTGTATAATATCTGGCAAATTTTGAAATAAAATTCTCTGATCTTGACTTCTTAGAGCTTGAATTCTCCACCAGATCCAGAATTTTTGATACCGTAGATTCTCCGAATTCTTTTGTTGTACGAATCTTCAGAAGACCTGTCAGATTAATACATCCACTTATGACCTCCTCACCGGCTGCTGCTTCTCTCGGAACACTTTCTCCGGTCAGTGCACTGGTATTCAATGTACTGCTTCCTTCTTCGATCACACCATCGATCGGAACTTTTTCTCCCGGCTGAACGACAATGACAGTTCCAACTTCCACTTCATCCGGATCCACCTGTTCCAGTTCTCCGTCTTTTTCAATATTCGCATAATCCGGGCGGATATCCATCAGTTCACTGATATTCCTGCGGCTCTTTCCAACCGCATAGCTCTGGAATAGTTCTCCAATCTGATAGAAGAGCATAACCGCCACACCTTCTGTATAATTTCCAAGGGTAATGGCTCCTATGGTAGCAACTGCCATCAGAAAATTCTCATCGAATACCTGCTTATTCAGGATTCCTTTGAATGCTTTCCTTAAAATGTCATATCCCACAACAAGATATGGGATCATATAAAGTACGAACCGCAGCCATCCTTCTGCTGGTAAGAACTTCAATATAATCATAAGTAGTGCTGCAATAATAATTCTGGTCAGCGATTTCTTCTGCTTTTTTGTCATATTTTTTCCCAACCTTTACAGAAATATCTCACAATCATCTTCTACTACTTTACAGTTCTTCTGTACCTCTTTCATTACCTTCTTAGGATCTGCGCCTTCTTCAAATTCTACGATCATCTTTAACATCATAAAATTCACAGTTGCATCCTTTACTCCGTCAGTGTTCTTCGCTGCCTGCTCCATCTTATTTGCACAGTTTGCGCAGTCTACGTCGTATTTTATAAGTTTTTTTCATGAAAATACTTCCTTCCTGTTTCATTTGATGTTGATATATGAACAGTTATCATATGTTTGTTTAATTATAGCACTGCGCTTGTCATAATGTCAATACATTTTTGGGATTTTAATTTATTAACGTAGTTGGCCTCTCGATTCCTTGAATGAAAAATCAGTTATAAAGTGGTTCTGGTTCAGGTTCCATGCTCTAAGAAAAACTAAGAGAGCCTAG
>ENA-OQDC01000625-OQDC01000625.1-human-gut-metagenome-genome-assembly--contig:-NODE-625-length-23445-cov-5.481173_pt1 | contig 23445 bp, 21 predicted proteins | sample MGYA00242770_ERZ504601 | MGnify/ENA primary metagenome ERZ504601 (study PRJEB26092, sample SAMD00036305) | human gut metagenome | host: Homo sapiens | study: EMG produced TPA metagenomics assembly of...
TCCCGATAGCGTACCCGTTACGGATGGCGATACGGATGGCCGGCCAATAGTCTGCGATATTGCGGGAGGAACGGGCGAAAAATCGCACGAGTGCCGTTTGTCCCGCTTTAAGCAGCGTTTCGGCCTTGTTCTCCGAGAGCAGCAGGTGGATAAGGTCGAAAGGGGTTACATCGGGGAGTTGTTTACCGTAGCCGCTTCGGCGCAGTTCGGGGATAAGCCGTTGTCGGGGATAGATGCGTGTGGGCGTGATGTTGTATTTCCCGTCGTTCTCCGCCCGCAGTTCCAATGCGCTCGACCAACTCCACCCGTGAACGAAGAAGCCCATCGGGCGCAGCCGTGCGAAGGTTGCGGAGCGTCCGTCGGGGGCAATCCACCGCTGTACGGCTTCGATATGGGTGTAAACGGGCGTCTGTCCCACTTTCGCCCAACACTCGATATAGACGAAGCGCAGGACTTGAAAACCCTTGCAGCGGGTTACGATGCACAAATACTCGTAATCGTTGAACTTGCGGCGCAGGGTGGTTTCCACTTTCAGCGTGGTGTGGCAGTGCGGACACTCGCACCCTAACAGATTGTCCGTGAGTTCTCCGTTTTCGCTCTGCCACGTGTGGCCGCACTCGGTGCAGGTGATAAGTCCTTTCGGCGTGCGGCGTCCGATATGCTCGATGCAGTTCTTGTACCCCCATTCGATTTGTGCGGGGGTAAGCGGCGGCAGGTGTTTACTTGCCGCCACAACGCTCTGTTGGAATTTTGTTCTCGGTTTCATAACTAAAATAGACTGGGCATTAGTTTGTTATCTTCGATTTTCTTGGGTTTGGACTTGGCTTTCGCCAACTTGGCGTAGGCTTCGCTCTCGGCCTTCCGTATGGCGTTCCGCCGTGCCTCGGCTTTTTCCTCCTCGGTCAGTTCAACGGTGTGATTGACCACTACCTTGCAACTGACGGGTTTGCCGATGTCGATGTCCTCCTCGTCGTAATAGTGGAGTGCCATAGAGTATATTTCCTCGTCGGCAAACCCGTTGCAACCGCTCTGCCGTACTTGGTTGATGATGAAAGTGCAGCAATCGTCAATGTTCTTTTTCGGGTTGGCGTATCGGGGTGCGAAAAGTTCGTCCTCCCGTGCCCGTGCGTCGAGATAGTTCTGTATCGTCAGTTTGAAATAATCTGTTCCTTGTGCCATGATTTTTTGGTATTGTGGGGCGGCGAGCCGCCCCGTGTTCAACATTTATTCGTCCTTTCCGAGAAGCCGCCGCACCTCGTCCTCTTTGGTCTTTTGGAAAATCCATCCCGCTCTCTTCTGCCCGTCATGCGTCAGCCGTGCGTTGAAGCGTCCCCCGAGTGCGTGAAGGGCGTCCTTGACGGGCTTGGTGTCCCCGAATACGGCTATCGCCTTCTCGGAATAGTCCACGATGATAAACCCGCCTTGCACGCTCGTTTCAGTGCGTTCCGCCCGTTTTTCGTCTTTCGGCTCGGGCAGACATATATTCTCCTCGTTTCCTGCGATATATGCCAGCCTGTCGATGTACCCTTCACGTGTGTAGTGGGTCAGTTTGCAGACACTCCACCCGTATTTCGGACTTTTGCCGAGCGTGAAAACGGGATAGCGGTGTTCGTTCTTGGGGTCGTATTCGGAGAGGTGCGCCGTTTGCGGGAAATTGGCCGCCGCCTTTCTCAACTCCCCGAAGCCGTTGCGGGAGGTGGCCGAAAAGCCGAGAATGACGGTACGCACGCTTCGGGTGGTCGAACACTCGTAAGAGGGGTCAGTGTATTCCGTTTCGTTGAGTTCGGCGATGATTACGCCCTGCACCCCTTCGGGCATGATGCGGCGTAACCTCTGCGCTCCTATTTCCGCTATGCGGTCATGCTCGGCTTTCTCTTTGGCGGCGGCGATGGCCTGCGCCGTGGCTTGCTCTTCCGCCTGCCCCACGAGCAAAGCCACCTCGAAAGCGTCCATGAACTCGGGGTTCACGTCGTCGTAGTACCTGCCGATACCGAATGTTTGCGAGAGGGGTCGCAGAATGTCCGTTTGGCTGATTTCCTTTGTTTCGGTATCGACCATGTGGTACACGTAGCCACGGGCGGTGTGTTCCACCTTGTAAACGACGTAACGCTTTCTGCTCGCACCCGCACCGATACCGATGATTACCTGGTTTTCCTTGACTACCTGCACCCGTGTGTCCGTGGTAGTCGCTCCGAATAATGAAATGTACTTTGTCATACCTGTAATAATTTAGAAGATGTGAGTGAATAGGAAATAGAAAAAGCCGGTTAGAGCCACGAGAGAAACAAGGCAGGAGAAAATGCCCCGCAGGATGTCATAACAGAACGTGAAGCCCAAAACGACCCAAATAAAGTCGATACCCCACACGTGGAAGCCCAAAGCCACCGCCCCGACCTTTACCGCCAACCCGACCTTTGCCTTTATGCCAAGTGGAAGGTTGGAGGATTTCTGTTTCCATTTATTTTTCTCTTCGTTTCTCATAACCTTTGACTTTTTTTTTTATGCCGTAGCGGAGCCGGTATGGATGGAATCTGTTTCGGTAGCATCAAAAGGTGTCGGGGATAGCTGCTGCAAGATTTTGTCGGAAAATACGCTCGCCCGCAGGGAAAGAGGAAGATTTTGCGGCAAACCGCCCCGCGGCCCGATCTTGCAGCAGCGTGAGCCCCGTAACTACCTTTGCTACTGACAACAGATTTCCATACCGCGCTCCGCGGCATGAAAAAAAGAGAGGAAAAGGTTATGGGAGAGAAACGGGGAGAAAACGATATGCCGTGAACGCTCGCGAAAGTCGGTTCACGGCTCACCCTGCATGGAATGATAAATCGCCCGCGAACATTTCCTTTCACGGGCGATTGGCGTATCGGAGCGTGCCGATCCCGTATCGGCGGAGGATCGTTTCCGCCGGACGTGGCGCCACTCGCTGCCACTTTTAAGACGGATACGTCCATATACCACTGGCTGATAACAAGATACTGTTTCATTGTGTACTTTTGGGCATCCGGGAAACAAAAAATGAAACAGAACATGGAAATAATAAGTATGGACGTGAAGGCTTTCGACGCGCTGGCAGGGCACGTGGAAGCCATTGAAAGAAAAGCCGAGGCGTTATGCCGCAGGCAGGAGGACGTGAGTTTGAAAAAATGGCTGGACAACCAGGATGTCTGTGACGTGCTGGGGATATCGAAACGTACCCTGCAAACCTACCGGGAGAAAGGGTTGCTGCCTTTCAGCCGCATCCGTCACAAAATCTTCTACAAACCGGAAGATGTCGGGAAACTGCTGCAATCGTCGCACTATCCTAATACCGCCGCGTTATGAGCCATTATTTCATCGACAAGCACGATCCGCGTGTGGCGGATCTCTTCCGGCGTTTGGAAAAGGCCGGCAAGGCACTGGATAAACTGGAATCCTCCGGAGGCCGGACACTCAAGGGAGAGCGGTTCGTCACCGACGAGGAATTGTCCCGGCTGCTGAAAATCAGCAGGCGTACATTGCAGGAATACCGCACGGCGCGGATCATTCCCTATTATTTGATTCAGGGCAAGGTACTATACATGGAATCCGAGATACAGAAATTTCTGGAAGATTCCCGGAAGAAATGTATCGGGGGACAGGAATGGGTATAAAAGAAGAACGGCCATCACGGCCGTTCTTCTTTTTCAGTTCAATATCGTGTTCATGCCGGGGAGCTGCCAGACGACGGCGGTCGTCGTGGCCCTTCGGACAAGCCACCGTCGGAAGGCTTCGGCATTCCCGGATTTTAAGCGGAAAGCCAGCGCGGCGATCATTTCGAGCGAATACAGCTCGACAATACCGCCGTCACGGTTGCGCTCCCGGCGGTAAACCCGCTCCTCACGGAGTATGCCGCTTTTGAGTATGGAGCGGATGTTGCTCCCCACGGCAGGAACGAAGACTCCGAACAGGTCGGCAATCTGGTGGCGCGTGAGCCATACACGGTTCTCCGGCGTGTGGATTTCCACCCGCCCGTTTTCAATGCTGATAGGTTCTCTTGTCGTCATAGTCATACAAATTTATCAATTTTTGTTATACTGTTCAACCGTTTACCGTTATAATATCTGCCGTTTCCGGTTCGTCCTCCTCGTAGAGATTTATTTTCCGGCCTTTGGTCTGTTCTTTCAGACGTTTCATGTCCTCGTCCACCTTGCGGTCGGTCACTTTGGCGTAAATCTGCGTGGTGGAAATGCTCTTGTGTCCCATCATGCGGCTGACAGTTTCGATAGGCACACCCAGCGAGAGCGTGATATGTGTCCCGAAATTGTGCCTCGCCTTGTGAAAGGTCATGTCGAAGCCGTATGTCCGTCCCAGTTCTCTGGTGAGCTTGATGAGATACCCCCGGCAATAGAGGTTGAAAATCCTGTCGCTTTTACGCTCGTGGCGGTATTTCTCGATGATCTGCAACGGCACGTTCAGCAGGCGGATGGCCGAGGGCGTTTCGGTCTTCTGGCGCCGGATGTGTATCCAGTACGTTCCGTCGTCCGACTGCGTGATGTCTTTTTCGGACAAGCGTTTCAGGTCGGCGTAGGACAACCCCGTGAAGGTAGCGAAGAGAAACCAGTCCCGCACCCGCTGGAGGTTGGGTTTACCGACGGGAGTTTCCATCAGTTTTTTGAGGTCTTCGAGTTTCAAATGGCGGCTCTTGCGCCGGGGCAGTTCCGGGTGCAGCTTCCCGTAAGGGTCGCGCCGGAGTGTACCCTGACTGACAGCCCGCTTGGTCATTTTTTTCAACCGGTAAAGATGCTCGTGTACTGTCTTGGGTTTCATTTCACGATCTGTACGCAGGAATATTTCAAAATCATCGTAGAACTCCCGGTCAAGGCTCCGCAACGCTACATCCTCCTTTTCCTTCCTTTTTTTCACGAAGGAGGCTAAAATATTATAGGAGTTCTCGTAACTTTCATAAGTTTCTTCCTTGCGATCCACGCCGACACGCTTGCGGAACTCCTCGTTATGCTCGCGGAACAAGGCAAGGAGGGTGAACGGTTTCTGCCCGATTCCTTCCACGGCGTTTTTGACCAGCTCGGCCGTCACGAAACCGAGGCTTTTACGAATATGACGGTAATGTCCGGTGATTTTTTCGGTCAGTTTCTCTATTGCCTGGTTTACCGTTCGGGCGTTCTCGCTTCGTCCGTTCGCCCTTTTGGTTTCCGGATTCCAAAGCGATGGATCGACAAACGCGTTGATATTGATCGGGGCCGACTTGGCGTCGATGCTTACCTTGCATAACAATTTACATGTTCCGTCCTTGCGGACTTTCGTGCGGTTGATGTAGAACAGCAGGGAGAACGTGCTGCGGCGTTTTATCTCTTTATTATTCGTTTCCATAATCATTGTGAATTTGATTGTCAATGATAGATTAAATAGCTACGGAGAAGCGGCCGGCAATCTTTTCCTCTAAAGACCGGGTATCCATGTCGATCTTGTCATCGGTCACTTTGGCGTAAATCTGCGTCGTGGAAATGCGGCTATGCCCCAGCATTTTACTGACGGTTTCAAGCGGGACACCATGCGAAAGCGTGATCTCGGTGGCGTAGGTATGGCGTCCGCAGTGAAAGACGAGCTTCCGTTCAATTCCGCAAATGGCGGCAATACGTTTCAGTGTCCGGTTGAGTTCGTTGTTGCTGTACATCGGCAGCAGTTTTCCTTCCGGGGCCATATCCCGGTACTTGTCGAGGATGAGCAACGGTATGTCGAGCAACGGCACTTCATAGTCGATTTTCGTCTTCTTGCGGGCGGTCTTGATCCATACCTCACCGTCCTCGGCCACTTCCAGATCCTCCGTCGTCAGGCGGCACATGTCCCCGTAAGGGATACCCGTGTAGCAGGAGAAGAGGAACAGGTCGCGGATATGGTAGAGTTTCGGGTCGTGCAGGGGTGTGGTCATCAGCCGTTGTAACTCTGCGGCGGTAAGGTATTTCTGTTCCCGCTCGGGATGTTCGGCTTCATACCCCGCGAACGGGTCGGCAGTGATAATCCCTTCCGCGATGGCTTCCCCGACAATCGTGTTCAACCGTGTGACAAGCAACACGATAGTTCCCAGGGCAAAGCGGCGCTCCGTGCGTAGGTAGAGGTCATAGTTGTCGATGAATGAACGGTTCAGGGCCGTGAAAGGAACATCCGACAACTTGTATTTCTCCTGGATGAAAGCAGCCACACAGTTACAAGCATAGCGGTAAGATTGTGCTGTTCCCTTTTCCCGGTTCACGCCGACACGTTTTTCGAAATGTTCGATGAACGTCCGGAAATAACCCAACAGGGTTTCCTGCCCGAAAGCCGTCCCCAACAACAGATTCCTTATTTCTTCAGCCGTTACATTCTCACGGGTGGCTGACAGTTCGTCATAAATGGAAATGGCTGAAGCTCGCAAATCGTCCAGTTGCCGGTTGATTTCCCGCGCGGCGTTACTTTTACCCGTGGCACGTCCGGATGCCCACAGTGCAGCGGGTACGGACATTTTCGCACTAAAAGCCGCTTCTGAAAATTTGCCGACGGCAAGTTTCGCCATGACCGGGCAATGTCCCTCGTCATTCATTTCGCTCTTTTTGAGGTAGAACGTAACCGTTACATCCGTCTGTTTCATAACTCTATTTTTTTATGTTGCAAAATTACTTGATATAGAGTTATTTACAGTTATGAAAATTATAGCGGAACAAAGAATAAAACCCCGGATGCCGGTAACATAACCTGTATTTCCATGAAAAACGGAAAAAAACGGTTATCTTTACGGGCAAAATATAGGGTTCTTTGCATGGTGAACGGTAAAACCGCAGGTGGTTAAGCGTTATTTTGCCGGATTATCCGGGGCTAAAAAAGGCAACGGATAAGTAGCAAATCTTTCTCTTAACCTTTCATTATCCTGCATTTTAGCGATTTGGAAAGGTATAGAAGAATTTGGCTTAACTCTCCTCAATACCAAACACTTACTTTATTTATCCAAATTTTGCCGTTTTTTTCGCGAGTTCTTGCTATATTTGATACTTTTGCTATATCCTTTTAATTTGATTTCGGGACAGAAAATCGCAGAAGCAGCTTTCTGACGACGAACTTATGACCCTCGTCCAGAAGCAAACTTTCCGTTATTTTTGGGATTTTGCCCATCCTGAATCCGGATTGGCGCATGAACGGAGTAACGGTGGTGCCGAGACAGCTACCATTGGTGGGTCGGGATTCGGAGTGATGGCTATCATTGTCGGCATAGAACGTGGGTTTATCACCCGTGAACAAGGTGCTGAACGTATACTGAAGATTGTTCGTTTCTTGAGCGACAAGAATACCGACAGTTATCACGGCATGTGGGCACATTGGATGAACGGTAAAACCGGTAAGACCATTCCTTTCAGCCGTAAAGACGATGGAGCGGATATTGTAGAATCCGCTTTCATGTTCGAAGGCTTGTTGGCTGCCCATCAGTATTTTATAAAGGATAATCCGACGGAAAACCGTATCAGGGGAATGATTAATAATCTGTGGCGCCAAGCAGAGTGGAATTTTTTCACTCAGGGGCAGGATGTGATGTACTGGCATTGGTCACCCAATAACGGATGGGCGATGAATCACCAGATTAAAGGTCATAATGAGTGCCACATTGTGTATATCTTGGGTGCGTCTTCTCCTACTTATCCGATTGCTGGGAGCGTTTATCATAAAGGCTGGGCCAGTGCGAATACTTTTCTGAACGGTCGGGAGTATTATGGCATCAGGCTTCCTCTCGGGGACAATAACGGCAAGGGCGGTCCTTTGTTCTTTACTCATTACTCCTATATGGGGCTTGATCCGCATGGTTTGAAGGACCGCTATGCCAATTACGAGGAACAAATGAAGGCTCATACCTTGATTAACCGTGCCTATTGTATTGACAATCCGAAGGGATATAAGGGTTACGGTGAGAAATGCTGGGGATTGACAGCTAGTGACGGTGATAAAGGCTATTCTGCCCATAGTCCCGGAAATGATCGCGGCGTGATTACGCCTACTGCGGCCCTTTCATCCATCCCTTATGCACCGGAATATTCTTTGGAGGCCATGCGCTATTTCTATGAAGAACTGGGTGACCGTCTTTGGGGTGAATATGGTTTCAAGGATGCATTTAATCTGACTGAGGATTGGTTTGCGCCTTCGTATCTTGCCATTGACCAGGGACCGATTATCGTGATGATAGAGAACTATCGCACCGGTTTGATTTGGAAGCTTTTCATGAGTCATCCCGATGTACAGAAGGGATTGAAGAGATTAGGCTTTACGTCTCCTTATTTGAATAAGGCTGATTAGGTTTGGCTGGATTTGATTTTGGTGAATTTTATATAGATTAAAAAGGATTATAACCATGAAAAACGTGCTTTTCAATAGTGTATTGGTTGCTTTCGTATTGCTTGTCGCCTCGTGCGGCAAGCAACCGGAAGCTAAGGTGGAGGTGATGTCGTTTAATATCCGTCTGGATCATGTAGCGGACAGTATGAATAACTGGAAATACCGTAAGGATAATGCAGCACAGATGATTGCTTATTATGCTCCGGACATTGTGGGCATGCAGGAGGTGGTAAAGAATCAACTCGATGACCTGAAGGAGCGCCTTCCTCAATATACTGCCCTTGGCGTAGGTCGTGCAGATGGAAAAGAGAAAGGCGAATATTGCTCCCTTTTTATAAGACAGATCGTTTTGAGCTTTTGAAGAACGGAGATTTCGGACTGAGCGAGACTCCCGATTCCATCGGAAAGAAAGGTTGGGATGCGGCATGCGAACGTATCGTGACTTGGGCTGTGTTGAAAGACAAGGTGAGTGGCAGGAAAATAGCTGCTTTCAACACCCACTTTGACCATGTAGGTGAGGTGGCACGTCGAGAAAGCGCTAAGTTAATACTCGAGAAGATAAAGCAAATAGCGGGAGAGCTTCCGGTAGTTATCACTGGAGACTTTAATGGAACGGTAGACTCCGAGCCGGTTACTATATTGACGGAAGGTGGAATGAGGAACGCTTGTTCCACGGCAAAGGTCGTTTACGGACCGACATGGAGCTTTCATGACTTCGGACGTATTCCGGTGGAGAAGCGCAGGCTGATAGATTTTATATTCGTAAATGCTTCTGTAGAGGTGGAGCGTTACCGCACAGTTGGCGATAAGCCGGACAATGGCTATCTTTCCGACCATGCTCCCGTATTGGTTACTTTGAAACTGTAAAGAGGCACTCGTCTAATTCTATTCTGCATTATTTACAAATCATAAGGGCTCAAGAAACACTTGTATACTGAACCTAATTCAGTCGTATAGTGAATGCCATTCAGTCGTATACTGAATAGGGTTCAGTTGTATATTGAATGCACTGCATTCTAACTGTACTGATAATCAATAAATTATAAAACGGTGTTACGCCTTTGATAAATTACAACAAATAATGAATACATGAAAAATAAACTATCCTGGGGAATTGCCTTGTTGCCCTTTGTTCCTTCGGTTTGGATGCAAGGACAAGAACAGAAACAAGGAATAGGAAACAGGCGTCCTAACATTATTTTTATCATGAGTGATGACCATGCCCGACAAGCAATGAGTATATATGGACATCCCATAGGTAAAATAGCTCCTACTCCCCATATTGACCGTATTGGGCATGAAGGGGCGGTATTTCAGAATAATTACTGTTGCAATTCCATTTCCGGTCCCAGTCGTGCAGCCATACTGACTGGTAAGCATAGTCATAAGAATGGTTTTATGAGGAATGGAAATAAAGGATTTGACGGTTCGCAGCAGACACTGCCGAAGATATTGCAAGCAAACGGTTATGAAACAGCCATTATCGGCAAGTGGCATCTTGTTTCAAAGCCTACCGGGTTTGACCATTGGATGATTTTGAATGATCAGGGAGATTATTATAATCCGTATTTTATTACCGAGGGAGATACCACTCGGCATAAAGGATATGTAACTGACCTCATCACTCAATATTGTGAAGACTGGATGAGTGGGCGCGAGGATAAGAATAAACCTTTTTTCCTGATGATGCATCACAAAGCCATTCACCGTAATTGGGTGCCTGCCGAACGGCATTATCATTTGTACGAACACACGCAGTTCCCTTTACCCGACAATTATTATGATGCATACGAAGGACGTTATGCGGCACAAATGCAGAAGATGAATATATACCGTGATATGTACGAAGGTCACGACTTGAAGATGGTTGCGGGTATGAATAGCGACAGTCTGCTATTCGACCCGTGGCCTCATGCTTTTCTTGGTACGATGGAGCCGGATGAGCGCCGCCGTTTTATGGATGCCTATCGTGAACGGAACAATGAATTTTATTCGAAACAGCGTACTTTCAAAGAGGTGGCAGAATGGAAATATCAGCGTTATTTGCAGGATTATATGGCTTGTGTGGCAAGCGTGGACGAGAGTGTAGGAGAAATATTGGATTATTTGAAGCGTACCGGATTGGATAAAAATACGATTGTCGTTTATACTACAGACCAGGGGTTCTATCTGGGCGAGCACGGTTGGTTTGATAAACGTTTTATGTACGAGGAGTCTTTCGGTATGCCGATGGTAATGAGCTGGCCGGGACATATTAAGCCTGGAACGCAGGTAACAGGATTAACTCAAAATATTGATTTCGCTCCCACTTTTCTCGATATGTGTGGAATTGAGATTCCTGAAGACATGCAGGGAGTGTCATTTCGTCGGTTGGTAGAGGGAGAAAATACTCCACGAAACTGGAGGAAGTCACTTTACTATCACTATTATGAATTCCCCGGTTTTCATAGTGTCCGTGCACATTACGGTGTCAAGATGGAGCGCTATAAATTGATGCATTTTTATGTGGATGACAAGTGGGAACTTTATGATTTGAAGGAGGACCCGGCAGAAATGCATAATTTGTATGGTGAAAAAGGGATGGAGAAGGTTGCTGCAGAATTGAAAGCGGAACTTGCCCGCCTGCAGGAAGAATATGATGTTCCTGAATCTCTGTGCAAATAATAGTGCATATTATTATGACGTATAAATGAAGTTTAGAATGAAAAGAATCTATTTATTAATCATTTTAGTAGTAGGCTGTGTAATGTTGTCTGCTCAACAAGATCCATTTACCAATCGCATACCTTGTCATTTGAAGGCTAGTCGTGTAGGTACAAATAGCGTAGAACTTATTTGGGAGAATGTAGTAGAGGCTGTAAGTTATGAGGTTTACAAGGAAGATACTTTATATAAGACTGTTAAAGAAAATCGCATTACAGTGGAAGGGCTGAATTCGTTTGATATTTACTTCTTCTCAGTGAAGGCTAGGAATAGTCATGGAGAGTTCAGTCGCGAGAGCGAGAAACTTTATGTAGCTACCGCTGAGACAAAAAGGCAAAAGGATAAGCGGATGGCGTGGTGGCGTGAAGCCCGTTTTGGGATGTTTGTCCATTGGGGCCCTTATTCTGCATTAGGTGGGCATTATACAGGACCCACGTTTCTGCAGACAAATGAAAAACATCCTTGGATAGAGGCTGACGGCATGATAAAAGATTACTATTCATGCTATCGTCCTGAATGGGTATCTTCCGATGGGAGTATAAAGACAGACCCAACTACAGGCAAACCTTATAAAAGAGGGCAATATGCCGAATGGATAATGTTTGCGGCTCAAATACCCAGGGATGAGTATCTGAAGCGGGCAAAGGAGGATTTCAAAGCAGAAAAATTCGATGCTAAAGAATGGGTAAGGATGGCTAAAGAGGCAGGGATGAAATATATTGTCATTACTTCAAAGCACCATGATGGCATTGCACTTTTAAATACACCTGTGGGGCATACTATTTTTAAAGATACAGATATCCGCAGGGATATATTGAAAGAACTGGTGAATGAAGCGAGGAAGGCCGGTCTGAAAATAGGTTTTTATTATTCGCAGGCATTGGACTGGAATAATCCGGGGGGATGGGATGGATTCCGCAAAATGACGCGCCTAATCGGGAAGCTTCCTATGCAGACAAAGCAAAATATACGGATGAAATAGTTATCCCTCATTTACACACTATCATAAATGATTATAAAGTTGATCTTATTTGGTGGGATATGGGAGCAAGCAGCGCTCCCGAATTTAAATATCGTATGATGAAAGCTATCAAGAACATACCTGGTACGGAACGTTTAATTTTTAATGACCGAATGGAGGATAAGCTGACGGGTGATTTTAAAACTCCGGAACAAAGCATACCTGATATGCCTTCCAATGGAGATGGTACAGATTGGGAGACTTGTATGACCTTGAATGACAATTGGGGATATGCTGCCCATGATATACGCTGGAAGACTACAGAGGATGTTCTTCAAAAATTGATTGATATTACCAGTAAAGGGGGGAATTATCTATTGAATATCGGTCCGAAAGCAGATGGTACTTTCCCTGCTGAAAGCATCAATTGCTTGGAGGAAGTCGGCAGTTGGATGAAGGTGAACAGTGAAGCTATTTATGGTACAATACCGAGTCCGTTTGTTAGCCAACTCGATTGGGGAAGAGCTACCAGAAAAGAAGTGGACGGTAAACAGTTTCTTTATTTGCATGTTTTTACTCAATATTGGCCGAAAGACGGCAAACTTCTTGTCCCGGATTTTGGCTCTGGGATAAAACGGGCCTATTTATTGATTGATGCGAAGAAAACTTCTTTACCTATAGACAAAATGGGAGACAATCATATATTTTCTTTACCTTTAGACGCTCCTGATAAAATCAGTACGACCATTGTTGTAGAAACTTTGTGACGTAGGTAGGGCTGTAGTATAATAATATAAATATGGATAATATGATGAAAAGATTAAGTGGTTTGGTGCTGCTGTTGTGTTTGGCGAATTTCCTTTCTGCACAAGACATGCATATGGATACTTATTGTAATCCTTTAAATATCGATTACACGTACATGATTTATAATTCGGATAAGAATATCTCCTACCGTTCTGGTGCCGATCCTGCTGTGGTGGAGTTCCGGGGTGAATATTATATGTTTGTTACCCGTTCACACGGTTATTGGCGTTCCAGGGATTTGCTGAACTGGGAGTTTGTACGTCCGGGCAGGAACTGGTATCCGCAAGGGTGTAATGCTCCGGCGGCACATAATTACAAAGATTCGGTACTTTATGTGACCGGTGATCCTTCCGGTTCCATGAGTATCCTTTATACGGATAATCCGGCTTCAGGAAACTGGGAAGCTGTTCCGGCAATTTTGCATAATCTGCAAGATCCCGATTTGTTTATTGACGATGACGGTAAAGCGTATATGTTCTGGGGTTCTTCCAATGTGTATCCTATCAGGGGAATGGAACTGGACAAGAACCGGCGTTTCATCAAGAAGGGAGAAACGAAAGAACTCTTCAATTTGGATATGCCTAAACATGGCTGGGAACGTTTCGGTGAAAACCATACGGATACTGTATTGGGCGGATATATTGAGGGGCCTTGGCTGACGAAGCATAATGGGAAATACTATATGCAATACGGTGCTCCGGGAACGGAATTCAATGTCTATGCCGATGGTGTTTATGTGGCCGATTATCCGATGGGGCCTTATACTTACCAAAAGCATAATCCGGTGTCCTACAAGCCGGGTGGTTATATGAACGGTGCCGGACATGGAAGTACCGTGCTTGGTCCTGGGGGGCAGTATTGGCATTTTGCTTCGATGTCACTCTCTATCAATGTGAATTGGGAACGTCGCCTTTGTATGTTTCCGGCAGGGTTTGATAAAGATGGCATTATGTATGTAGATACCCGTTTCGGAGACTATCCCCGTTATGCACCTGCCGTACCGGGCAAGGCTGGACAGTTCCGTGGCTGGATGTTGCTCTCGTATGGCAAGCCGGTGACGGCTTTTACTACAAAAGACGAATTTAAGGCAGATGCCCTAACGGATGAACTGACTAAAACTTTTTGGCTTGCCGAGGCTAATGACGAACGGCAGTGGGTGATGATTGATTTAGAGAAACCTGCTGATGTGTATGCTGTTCAGATAAACTATCACGATTATCAAAGTAATATGTACGGTCGCTACGAAGGACTCCATCACCGTTATCTCATCGAAGGTTCTCTTGATGGTGAGAATTGGGATATATTGGTGGACCGTAAGGAAAGTTATAGGGATACTCCGAATGATTATGTTGAACTGGCATTACCCAAGTCTGCCCGTTATATCCGTTATAAAAATATAGATATACCGACACCGAATCTGGCTATATCTGAACTTCGCGTCTTTGGATTGGGTACGGGGAAGGCACCGCAACAACCCAAAAAGTTGGTACTTGACCGCCAAGCAGACCGTCGTGACATCTCCATCCGTTGGGAGGCTGTGAAAGGTGCACAAGGTTACAACATACTTTGGGGTATTGCACCGGACAAACTTTACAGCTCTTGGATGGTCTATGATAAGACTGATTTATTGATGAAAACCCTTACTGCTGATCAGGATTATTAATTTTTGTGTGGAGGCTTTCAATGAAAATGGTGTATCTTTACGTTCGGAAGTTAAACATGTAAAATAAATAATAAGATGAAACGTATAATCGGCATCCTTTGTGGATTATTCTTTTTCTTGTTTTCGTTTGCACAAGAAACCTTTCAAAAGGAAACTTATATCTCTTCCCGTGGAGATACATTGTTGTATCGTTTGTTGCGTCCAGAGGTGATGAAACCTGATGAAAAGTATCCTTTGGTGCTTTTCCTGCATGGTGCCGGAGAGCGTGGCAATGATAATGAGAAACAATTGGTTCATGGTGGGCAGATGTGGCTTAATCCTGTAAACCGCGAAAAGTATCCGGCGTTTATTTTGGCTCCGCAGTGTCCTGAAACCGGATATTGGGCATATACGGAGCGCCCTTCATCTTTTGCTCCGGCAGATATGCCGTTGGAAGTGCCTGTTTCTCCTATTTTCCGTACGTTGAAAGAGTTGTTGGATTTCTATCTGGCCATGCCGCAGATAGACAAAGACCGTATCTATGTTATGGGACTTTCTATGGGAGGAATGGGTACATTTGACATGGCTGTCCGCTATCCGGAGATTTTTTGCGGCAGCAATACCTATTTGTGGAACAGTGAATCCGGCACGGTTGAAGGCTGGCAAATCGGTCAAGTTCCGTATTTTTCATGGAGATGCGGATAATGTAGTAACTCCTGAAGGATCGCGTGCAGCATATCGGGCCTTGAAAGCTATTGGTGCCGATGTGGAATATATTGAATTTCCTGGTTGTAATCATGGTAGTTGGAATCCGGCTTTCAACTATCCTGATTTTATGGAGTGGCTGTTTAATCAGAAGAAAAAATGATGAGAATATTGTCTGTTATCGGAGCGCTCTTTTTAGGGGGCGCTTTTTTAACTTCTTGCACCACTTCCGGTCGGGTAAGTACTTTTGTGGTATTGCCGGATACGCAGACTTATCTGGAGCAATGTCCGGAGGTCTTCGATTCGCAAGTGGACTGGTTGGTTGCCAACCGTAAGAAAATAGATGCCGTGTTCCAAGTGGGAGATTTGACACAAGATAATTCTCCGGTGGAATGGGCATATATGCAGAAAGCTTTTCATCGTGTCAGCCAAGCAGGAATACCTTATTCTGTCGTATGGGGAAATCACGATATTGGCAGTAAACCCGGTAAGTTTTCGGACATACATAACACTGCAATGGCCAACAAGTATTTTCCTCTTTCCGGCTATAAGCGGAAGAGCTATTGGGGAGGTAGTGCAGATGGAAAGACATTGGATAACTATTTCATAAATTTCAGGTCGGGCGATACCGATTGGCTGGTCTTGAATCTGGAATTCGGGCCTTCTGATGAGGCTCTGCAATGGGCCGATTCCATAGTGGGTATTCATCCGGATAAGCTTGTCATATTGAATACACACGCCTATTTGTATTGTGACAGTACGTTGCATGACGGGAAAGACTGGTGGCGCCCTCAAGGATATGGCATCGGCAAAGAGTCTGGGCGCACAGTGAACGATGGTGCTGGAATCTGGGAGAAATTGCTTCTCAAACATCGCAATGTGATAGCTGTCTTTTGTGGGCATGTCTTGAAAAGCGGAGTCGGCACGCTGGTCTCTATAGGGAAAGAGGGAAATAAAGTGTATCAGATGCTGGCAAACTATCAGCGTGGTGTGGAAGGTAGTAGATTGGGAGGTGAAGGCTACTTACGTATTGTAACTTTTAACCGGAAGACAAGGGAGATAGATGTGAAAACCTATTCTACTTGGAATAAAGCCTACCACCCCTCCGAACATCATAACTTTAAGTTCAAAGAGGTGGACTTTGATAAATATCTACGCTGAAATTTTTCAGAAAATAGATTCCTGTGTCTGTGTGGTCAGCAGTTCCAAAGCCTTGATGCCCATAACGGAATTCCCTTTCTGGTTCAGTCTTGGGCTCCATACTGCGACTGAATAACGCAGTGGATAAACTGCAGCTATGCCGCCTCCTACACCACTTTTTCCAGGAAGGCCTACTAGATAAGAGAACTCTCCGGCTTCGTCATAAAAACCACATGTTTGCATGATGGCATTGATCCTTTTTACCTGAGAGGAGGTCAGAGTGATGTTTTCGAACGCAAAGGCTTGTTTATGGTTGGCGAAAGGTAAAAATGCCTTAGACAAATCATAACAGCTCATCTCTATGGAGCATTGCAGGAAATAGAAGCGGAGTACGCGTTCTATGTCATTGTTTATGTTATGATGATATTTCAACAGATTGGTAATTGCCGCATTCAGGTAGCCGTTTTCGCGTTCGGATAGGGCTACTTCTTCATTATAATCAATCTGGTTGTTTCTGCTGAGTGAACGGACAAAACGGATATATTCCTCTTTTGGATGCTTTAAATGGCTCAATAGAATGTCGGTCATCACAATGGCGCCGGCATTGATAAATGGATTTCGGGGAATACCTTTTTCTACCTCTAGTTGCACTAGCGAGTTGAAAGCAGTGCCCGAGGGTTCTTTACCCACTCTTTTCCATAGATTGTCTCCTTCAAGGCTTAGGCACATGGCAAGGGAAAATACTTTCGAAATACTTTGTATGGAGAAGCCGGTAGTAGCTTCTCCATGCATGAAGGTTTCGCCTTGTATGGTGTGAATGCACATTCCGAACTGGTCCGGATTGATTTTGGCGAGTGCCGGAATGTAATCAGCTTGCTTGCCAATAGTGGCATAAGGCTCTATTTCTTGATGAATACCTTTCAGTATTTTCTGATAATCCATATTATAGTTCTTTTATTTCTCTATATAGTCGCCATTGTCCCTAATGAGTTCTATCAGCTTTTCCACCGCCTCTTCTTCGGGAATGTTCTTTTCGATGCACTCCTTCTTCTTGTAGAGGCTGATTTTGCCTCGTCCGGCGCCTACATAGCCATAATCAGCATCGGCCATTTCTCCGGGACCGTTGACAATGCATCCCATGATTCCTATCTTGAGTCCTTTCAGATGGCCGGTGGCTGCCTTGATACGGGCAATGGTACTTTCCAGGTCGTAGAGGGTGCGTCCGCAGCCGGGACAAGAGATGTATTCGGTCTTGCTGGTACGTACACGTCCGGCTTGCAGGATACCGAAAGCAGTGGCATCCACTACTTTGCCGCTTATGGTTTCTCCTTGGTTGAAGAGAAGGATACCGTCGCACAGACCGTCGAAGATAAGTGCTCCCATGTCTGCAGCCGCTTTGATTTGCAGATTTTCCAGTTCGCTTTCTGCGTAGTGTTCAAAGAATACTACCGGGTTTTTCAGGTCTTCCTTCATCATTTGGTGTACCAGGGCGCGTTGTTCTCCCAATCGGTTGGGGTGATTGCTTTGTGAAACTAATACGACTTCCGGATGATACTTCAGGCAGGCGATGGCTTCGTCATTCAGCCCCATGTACGTGATGAAGAGGAATTTCAAAGAAGCGCCGCAGCTGCTTAGGAAAGGAAGCTGGTCTCCTTTGAAGGCGGGCCAGGCATTGTCCGGTTCCGTTCCGCCGTTACTGTGCTCCATCCAGACATCGGCATCGATGATGCATTGCATGCCTTCCGGAAGTTGCCGGGGGATGGAGCGCCCCGTATAGATATAGTCCGGCATGAATTGCGGGTTGAAGTCCATATCTCCGTCCAGGCGTGCAGCGATGACCACAGGCAGATTGTCTCCACCGATATGGTGTACGGCACCGGTCTTGCGGCGGGTGGGAGAGAGATAATTGAATTCCGGTACATCTGCTCCGGGGATGTAGGGGTGGTCGTGTCGTTGTACAATGTAATCCACCAGTTTGCGGGCTACGGGGATTTCTGCCTCCGGAGCTTCACTCAGGGAAACCCGGATAGTGTCACCCAAACCATCTGCCAGCAGGGCACCGATGCCCAGGGCTGACTTGATGCGCCCGTCTTCTCCGTCTCCGGCTTCCGTTACACCGAGATGCAGCGGGAATCGCATGCCTTCTTGTTCCATTACGGCTGCCAGCAAGCGCACTGTCTTTACCATGACCACTGTATTGGACGCCTTGATGGAAATGACTACATCCGTGAAATTCTCTTGCACGCAGATGCGCAGAAACTCCATACAAGATTCCACCATGCCTTCCGGTGTATCGCCATAGCGCGACATGATGCGGTCGGATAATGAACCGTGGTTCACGCCGATGCGGATGGCAGTATGGTTCTCCTTGCAGATATTAAGGAAGGGGACAAAGCGGTCGTGTATCTTCTGCAACTCCTGGGCATACTCTTCATCGGTATACTCCAAATGTTTGAAAGTACGTGCTGCATCCACATAGTTTCCCGGATTGATGCGTACTTTTTCTACATACTGTGCTGCCACGTCCGCTACCTTCGGGTTGAAGTGAATGTCGGCCACAAGCGGCACCATATATCCGTCCTGGCGTAGGCCTATGTTGATATTCATCAGGTTTTCAGCCTCTTTGATGCCTTGGGCCGTGAGGCGTACATACTCTCCTCCGGCGTCGACAATACGTTTGGCTTGCGCCACACTGGCTTCTGTGTCCTGCGTAGCGGTGTTCGTCATACTTTGTATGCGGATAGGATTGGAGCCGCCCATAGGGGTGGCTCCAATGTTTACTTCTGATGTTTCCCGTCGGGAATAGTTGAATAAATCCACGGTAATAAGTGATTAGCGTTTAGTGATAAATGATTAGTGATTAGTGATAAGGGATCAGTGACTACATATCATCTTACTAATCCCTTATCCCTAATCCCTCAATTAGTCTTGTATTCGTACTTCACCTCCTTCAAGTCCTCATTTGCCTTAACTATTTTCTTTTTCAGCCCTTCTTTATAGGCGGCGAATGTTTCAGCCAATGAGGAATCGCTCAGTGCCAGCATCTGTACGGCAAGGATGGCAGCGTTCATGGCACCATTAATGGCAACGGTGGCTACCGGTATGCCCGGAGGCATCTGGATGATAGAGTAGAGGGCGTCTACGCCATCGAGTACAGACCCTTTTACGGGAACCCCGATTACCGGCAGTGTGGTATTGGCAGCAATGACGCCGGGCAGTGCGGCAGCCATACCGGCAGCGGCAATAATCACTTTAATGCCGCGTTGGCGGGCATTCTTGGCAAATTCCTCCACTGCTTCCGGTGTGCGGTGAGCAGAGAGAGCGTTCATTTCGAACGGTACATGCAGGTCATTGAGCAATTGCGCGGCCTTCTCCATAACGGGGAGGTCGGAAGTGCTGCCCATGATGATGCTAACGATTGGAGACATGAATCTTTAAATTATTAAAGGGTTAATTTTATAAGGGTTAGGGATTAACGATTAGGGGGTAGGGACTGCGCTATCATTCCGTCCGGTGCTAATCCCTAATCCTTTCATTTCATTCGTTTATCAGCGCTTTGTAGGCTTCGGCATCCAGCAGGCTGTCGAAGTCGGCATCAGCGGCGGGTTTGATTTTGATGAGCCAGCCTTCGCCGTACGGGTCCTGGTTTACCAGTTCCGGTTGGTCAGCAAGCGCTTCGTTCTGTTCCAGAATTTCTCCGCTTACGGGCAGGAAGAGGTCTGAAATGGTTTTTTACTACTTCAATGGTGCCGAACACTTCGTTGGCGGCCAACGTTTCACCTTCGGTTGGGATGTCGACAAACACAATGTCGCCCAGTTGCTCTTGTGCGTAATCGGTAATACCTACATAGGCTACATCACCTTCCAGGCGAATCCATTCGTGTTCTTTGGTGTACTTTACATTAGTCGGGAAATTCATGATCATTAGTTTTTAAGGGTTGATACTATGTAAATTAAAAGTTGAAAATTAAAATTAAACAAGGCTCTTAAAAAATGGAAGATTCGGAACAATATGTTGCTCAGCGGGTGGAGTACCAGCAGCGAGCAGACAAGCCCTACGGCAAAGCCTCCCATAACTTCGCCCAGGGTGTGGTGTCGTAGGATGATGCGGGCGGTGCCCAGCACGCCAGCCACCAGTATAAAGAGGCATAGCCACCATACGGGATTGTAGCTGAACAAGGCACTGAAAGCTACCAGTCCGCCAATTACGGCTCCGGCGCCTGCCATGTGTTCGCTCAGTTTCCATTTTAAGTTGACAATGACGCAGATTATCATCACTACCAGGGCGGAGAGTATGATACCGGTCATGTACCACGGGATATTGAGCCGGTGCATCATGAGCAGGCAGAATACATAAGAAGTGATGGTCAGAATAAAGGGAATGTATCTCCTTTTTCGTTCCACCAGTTCTTCCGGACTGAAACCGTTGATTTTGCGGAAGATGAAGATAGTCAGTGTAGGCATCAGGATGGTGAAGCAATACACCACACCCAATACTATCAACTTGTACTGCAACGGCATGATGCGCAGGTACGAGAATATAAACAGAACCAGAAATGCCAGGAAAGGGATGGAGAACGGTGTGAATACCGCCGAAATCACTTTCGCTGTTCTGATTAAAGTTTTATCTGCTATAATATGCTCTTCCACAACCTAATTTTATTTACGATTTGACTATTTACAATTTACTATTTGAATGCACTAATCTTTAAACCTTAATCCCTAATCGCTCATCCTTTTCTCTCATCTTCTCAGTCTTGCCACGGGGATATTCATCTGTTGGCGATACTTTGCCACCGTGCGGCGGGCTATGGGATAGCCTTTCTCCTTCAGCAGCTCGGTCAGTTCGTCATCGGTCAGAGGCTTTTTCTTGTCCTCGTTGTCAATGCACTCTTTGAGTATCTTGCGTATTTCGCGTACAGACATCTCTTCGCCGTCTTCGGTTGTGTAGCCGTCGTTGAAGAAGAATTTCAGCGGGTAGATGCCGTAGTTGGTCTGTACATACTTGCTGTTGCTCACACGGGAGATGGTCGAGATGTCCAACCCGGTGCGTTCGGCAACATCTTTCAGAATCATGGGGCGGAGCAATGACTCGTCTCCTTCGAGGAAGAAAGGACGTTGCAGGTCTATGATGGCCTGCATGGTAGTCATCAGCGTATTCTGGCGTTGCTTCACGGCGTCGATGAAACCTTGTGCGGCATCCATTTTTTGTTTGAGGAACATCATGGCTTCGCGGGATTCCTTAGACTGGTTGGCCCGGTTCTTGGTGTGTTCTTCCACCATCTCGGTGAAGTCGCGGCTCATGCGCAGTTCCGGCACGTTGCGGTTGTTCAGTGTCAGGTTGATGGTGCCGTCGTCATAAGTGTCTACCAGGAAGTCGGGCACAATCTGCTGCATGTTCTTGCCGATGGCTTCGCCGAGCGAGGCACCGGGGCGGGGATTCAGCTTGCAGATTTCCTTAACGGCTTGTTGCAGGGTATCTTCGCTGATACCTAATTTCTGCATAATCTTGTCCCAATGCTTGCGGGTGAACTCTTCGTAGCACTGGGTAAGAATATCTTCTTCTATATAGTATTGTGGAGGCGAGGGCATGGGCCGTTGCGCTTCCTTACGTCGAATCTGGATGAGCAGGCACTCTTGTAGGGTGCGGGCGCCCAGACCGGCGGGGTCGAAGTCTTGTATAATCTTCAATACTTCTTCCAGCTCTTCGGGAGAAGCGTCGATACCGGCGTAGATGGCGAGTTCGTCGCTGATACTGTCCAGCGATTTGCGCAGCAGGCCATCGTCGTCCAGCGAGCCGATGAGATATTCGGCCAGTTCGCGCTGGTGCGGAGTCAAGTCCTGCTCGCCGAGCTGCTGGCGCAAGGTTTCATAGAAGGAGGTGGCGTCGGAGAAAGGAATTTCTTCTGCCTGCTCCCCTTTGCTGCGGTTGTTCTCCTGCAGCTTGTAGTCGGGGATATCGTCTTCGTTCAGATAATCGCTTAAAGAATCATAGCTGGTGTCTCCACCATCTTCTGAGCCGGTTTCCGCATCGGGTGTGTCGGGGTATTCGTCGCTGGGAGTATCCTCCTTACCCTCTTCCAGTGCCGGATTTTCCAGAAGTTCGGCACGTACGCGGTCCTCTAGTTCCACGGCGGGAAGTTCCAGCAGCTTTACCACCAGAATTTGTTGCGGCGACAGCGTTTGTATCTGCTGTTGCGCTTGGGTCTGTACTTGTCGGGAGCCTTGTGCCATATTTTTATAAATTATTCTATGCACTCATTGTGCATCTTCTTTCAGATATTTACTGCAAAAATAGTGAATAGTTCGATAACACGAAACCTCTCTGATGATATTTAACAAGAAAAGAGAAAACAAGCTTTTGCCAATAGCTTGGCAAACTTTTGCCATGCCTATGGCAAGACTTTGCCAACGCGGTGGCAAAACTTTGCCAAAGACTTGAAAAACGTTGGCAAAATAGTCTTCTGATTATGAACCATATAGATTAATCTCCTTTTTGTATTATCTTCTTTCAAAGATTATCTTTATCTTTGTCCTATAACTACTAAAACAAGGAATGTTATGTTTGCTAAAGAAACGTATGTGCAGCGCAGGGCCCAGCTGAAAAAAACGATAGGCTCCGGAGTGTTACTGTTTTTGGGTAACGATGAACAAGGTTTGAACTATGAGGACAATACTTTCCGTTACCGCCAGGATTCCACTTTTCTCTACTATTTTGGCTTGTCGTTTGCCGGGCTGTCAGCTCTCATCGACATAGATGAAGATAAAGAAATCATTTTTGGCGATGAGCTGACCATCGACCATATTGTCTGGATGGGTACCCAGCCCACCCTTCACGAAAAGGCTTCTGCTGTGGGAATTTCCGAAACCCGTCCTTTTGCCGACATTGTCGGTTATCTGCACAAGGCTGTACAGAAGGGACAGACCATCCATTATTTGCCCCCTTATCGTGCCGAGCATAAATTGAAACTGATGGATTGGCTGGGTGTTCCTCTTGCACGTCAGGAAGGGTCTGTGCCGTTTATCCGCGCGGTGGTGGCACAGCGCAACTACAAGTCGACAGAAGAAATAGCAGAAATAGAAAAGGCTTGTGACGTGACTGCTGACATGCACATCACCGCAATGAAGGTGCTTCGTCCGGGCATGTACGAATACGAGGTTG
>ENA-OQDC01000626-OQDC01000626.1-human-gut-metagenome-genome-assembly--contig:-NODE-626-length-23414-cov-5.184395_pt1 | contig 23414 bp, 17 predicted proteins | sample MGYA00242770_ERZ504601 | MGnify/ENA primary metagenome ERZ504601 (study PRJEB26092, sample SAMD00036305) | human gut metagenome | host: Homo sapiens | study: EMG produced TPA metagenomics assembly of...
CCTTGCAGTGAGTTTCTGCATAAGGCCATTTTCCGCCTGGTGTGCGGCTGTTACTTGCTAGTAAACACCGCCATTCTCGTCGATGCAGATAGAGTTGGTGAGAATCTGGTCTGATGGAAGAAGGGTATGAATCTTCGATTGTAGTAAGAGCACGATTCAGCACAAGAAGTCCGTTCTGAGCAGCCACAACAAGGTGTCCGTCATAGGTCATAGTAGCGCCTACGAGTGTAAAAGAGCCGAAGGTAAAATTCGTAAGTCTTATCTGATGATCCAACATGATACCATCCTTGGGATTATTAGGATTGGCAAGGCGATAGCGTGCCATTACCTGACCTGCATTGGTGTAAGCATAGTTATCCTTGTCGCACAAGACATAATTACCGTTGGCCATAGACATTTGTGGCGCCGGACCCAATATATCGGTAACCGTCTTGGAAAGTTCGTCGTAAGTAGCATGATCGGCAATTATACGTGTCAGTTGCTCCTGGGTCTTCATTGTAATCCCTGGCAAGCCAGCCTCGGCAACCCTTTCAAGTTTGCCGTCGCTTATGTCAAGATACGACACGCGGTCGCTACTCATACCCCACATATAATTGGGCGAAGTCGAAGCAAGAGTCATCAAATTAACAGGACCGCTCCATGTCATCTGACACTTGGAAAGATCGATATTGAAAGTTCCATCCTTGACAGCAGACGAGAAAGCATCAGTCTGAGCCGAATTGAAGTGCGTAATACTATACTCTTCCTGTGCAAGCCAAGGGTTAGGTTTGGGTTTTGCAACTTGTGCCAAAGGCACTTCGGTAGTGCTGTCGCCATCGCCACCAGCATCAGGAGAAATAGAATCTTCGGAACACGAAGCTAAAGACATAGCCCCTATGACACACACCATTAAATAAAGATAGGTTTTTTGCATAGTGAATTGTTTTTGAGAATTTATGTTTGAATTGTTTGAATTTCCTCATGCAAAGATACAGGAGCATCAACCATCAAAAACCTCAAAGACATCACTTATGTGTCACTCTTATAGAAAGGATACGTCACAGTAAGAAAGGTTACACTTTGCCTTATTATGTAACCTTCGTACAAAAGTTACACCTTACATTCAGTAGCAAACGCACACATAACCAGCATATTACCGTTGACGGCGCCACTCGGCGGGAGTCAAGCCCGTCCTTTCCTTGAACAGACGCTGAAAATACACACGCGACGAGAAACCGCACTCCATAGAAACAACCTCGTTACTATATTCGGGGTGTGCAGCCATGAGTGCCTTTGCCTCCTCCACGCGAATACCCGAAAGCCATGTACGGAAATTCTTACCATATATGGAAGTCAGATACGAAGCAACGTCGGTACGATTAACCATTATGCGACGAGCAAACGAGGATAATGTCAAGTCGCTATCTCTAAAACCGCCCTCGCTTCGCCATTTGCTTACCGCCATATCTATTTCGGCAATACGCTCAGGCCCAATCTCCCTAAAGACTTTAGCAGCGGCTATCTCGTCGTTAGTCTCGGTAACAATCTCAGTTACTCCCTCGGACATACTAAATCCAAGCGCCGTAAAACTAACAATAAACAGCGAAAGCGAAATCAATCCCAAAGGTCCAAAGACAAAGAGCAGCGGCCGCGACAATATATAAAGAGGCGAAATTACAGCAAAAGCACACACCACAAAAAGCCCAAAGCGCATAGTGCGCAGGTAGGCATCTGCAGGATTACCATGTTCACTGTCGAGCCGACGTTGAACATTACCAAGTTCCCTCAGCGGTGCCCATGTATAATACAATAGAGTAAAGAAATGAATAGTATCAGCAACATATAGCATAGGACCAATATGCAGACTGCCATTTGAAATAACACCTGCGACTATGCACAATACCATAAGAGCATATCCAACAACGCCATAGCGCATAAAACTCCAACGTCTATGCCTAGCGCGCAGAATATTAAGCTGCGACCATGACAACAAAATAGCCGAAGGCGAATAAAACAGCAGATTAAACAGAACACCCACATCGTTCCCCTGTTGTCGCCAACCCAACCGCATCTGACACATGTAGTGTACAACAAACAATAGTAATGCCACAACAATCATCCAACGCGACTGCTCAAACTGTCTGTTACGGCAAGTTACATAGTAGCGCGACACAAACACAAAAAATGCAAGCATGGCCATCACAATCATGCAAGTATATTGAAGAGCAATAAGGTCTAAGCAAGTATCCAAGATTGTATGTATATTAAATAATTTAACGTGAGTTCGACGAAATATAAGTGCCTGAAAAATGGTGATTAGCGAAAAATTGTTGTAATCTTAGAGTGTTAAATATCAAAAGTTTACAGACAATAATTGCTATGATTACCGAGGACAAAGTTACTGAGATTTTCTGTATTACGGATGACTTCTGCAAAGTTTTTGATGTTGTTTCTCGGTCAATAGTTCGTTAAAATTTGAGTATATGGCTACGCAGCCTTAGGCTGCCATCCAATGAGTTCTTTGACAATCTTACTAATTAAAGTTCGGTTACGGTTTGGCATCGGGACATGTCGAAAATTAATTTCGTATTAGTTCGCATTGAACATCAACGACTTAATTTTTGCCATGGAATTGTCCATACCATTGTCTTTCATGAAGACCTTGGCGGCATTCAGTGAGGCGAACGATGCGTTGAACGCAAAGTCCAACTGTCTCTTGTGTCTTGCCTGACAATCCATAAGTCCCGTAAACTGCTTACTGTCGCGATAGCAGAACTCTATCTGGAAACGAGTGCGGTAAGTCTTCAATACTTCCTCACCCGTCATTGAGAGTTTTATCGAAAAGAACAACTTGCACTTTCCGCCGGGCATTCGCCAGATGACAAGTCGCACCCTCCTTTTCAGAGCCTTGGCATAAGCCTCGAGGGTGTACGCCTTTCCGTCCAGTCCGTCAATGTGCAGTTCTTCCATGCATGAGAGGTTGAGGTTTGCCAAGTCAATCTTGTCTCCCTTAACCCTTGGTCGTCCACGCTTCTTTTCCTTCTTGGGAATGTAATGCAGACAAGCGTTGTCACGGAAGCGGCTGACTATATAGAAGCCAAGCTCCGACATGCCCTTCTCGAACGTGGATGTGGAGAAAAAAGCGTCAGCCACTACTATATCAGTGATACTCAGCAGTTTCTTTGAATACCGCTTCATAACACTGATGTAATATTCGACGAGTGTCTTGTTCCTCATCTTCAGCGCGGAGTTTCCTATTGTCTGATGGGCACGCAGCATCATGCACTTGTTGTTGACAACATCCAGTAAACCGATGCCCATGATTTCAAGTCCGTGCATAGCGGATATCGACTCGATCGCTTCATTCTTGCGGCAGGCGGAACAAAAGGTGAAAATCCTGGATTATACGGAGGCCAGTGAGTTTTATTTGAAAGCCTTGTTGCTGAATCCGAATGATAAGGCGGTACAGGCTCGCAGATTAGATGTGGAGAATATGTATACCATGGACTGTAATCGTTATTCGGGGATTGCCGAGTCTTATTTTAATGACGGTGATTACGAGAAAGCGGTAGAGCTGTACGAGAAGGTTGTTGAAATGAACTGTTTCAACTCGGAGCTTGCCGCTCGCCGGATCGGGGTACTTCAGGCGAAAATAAGTTTCCCGCCAACAAAGGGCTTCTGTATGGACGTTTGAGTATGGTTTTAAGCAAGCCCTATCGGTATTTCTTTCGGTAGATATAAGAATAAGCGAACGAGCGGGTATTGGAGCTTATCGTTCCATCCGGATGTCTTCAAGGCGATACAGAAAGATTATGAGGTGGCTAATTTTGAGATAGGTACTTCGGTCGGCTTTACGATAAAACCGGTACAGGCGGCTCCGATTTGGTTACTTTTCGGTCCCGGTATTGTCATGAACGGCGAATTCGTAGACGAAGAGGCTGAGGATTATTATCCGGATTACTCCGGTGATGCTTCGGTGGATCCTGTAGAGAGGGAGAAAGTATTTGATACCTATACCTCTTTATCCGGGGAGGTTGGTGTGTTAGGAAAGATTTGGCAAAGGCTGGCCTTGAAATACACCTTCCAATATCGTTTCCCCTTGAGCGGAGATTATAAGGATAAGATTACGAAGACAAAGCATGCGATCGGTATCGGAATCTGTTTCTGATATCCTTGCGTAAGGATAAGGAGGTTTTATGAAGGTATATGTTTTGTTTGTATTAGGAGGCTTGCTGTGTTGTCTCTCGGCCTGGGGACAGCGTTCGATGGCCTATCGAGAGATCCCGTCGGGGATAAGCGTGTTTTCAGGTAAGGACAACGAGGCTGGGATGGTCTTTTTTTTGCCCGAGTGAGATCTCGTTGAGCTTCCAATCGAGTCTACGAGAGACGGTGGACGTGTATCTTACGGAGAAAAAGGGGGATAATACGGTTTACTATATCCGATTTAAGGTAGGGCGTAAGTATAGGGGGCGCAAGCTTTCTGTACTTGCTCCCGGTTATAACTCACTTACCTTTGAGGTGGAAATGGCTCCGAAAGAATTGAGACAATATTCTTTATTTGATCCAAACGAGGCTTTCGTCAATGGTTGTTACGCCGAATTTCGTAAACGCGGCCGGAATTTCTTCCAACAGGGTATGTATCAAGAGGCCCGAGAACAATATATGACGGCCTTGGAATGCTCGGACCGGCCGGTGGATACGGATTTGAAAGAACGGATTGCGGATATAGACGCGATTACCTCCTATTTGGAGCGAGCGGAATCTGCCGTGAAATGCTCAGACTATAATACGGCACGGACACACTTGATGAAGGCATTGATGTTGAATCCGAATGACCAAGCGATACAGGTGCGAAAACGGGATGTGGAGCAATTATATCTATCGGATTGTAGCCTGTGTGCAGAACAGGCAGAAGCTTATTATAAAAACGGGGAACGGGAAAAGGCCATGGAATTATTTGATAGGATGGTAGCGCAGAATTGCCTTGATTCGGAGAACGTAAGCAAACGGACGCAGCGGATTTTTAACCGTTTATCCTTACGTAAGCAAAAAGGACGTGTTATTGTTTATGAGTATGGTTTTAAGCAAGCTCCTATCGGTATTTCTTCCGGGACTTATTTGAACCGGGGAGTTGGTATGTATTCCAGTGTTTTTTTACATCCAACCGTATTTAAAATAGAAGCTGAGAATAATGAAGACAAGGTTGATATGTGTGAATGGGGAATGACTATGGGGGGGGACTTTTCGGGTGGCAAGAGCCTCTGCGAAGTTACCTGTCTGGTTTTTCGTGGGAGCAGGTATGGTACAACACAAAGAGGTGTTGCGGATTGAAGAAAGTGGTTTATCTTATGTCTCGATACCCTGTGAGACCGGACTTTTGGTGAAATTATTAAAGGATCGGTTGGCTTTGCGATATACTATTCAATATCGTTTCTTGCTAAAGACAGAAAACGCGACTACTTATAATGCTTCGGATCGGGTGGCAAAGACCAAACATTCAATTGGTATAGGTATCTGCTTCTAATTGAAAGTGATTATTATGAGAGGACGTTCTAAATGGTATATCGGGGGAGCTTGTTTTTTACTTTCTCTCTTTTTTATATTTCCTGTATTGGCTTATTGGGTGATAAGCAGTTTTGTGTTGCCCCCGACTCGCTTGAAATCCTTGTTGATTACAGAAATGGCCAAATATGTGAAAGGCGAATTCGATTGCCATTCTGTGGAACTTACTTACTGGGAAACTTGGCCTTTGGCCGGAATTGCCATTATAGGGGGAAGCTATTCCGCCCCGGCTGATACGCTTTTCCCGGAGAAACCGAAACTGAAGGTCGAGTTTGATAAGTTGCTGGTTCGCGTGAACGCGATGGATTATTGGCAGAAAGGTTTGATAACGCTCAAAGAGCTTTCGCTTGAGTGTCCGGATCTTTATGTGCGGCTTGGTGATAATCAGCCATTTGATCTCCTGTACGAGGACCGGATACCTCAAAAAAGTCCGGTAGGCTCTCTCTTTGAGGATTTACGCATGGAGATCCGGCAATTAGCCTTGGAGGATGGACATTGGGTTGTGGAGAATATCGAACAAAAGACACGTTTAGATTGTATCGGAATGCGATTGGCACTAAGTGGAATGCTCATTTCGGATAATGGGCGCCTCGCCCTCTCTTGTGCATGCGATTCCTCCCGTTTGCAAACGGGTGGTAATTTGTTGCGGAATGATTCCCCGGTCTCGTTGGAATGTCTTTTCCATGCTGATTGGCAGAAGAGGCTTGTCCGGGTGGAATCGGCTAAACTTCTTATTCGGAACCTTCCATTTGAGTTGAGTGGTTCTTTCCGGCAAGAGTCATCCAAACGTTTATGGATGGATGCTTCCTTGAACTTATCCGCCTCCGATTTGGAGGAGCTGCTGACGTACGTTCCAGAGCCCTATGCCTCTAAATTCCAATCCTATACATTGAAAGGAAATACCGCTCTGGCAACAACCTTTAAAGGGTATTTAGATGAGCGCTCGTTTCCGGATGTTCATCTATCAGGCTCATTGACAGATGGCTCTATTGTAAAAAAGAAAGAACCGCACGGGCTGGATTCGGTCGCTTTGGATTTTTCGTTTTCATATCCATCTTTACATCCGGAAGATGCGACCATGGAAATCAAGGACTTGAATGTTTCCGGCTTGAATTGCCTAGTCAAGGGGAAAGCGTTGGTCAAAAATTTGTTTCAGAATCCTTTTTGTGACTTGAGTATACAGAGCGATTTGGATTTTACCCGGTTGGGCGAAGAATTCTTTAGCCCGGATACGATCCAATTGTTCGGTCGCCTTCGATCCGATTTATCTTTGGTGTTTACCGGCAAAGATTTGCAGAAAGGACGGTACGAACGTATTTGGGGGGAGGGCTTGTTGGATATCGATCGGATTCATGTGCGGAGTGATGTGTATGGATTGTCTTTCTTTGCCGAAAACACGTATGGGGAAATTGGTTATCGGCCGAATAAAAGTCGTTTTATCCGGCAAAGAGAGGTTCTTGGGCTTTCCTTGCGGATAGACACGATGAATATGCGGCTGGGGACGACTCAAGTGGCACTCTCGGATCTAGATTTAGCTTCTAACACGGGGCTTCAGCAAGACACAAACGCGATTACTCCGGTTACTACACATTTGAGAGTGGGGCGTTTGCAATCGAATCAATCCGGTCAAGTCGCTTTTCTATCCGGAAAAACCGAATTGCATTTGGGGGTTAAGCCCGCGGAACAGGATAAGGGGAAGATCGCCTTGGCTTTTGCGTTTACTTCCGACCCTTTGGAATACTTGAATCTCCCGAGTCAACAGGCGATGAAAGTTTTGAGAAGCCGTGTTGTTTCTGAACTTTATCCTGACAAGGAAACGAGATGGGCACATTTGGCAAATCTGGATGAGTTGTTCAGTAATTGCGAGGTCAAAGGAATCTTGACTTTTGAGCAGCTACGTTCTTTCTCCCGACAGTTTCCTGTACAGGTGAATATGAAGAATACTCAATTGGGGTTTAAAAACAATCGGTTGATATTGAATAATGCGGAGATACAAGCCGGTAAATCGGATGCGGTGCTGAATGGAGAGATCGTGACTTATCCGCGGGACGGCATGAAAAAGCGGCTGATCGAGGCGGATCTCTCGTTGCGTTCGGATCAACTGGATTGGAATGAGTTGAGGCAAGCCTTGATGCGGGGAAAAGGGCTTGAAGGAGATCGGCGTACGAAACAGGAGGATCCGATCAGCTTGCTGAACGTGGGAGACTTGAATGAGGCGATCCGGAAGATGGAAGAAAATCAAGATTCTTGGACGAATTTGTCGAACCAATTGCTGGATATTCCGGAGAACTGGATGTTATCCCTTTCTTTAAATGCCCATAGAATGATTTTTTCTGATTTTGATATGAACGAGGTGAGCGGGAAGGTCTCCTTAAAGGAACGAAGCGCATATTGTGATTTTTCAGTGCGAACGAATATGGGAAATACTTACTTGCAACTTTTGTATAAGAACCAAAGTACGAAGCGATCCGATGTCTATTTGAATTGGAATTTAAGCCAGATACAAGTGGGTAAACTGCGTAAAGTATTTCCTGCGATGGGGACTTTGTTTCCGATGTTGAATTCCATTGATGGAGTCTTGGATTGTGATTTGGCTGCCTATTGCCCGATCGATTCCACGTTGAACGTAGACCTGAGCGCATTGTCGGCCGTTTGCTCGTTGGACGGTAAGAATATGGTATTGTTTACGAATGAAACCTTTCATCAGATAGCAAGTAAACTTCGTTTTAAAGATCGGGAGCGCAATATGATCGATCATATATCCGCTGATTTCGTGGCGAAAAATCACCAAATTGAGATCCTGCCTTTTCGATTGGATATGGATCGATATAGTTTTATCGTAGGTGGACAACATAGCATGGATATGAGTTTTAATTACCATATTGATGTTTTGAAGTCGCCTATTCCGTTCAATTTCGGACTGGATGTAAATGGCAAGGTCGGTGATTTCAAATATAATCTGGGAAAGACCCGTTATACGATTTTGTTCAATCGCCCTATTCAGCATGAGGAATATCGTATGTCGAAACAGAGAAGACTGGATGAGGAAAAGGTCGAGATCTTAAGAGAATTCCGAAATGTTATCCCTTAATTTTTAGTTATCCTTGACGAAGCACGGCTTTCCCTTGATGAACCTCCTCTTTTCAAATACGATTCCTCATAAAAAACAACTGTATTAAAAAATCAGGTGTTTTCTCTTTCATGTTTGAGTAAACTTTATTATCTTTATGAAAGATAATCTTTCTCATTTATAATCTAAAATCACATAGATGAGAATTCAACGAACATCAGTAAATATTATGAAAGTCGATTTCAACCAGATAAAAACAACCATTTCTCTACCCGATTTCCTGTTGGAACTGGGATGGAAAATCGTGGAAGGCTCTTCCAACGCCTGTCCTAAGATGAGCAACGGAACGCACACCATTGTCATCAAGCGGAACTCACAGAACCAATATACTTATTGGGATGTGCATAGTGACAACGTGCGTGGACGTAGCATCATGGATCTGATGCAAGAGCACTTGCTTGAAGCAACCGGAAAAATGCCGACCTTGCGCGAGGTGGGGGAGATCCTTCAGAACTACATCAACACCAACCGTATCACGACACCCGAAAAAAGCCGGTATGATGTAGGCAACACAAGCCTGAGACCGGACGAGCTTCAATTCTACTTGCGTCAGCTACAACCCTACAAGGGCAACTACCTCCGGAAAAGAGGTATCTCAAAAGAGAGTGTTGAAAGCCCGGTGTTCAATAACACGTTTTTTATTCGTGAGGTAAAAAACCTAGGAAGCGTCTATCGGAATGTATGTGTGAAGATGTACAGTGAAAAAGGCGTGGAAGCCATTTCACAACGGAATGAAGCCTTTAAGGGAGTCATCGGCGGCAAGTTCGACTGTTTGGCAACCAGCAACCACGATAAAAGCCGCCCGATAGACATTCTCTACCTCGGGGAGTCGTTTATAGACTGCATCTCCCACTATCAATTACTCCATTCCGGAAGTAACCTCAATCTTGTATATGTATCTACGGAGGGATACATTCACGGAAGGACAGATGAAGCTGTTACGCTTAATCCTTGACAAGAATCAGGTGAAAGAGCTTCGAAGCATCTTTGACAACGACAAACAAGGGTACAAATACACCTTATGGCTGCATCGTCACTTCTATGGCGACACTACTGACATCGAGAGCCTGAGCGAAAATGAACTCCGCGACAAGGTGCATGAATTAAAAAACGTCGAACTTTCGGAAAATAAGGATTGGAACGATGATTTGAAAGCCTCATGCACGACCTCTAGTCCCGCGGAGGGCGGTCAATAACTTCATAATACTATTTTTAGTATATACTAAAAAACGTCCGAAATATTATTTAACGTGAGTTCGAAATAAGAATAAATATATTTCACTAATAATTAAGGAGATAGCGATAAAAGTATTAAATTTATAGTGCTGAATTATAACATTTAAACGATTACCACTATGTTTCCAGAGTCTAAAGTTACAGAGATTTATGTATGGCCGATGAATTTTTGCAAGGAATTTGCATTGCAACAGGAAAAAATATATGATTGAGGATAAGAAGACCAAACATCGTAACAACCCCAACCGTATGAGTGATGCTGAGATTATGGTTATTCTAATCCTGTTTCACTCCAGTGGTTTCCGTTGTTTCAAGCATTACTACAAGGAGAATGTCTGTAAACATCTGAAACACCTTTTTCCGCGTCAGGTTTCTTATAACCGTTTTGTAGAACTGGAGAAGGAAGTACTGCTTCCACTGACCATTTTCATTAAGAAAGTCCTGCTGGGAACCTGTACCGGCATCAGTTTCGTTGACTCCACTCCTTTACGTGTTTGTCGTAACCAAAGAATCCTTATTCATAAGACATTTGAGGGACTTGCCGAGCGTGGAAAATGTTCACATTGATGAGTATTGTTGACAAGATTCTGCTCAGAAAAAGAGCCTTGATTGAAACGGTCAATGACAAACTGAAGAACATCGCACAGATTGAACACTCAAGACATCGTTCATTCAATAACTTTATAGCCAACTCCTTGTCGGCTATCGCGGCATACTGCTTTTTTGAAAAGAAGCCCGCCATTGACGTAAACTTTGTCAATGACGGACAACTTGCTATTTTTTGATTTTATTTCGAACCCACGTTAATACAAGGTTGTGCATACTTAAAACGCACAACTTCTTCCTTTCGTAAGTACTGATTATACCTGAATATTTCCTTTGTTGACACAAATACTTGCTATTCCATTAACTGTTTGTCTGCGGAGCCTTTCCAGGGCAATCCTTCATTTTCATATTCAATGCTTCTTTACGTGCCAATGCTTCTAGGTAGAAATAGTCGGCATAGTTCAGAGGAACGTCAATTTCACTTCCTCCGGGATGATGTCCCGTAGAGTGGAGCAACAGGAAGCCGTAGTGCGTATCCGGTGCTGCCTGGTAGTGCTTGTGGAGATTGCTTACGATTTTGTCGGCAACAGCCCTATATTTTTTTCCCTTTTCCGGAGAAACATACGTGCATAGTTCATAAAGGCCGGAAGCGATAAGGGCGGCGGCAGAAGCATCGCGTGGCACATCCGGATTGATCTTTTCGGGAGTACAGTCCTTGATGACATCCATTTTCATGTCCCAATAGGGTACACCGTCTGCCGGCATGTTGGGTAGATTCAGGAAGAAATCGGCAATGTTTTCGCTCTGTTTCAAGTAAGTGGGATCTTTTGTAAAACGATAGCACATAGCAAATCCATACAATCCCCAGGCTTGTCCGCGGCTCCAGAATGAATCGTCTGAATTGCCCTGGTGGGTACACTTCATGCGGACTTCACCTGTTTCCGGATCATAATCTACCACATGATAAGAGGAGTAGTCCGGGCGGAAATGGTTTTTCATCGTTGTATTGGCATGGTTCACGGCCACTTTCCAGTAAATGGAGTCTCCGGTAAGTTGGGTAGCGTGGAACAGCATTTCCAGGTTCATCATATTGTCGATGATGACCGGATATTTCCATTTGTCGCGGTTGTGGTCCCAGGACCGGATACTTTTCACTTTCGGACTATAGCGGGTAATCAATGTTTTGGCACTCTGTAGCACCACGTCCAGGTAGGAACGTTCGCCGGTTAACTCGTATGCCTTGCCGAAGCTGTCGTACATCATGAAGCCCAGGTCATGGGTACCTTTGTGCCATTTGGACTCTTCGATGGGCCAAGTCCATGAGATAGCAGACTGGCGCCAATAGTCGTTGTGCGTATAGGCGTACATCTGCCACAAAGAACCGGCAAAGAATCCCGAGCACCAGTCGTGGGGATGTATCATGGCCAGTGAACCGTCCTTATGGATACTTCGGGGAATGACACGGCGCTTGGCGGCATTCTTCTCTTCCTTTTTGGCCTTATCGGCACATTTCATGGCCAGATCCAGCTGTCCGGCGGCAAAGGCATAGGCATGGTCTGTTTCGGTAGCTTTTACATACAGAAGATTGAAACTGTCCTGCGGTTCCAGTATGCGGTGCGCATAGTAAAGTTGCAGGTAGTCTTTGCGTGCGGGGTTCAGATAAGCGGCTGTACGGTAGAGGTCCTTGCAGAGGTTTTGCTGGGAGTGTTCCCACCCGCTGATCTGCTGGTAAGGCCATTCACCGAGGCTCTTTCCCACGTAGGATGCCAGAAAATCCATGGCTTTGTAGAAGCTTCGTCCATCGGTTGATGTGGCGTTGTCAATGTTGCTGCCCAGTTTCTTTGCCATCAGCATGATGTCAATGAAATGTGTCAGGTTATATTGGGAATAGTGGAAAGCGAGGGTACGACGCAATTCCTGCGGTTGGCGTCCGTCGGGTTCTATCTGTGGGAAGATACGTCTTTCGGCGAAAGCATTGACTACCTCTTGTGCTAGTTTCTTGTTGCCGGTATAGAGGGCGAAAGCAATGATTTGGGCGTCGTAGGCCACACTGTGGTTGTTGGCTCCAGCCGCCTCTTCCTTGCCTTGCGGGCTGGTGAGCATCCAGTCGGTCAGTTCGGCAAACCATTTCTTCAGTTGCTTGCTGTCCTTGGCAGTGAATGCTTGTGATTGTTCCAACAGCGCTACAGCATCCAGCATCTCTATGAAGGAGTAGGTATCTATCAGTCCGTAGCAGCGCCCCTTGTTGTTATTGTGCCCCGGTATCATCTGCGCGTATTCCAGATTAGGATTCATTCGGGTGTCTTTGTCCAAAAACCACACACGGATAAGCTCAGTCGCTTTCCTGGCATATTTTTCTTCTTCGCTGAAGTACCAGGCTAATGCCAAGGTGGTGATGCGGCTAACGGTTGTACCCAGACGGTTGCGGTCCAGTTTGCTCAGTTCGGGATTCGATATGCCGTCGCGGTTGATGTAGGGCAGTCCGTTAGGTTTTGCTGGGTCGGGCCAAAAATAGCGGGCCTGGCTCATATAGTCGTGCTTGTCACCGCTGGCGGGTGTCTTTTCTTTCATCATGACAGAAAGAGGCTGTACGTCCGATAGTTTGTCCGCTTCCTTCTTCAGTGCCTCGTAAGCTGTGGCGTAGAACGGTTCCCGGATAGAACGTTTCACATTGGCAAGGTGTGTTGTGTTCCATACGGATTGCGCTTGCATGCAGGGTGCCATAAACAAGATGACAAGTGTCCATTTTACTGCTTTCAGTTTCATTATATTCTGCTGTTTTATATGGATTAGTAAATATTACGGAGTTTGATACCATTCAGGAAGCATTTGCCGCTGATGGTATGGAAGCGTATTTCAAGACTGTCCGCTTCGTTGTTGACGATATATTTCTTCCGTAGGGCATGGAAATAACCGCTTTCTTTACAAGGTGACAGACTCTCTTCAACAGTACTTCCATTGATGGAAATACCGAATGTGCTCTCACGGTTTTCATGTGCTCCGTCACGTCCCAACAGATAGGCTGCTGAGGAGTTTTGGCGAAAGATATCCGTGAAGAGGAATTCTATCTCATAGACACCTTTGGGCACGTCAAAACGGTATCCTTCGATGCCGTTTCTGAGAGTCTGGAACAAGGGACCGTCAGCAGTGTTGCGTATTTCAGTCTCCGTACCCCGTTCCTCACCACCGATATATCCCCAACTGCCGGGTGTATAAGGCTGGTCGGGAAGCCAAGTCAGTTGGCTTTCGTCGGAAGTGAAGAAGCACCGGCTTCCCACATTTATGGCCAGTTCCAGATTTTTCAAGTTGGTTGCATCCAGTCGGGCAGGAACCGGGTGGAAATTTACTTTCAAACCGTCTTGCACCCTTATTCCCTGATGGTTGCCTTGTGCCAGAAGAAAGGGTTTCCTGCTGCAGAACGGAACTTCGAAGGTGACGGTGTAATTCTTTGTTTGCTGCTTACCTATGGACTTCCCGTCGATGAAAAGCTCTACCTCGGGAAGATTGGAATAGACCTTTACCGGCAACAAGACAGGGGCATTTCCCTGCTGTACGCCACTGCGGTATGTCCAATCACGGCTGGCAATGTGCAATACGGGGATGTCCTTACGCCAGGCAGCTTGGTAGTAATAATATATATCTTTAGGAGTACGGTCGGCATACACCAATCCTTTGTTGTTGATGCGTGGCATGGACTCGTCACGTAGGGCCGAGCAGAAGTCGATGAAATTCCAGTGTGTACCGCCACAAACATAAGGTGTATTCTCCAGTACCGGAAGATAGTGTTCAAGGTATTTCTGCTGGTATTCAATACTGAAATCGAAAGCGCGTGGGGTGAGTGAATGCAACCGCTTGTCCGATCCTGCACCATATTCGCTGACAATCATCGGATGGGCGGGACAGTCCCGGTGCTGTTGTGCCAGATATTTTTCGAATCCAGTGACGTCTCCGCCATACCATCCCTGGTACAGGTTCCATCCTACAATATCGGTGATGTTGCTTATGCCGGTCTCATTATAGCTGTTGCTGCCATGGAATGCCATGGCACTGACGCGTGTAGAATCTTCCGCTTTGAGTACTTTCTCCAGTCTTTTGGCAAGTGACGATGCACGCTCTATAGCGGGCTTCAGTTCGGTTTCGGTTTTATATTTCCGTTGGGTGACAAGTAAGATCTCGTTCATGTATCCCCATGCAATGATGGAGGGATGGTTATAGTGCTGGCGAATCATCTCACGCAGGTTTCGTTCGCAATTGTCTCCATATCCGGGAGTCTCGGGCACGATATCAATGATGGGGATTTCTTCCCAGGCCAACATACCGAGTTTGTCGCACATCTCCAGGAGAGCGTCATCCTGGGGGTAATGGGAGACACGGATAAAGTTGGCTCCCATTTCTTTCATCATTTTCATGTCACGGCGGTGTATTTCGTCGGTCAATGCCACCCCGATAGGTTTCTGGTCTTGGTGACGGCAGATACCGCGAAGCTTATAGGGTTTACCGTTAAGGAAGAATCCTTTGTTGGCATCGAAGTGGAACCACCGGAAGCCGGTATGATGGTTACTCTGGTCCAGAACCACTTTAGTCTTGCAGTCACACAAGGTGGTTTCTATCCGGTAGAGGGCAGGCGTTTCGGGAGTCCATAACCGGGGATGCAGGATGGGCGATGCAACATTCTGGAAAGCATAGGTCTCCCCAGGATTCAGTTGTATGGACTTCTTTAGTGTTTGTAACAAGATACCGTCTGGCTGGTAGATGGAATGAACGAGTTCCAGGTTTGCCTTTTCGCAGGCGTCATTCTTAATTTCGCCACGGATGGAGAGGGTGGCTTTCTCCTCGGACACTTTGGGGGTACTGATGAAGATACCGTCCGAACCGTGGTCGGTTAAGTTGAAATGTTGGTTGGGAACGGCAGTGAGCCATACATCCCGATAGATACCTCCGAAAAAAGTGAAATCTCCGGAGATGGGAGGGATGTCCATCCGGGCATTATCCACGCGAATAGCCAGAACGTTGGGGGAATGGAAAGAGAGGAAGGGGGTGATATTGAACGTACAAGCAGTATATCCTCCCGCATGTTCACCTATGTTTTTGCCATTGATGAAGAAGGTAGCCGCCTTGTTTGCAGCATCCAGTTTCAGAAAGACCTGCTTGCCTTTCCAATTTTTGGGAAGGGTGATACGATGGCGTACCAGCCTATTCCGCGATAATAGTCTTTTTCGGTATAGGCATCAGTATTCCAAGTATGCGGCAGGTGGATGTTTGCCCATTGGCTGTCGTTGAAGGTACTGTCTGCAGCGGAAGTACATTCGCCTTTTAGAAATTTCCAGTCGTGGTTGAGGCTCTTCGTTTCTCGTTGCGCACGGAGTGACATTGGCATCACAATCATGGCAAAGCAACAGATCACTGTCCATAAGGCAAAAGGAAACGGCCTCTTTGTAAGGGTATCCCATAATCTGATAGTTGTTGAGTTGAGGTGGTAAAGTTATAAAAAGAAACGGTGGAAATTCTGTTTCTTTCTTGCACGAATTCCCACCGCTTGTTAATCCTTATATCATAATCTCATTTTTTTCATCTTCTGTCGGTCATTTACCATCCATAGTTTGAGGAATTCGTCCTTGTGACAGATTGATGACATTCTGATGAATAGGATACAAGTAAAGCTTGTCGCTCCATTGCCGGTTCTCTAACTGAGTACGGGTATAATAGGAAGCCGGGTCACCAGGAGTCTTGTCTTTTGAACCCTTCATGTTCATGCCGTAGAAGCGTGTCTGGTCACAGCCTATTTGCCCGTTGTCACATATCATCCAGCGGCGAATGTCGAAGTAGCGTTGACCCTCGCAGTATAGTTCAACATAACGCTCGTGCTGTATAGCTTCAAACTGTCTGTCGTAATTGCCGATAACCCCTGTTTTCATACCGCTTTCCTGCAAGTCTTGGTAGCCGTTGATGCCTGCGCGGTGTCGTATCATATCTACATATTTGATAATTTCCGGATTGCTCGGGTCAATTTCGTTCAAGGCTTCGGCATAGAACAAATAGAACTCGGCCATACGGTAAATGATGGAAACACGCTTCCAAGCTTGCGTGTAGCCGTTAGCATGGTTTACTGTACGGTTCTTGAACTTACCAAGCATATATCCAGTTTTTACATTGTCACCGTTGGAGAGGTCATTGCCACCACCGGCAGAGAAGTCTACGACGTAGTTCGGATTACCGTCCATCCAATTCTTGAACCAACTTCTTCCTTGATAAACCACGTTGGCATAGAAACGAGGTTCGCGGTTCGCATACATATTGTAAATGTTTTTGTCTATCTTGGTGGCTTTGTATGCGGGGTCGTAGCAGCGGTTTTCCACTTCACTGAATCCAGTTTCATTGTATCCACTATTGTCGTCATTGATTGTCAATCCATTGGACATGAAGAACATATCCACTGCGTCTTGGGACGGTCCAATGGTTCCGTAACAGGAGTTCACATCACGTGGGTTGGTACGCTTTTCCATTTTATATTGATCGGAATAGCTATTGTTCGTACTGCTCCAAAGAATTTCTTGATTGTATTCCTGAAAAAGGTTGTACACCGAACGGTCTGGAGCTTCCACCCCGTTTGCCATTACACGGTAGAGTCCATGGTGATGTGCTTCAGCATAATCTATCAGGTCTTTTACACGGTCTCTGGCAATAATCCATTTCTGCGGGTCTTTGCTTTGGGGGAAGATGTATTCTCCTTTAGCATTTTGGAGTTTTTGCAGTCCTTGGTAGTATTCAGAGCCATCACCACCATTGAAAAGCTTGGAGGCGGCATACATCCACAGCTTGGCACGCAGGGCCTTAGCCACTACGATGGTGGGGCGTACTATTTCATGGAAGTTATAACTATAGTTTCCATCGGCAAACGAGGTGATAGCTGATTCTGGCAGTTTGGATTGTAGCGGATCGCATAGCGGCTCCAATATACCATCAATGTAATTCACCATTTCGTCCACAGTGGCACGATCGTAATCTGTCACATGAGGCTCTGCCGCATCATCTATTTCTGTAACGATACAAGCGGGACCGTAAAGTTCAAACATAGAAAAATAATAGTAGGCTATCATGAATCGGCATTCATCTTTCATGCGGGCTATTTCGTCAGCTGTGATTTTGTTGTTGCTGCTGGGGTCACCTACGCCTTCATCGTGGGCACGTTCTATGAAAATCATGGCTTGACGGATGTCTTTATAGAAAGCAGCCCAACGATGATAGCTTCCGCTGGCCGCCGTGAAGCCAGCCGTCATCACATCGCGTGAACTGGCTTTTTCGGATGCAATCTCACCACATAGGTTTGACCAAGGATTTTTAAAGGCATTGGTTTCCGAACCTGTTTCAGAATACTCCATCAAGTCGCGATAAATCACTCCATACCAATCGCGGGTATAGTTTGCGTTGTCCCAAACTTCATCCACTCCCAAGCTAGCATTAAACTCGCCAGAGATGTCCAGGTAGTCTGAGCAGGATACGGTGCCGAGTGCAAGAGCGGCAAAGCTAACAGTTGTATATAATAAATTCTTAAGTTTCATATAATATATATCTTTTAATTCTTTTGTTTAGTTAGAATGTTACCTCTGCTCCGAAAGTCCAAGTACTTGATATAGGGTATTTGGCTCCTGAGTTCGCATCGCCCAGTTCTGGATCCCAATATTTCACATGGTCCCAAGTCTTCAGGTTGGTTCCCTGCACGTAGAGACGCAAGTTGGTGAGGCGCAATGATTTAAGCTGCTTTCTATTGAACTGATAACCGAATTCCACGTTCTTCAAGCGAATGAAACTGGCATCACGATACCACCAAGTGCTCGGCTGCAGATTGTGTGCAAAGGTATTGTTGCGCAAACGCGGATAGAGCACGTTGTCATTGTACGGATCGGATGCTTTCCAACGACTCATAGCTTCCATACGGGCGGATGAGGCATCTTTGCCCTGATTGAACGGCATGAAGTTGGATGCTTTGCTCATTAGATTGATGGAAGCGCCTGATACACCTTGGAAGAAGATTCCGGCAAAGAAGCCTTTCCAATCCGCGTTGAACGACAGTCCATATACGCTGCGAGGTGTCTTATCCAAATGTCCATTGTGGTATGTCTTGTCATCGTCATTGATAATACCATCTTTGTTCAAGTCGCAATACTTGATATCACCGGGAGCAACCGCCGCACCGGGGTTGGGACGGTCAGATTTCAGTTGGTAGCTTTCGGCGCCACTTACGGGATCGACGGTAATGTTGAAGTCATCAGGTGTATAAAGACCATCGGCAATATAGAGGAACGGAGTCCATAATGACATTCCCGTAAGGTCTTGGTAGCTATAGACATGTCTGATCTCATCCGTTTCTATAATCTTGTTCTTTGCATACGTGTAATTGGCACGGAAAGTTAGATTAAGGTCGCCCACGTGTTGCTTGAAGGTCAAGTTGCCATCTATACCCTTGTTGCTCACCACACCATAATTCTGAATTGGTGTAGATTGCAAACCGCTCATGGACGGGATGGTATTACGGTTTACCAAGATATCTTTACGACGGTTGGAGAAGTAATCCATAGTCAGATCGATTTGTCCGTTCAGCAAGCCGAGATCGAAGCCGAAGTTGCTCTTGTCTTCAATTTCCCAACGCAGGTTGGGGTAGAATGCACGGTTTTCGCTTAAATTACCATACCAGTTCTCGGCATTCCCATTTGATCCTCCCGAAATGCCCAGATTAAGTCCACCAGCACCATTGTTCATCTCCTCCTGGTAAGGGAAACGGGTTCCACCCAATTGATCGTTACCGGTACGTCCGTAGGAGGCACGTATTTTCAAGGTACTGATAACCTTCTGTATTGGTTCAAAGAACTTCTCGTGGCTCACATACCAGGCTCCACCCACAGCGGGGAAAATACCCCAACGGTGTCCTGGAGCAAAATTCTCACTACCTGTCATACCAAAACTTCCTTCAAGGGTGTAGCGGTTGTCAAATGTGTAAGAGCCACGTCCCACAATGCTTTGTTTGCGATAGGGCAATAAATTCAGCCCACTTGCATTCTGATTTTGAGTCTCTTTTTGGTTGTAGAGCAACAAACCGGTAACATCGTGTTTATCGTTGAAGTTGCGTTTGTAGTTGAAAGAGGCTTCGATGTAGATCTTTTTGTTACCACCGGAAGCTCCGCTTGAAGGATTGCTCAGTGCAGACCCAGCTTCCAGTGCTTTGAAAATCAGATTGCCGTTGGCATCACGGCCAGTAGCTGTGAAAGTTGCTGGTGACATGGTTCGGTTGATGTACTGATTAGAGTTAGCATCGAAACTCACACTGCCTTTTACAGAAAGTCCTTTGGTGATGAAATCCAAATCCTGTTCCAACAAGACCTTGCTTTGAAAGGTTGCGTCCCAACTCTTGCTGTAACCGCTGAAGTACAAGAAATTATAAGGGTTCTGACGCAGCCCCGAATTGTCGTAGTTTGGGTGCTGTGAGGCTGAACCGTCTGAATAGATTTGTGGATAAAGGTGGACTGGTTGTAGTGTCATGCCACCAAAAATATCGGAAGCTGTCTTACTGGGGGCTACCCGGTTTATATATTGACCGGACATATCCACAGACATACGAGTAGTTTTGCTTAACTCGAAATCAATATTGGAGCGTAAGTTATAACGCTTGAAGCTGATATTGGAGTCATAGTCGGCAATTTTTTTTCTCCTTATATACACCGTCTTGTGTATAATAGGCGCCGGATACGAAAAAGCGTACACGATCACCACCTCCCCGAAAGTTAATGGTATAACGCTGGCTGCTGGTATGGTCGCGCAACATATTCATCCAGTTGGCATCCGGATAAAGATCAGGATCAGCTCCGGTGCGGTATTTTTCCAAGTCAGCATCGCTTACCGGAGCAGTATAGTTGGCACGCGGATTACCATTACTATTCCAATCAGCCTCGTTATACAAGCTTAAATAGTCGTAAGAGCTCATCAGGTTGGGCAAACGGAGCGGCGTAGAGTAACCATATTCAGCAGACATGTTAATGACCGTTTTCTGAGATTTACCTCGTTTGGAAGTAATCAATACAACTCCATTGGCACCTTCTGCACCATATACAGCTGTGGCAGCCGCATCTTTCAATATGGAGAAGGTCTCGATTTCATCCACATCAATATCGTTCATCTTACGGGGCACGCCATCTACCAATACCAGAGGGTCTGTGCCACCGGCATAAGAACTGATACCTCGGATAAAGAATTGGGCATCGTCCCATCCTGGTTCGCCCGAGCGTTGCACTGCAATCAGTCCGGGCAATTTACCTGCAATGTTATTGGTGAGATTAGCACTCTTTACGCTCAACTGAGCCGGTCCTACGGTAGACATGGAACTCACCACACTTTCCTTTTTCTGTTTACCGTAACCCACTACTACCACTTCTTCGGTAGAAATAGCATCCATCTCCATGCGTAGATTAAAGGTGGTCTCCTCTGCTTTTACTTTGTGTTCTACGGTGATGAATCCTATGTAACTAAATTGAAGTGTTTCGCCAGGATTTACTTCGATGGAGTATCGTCCGTTGATGTCACTGATCACGCCCCGTCCGGTAGTGCCCATTACCATGATAGTTGCCCCAATAATAGGATCGCCGTTAGAATCGGTCAGCAAACCTTTGATACGCGTTTTTTGTTGTTGCATGTTTTCCATGCCATCTGTCTTGCGGGCAGTGTCAGCCTTTACAAGCGCTGGTTGTATTGCCAGTGAAATAGCAAATAGCGCCGCAAGATAATATCTCTTCTTCATTTGATTGTCATTTAATTAAATTAATTATCCCTTTGTATTCCTTACCTTATTCTGCAGCCTCGTAAACAGGCATTTCCTCCAGTGCTTTCACCCACAATCCAGCGGGCTTGGTGGCAGTTTCCATGGTCATTACCATGTACTTGCCTGTAGGCCACATCTCTGCACTTTGGAAGTTACCATCACTGGCATATTTTATATAGTTACCACCTTCTTTCAGCGTATATGCGCCAGGACCTACCCATTCCAATCCCCATCCTTTTTGGCCGAAAAATTTGAAGTTGACATTGCCGCTATCAATGTTCTGGCCCACCAACATCACCAGTTCGTACTTAGTGCCGGTCAGTGGAACGAGGTTGAACCCTTTGTTTGTATTCCAATTGATGTTGTTCTTGCTATATGATGGAAACCCTATTCTCTCATTTCCGATAACCCATACGGCAGATGCATTTTGGTTACCTGAGGCGGTCGCATTTTCCAACTGTTCCATCATGATGGCTTTCAGCCCTTTATCCAAGGTGAAGCGATATTTGCCATCTCTACCACGGAAATGGAGCAGTTGTTCATCTCCTTTTACACCACTGAACCAAGTGGGGTTTTTCCAAAGCTCGGGGTACTCTTCTTTGATGCCGCTCACTTTGATAATGTCATCCTTTTTAAATTCCGTCTCAACCGTAAACACATTGCCCGAACCCTCGAATTCCACAAATTTATTCTGCGTATCAAATCGTAAACCAAATTTAGGGAAAGGAGTTCCCTCAAAAGTCAAGGTGTTGAATGTAATGTCATACATACCATCATCGCCATATCCGGTAGTCTCAAAGCTGATATTTTTTGGAGCATTCATTGAAATACGACCGTTGTCCATACCAAAACGAATCTCGTTGCCTGTTAGATAAGGATTGTTGCTTCCGTCGGAATAAGCCGGGAGTACAATGGATGCTTCCATTTCAGCAGGAAACTTGGCGCGCGCACTGTACTCGTATTCCTTTCCTTTCACAGGCATCATGGCATATTCTGTTCCATCTGCCGCTACTAAACGAAGTGTCTGATACTTGGGACGCTCTATTGCTACCGTCATTTCACGGCTGTCTGCAGCAAAGCGTTCGTTTTGTACACGCAGGATTACTTTGGCATCTCCGTCCGGGGTATTCTTTAAGAACGGAACCAACACTTTTCCGCTATACTTTCCATCGGCTTTCAACATGTAAAGTGCTTCAGATACCATTTCTTCTCCATAATAGAGTTGTACTTTGGCCTGGTTGATTTTCACGCTACTGCTCTTTACTTCAAAGTCAAAAGAGATACTGTCGCCCATGTAGGCTTTATCGGAGCCTTGAAAGGAGACAATTGAGGAGTTACCGTGATCATCAAATTGGTCAATCTCGTCTTTGCACGATGTTGTTCCGATGAGGCAGAATGTCATCATGCCGAGCAAAAATCGATTTCTCATAATCTGTGATTTTTTAATTTAAAAAGTAATTAGTTATCTCTGTTTTTATCATCCCATTTGAAAGAATTTACCGAACGGGGTTGCAAGATGCAATTTGCCGAGTGCTTTTTCCCAGAATTGTCTGGAGCGGTAAGTACAATATTCTTGGCTGTATTGCTTTTATTGATGATGACAAAGGCATAGCTTCCAGATGAACCAGTAAGTGCAGCTCCGAACCCTTGCATAGTCTGAAAAGTCTGTTGCGGATTCAACAAAATGTTTTTAGGTGACATGCTGACTTGGGATTCAAATTTCGCTGTAGACTCTTTTAGCTCATAGGTACGGGTGTCAGTGGTAGTAAGCATGTAGGCTTGCAAACCGGCCGAAGTCACCGGATTTTCTCCGTCAGGTATTTTGGAAGAAATTGTTCCATCATTGTCTGATCCACATGCACTACTGCTAATCAATAAGCTGAATAGGAATAAATAAGATGCTTTTCTCATTAGTATGCAATATATAGGTTTAACAAAAAGATGCTGCAAATATATGTGAGTAATAAAAGGAAGCTTAAAAAAATATTACATCAAAACTTTCTCATTAATTAGTCTTAACTACATCAAAAACTTTCTCATTAATTAGTCTTAACTACATCAAAATCCTTCTCACATTCTTAATTATTTTGCTGATAATTAAATATTTATTATAATAATTCAAGTACATCTATAAATTATTATTTTATTTAGTAG
>ENA-OQDC01000628-OQDC01000628.1-human-gut-metagenome-genome-assembly--contig:-NODE-628-length-23382-cov-8.129908_pt1 | contig 23382 bp, 18 predicted proteins | sample MGYA00242770_ERZ504601 | MGnify/ENA primary metagenome ERZ504601 (study PRJEB26092, sample SAMD00036305) | human gut metagenome | host: Homo sapiens | study: EMG produced TPA metagenomics assembly of...
GGGCGGCAAAAGAGACGTCCGCACCAGTCAACTCCAATTGTAAAGAGTGAATAAAATCAATAAAAGCGGATGGCCCCCAAAGTAAGCGGGACGGGTCGCGATACTCTCCGTAAAAGTTCCCACCTTCTCGGAGACAAAATCATTCACCGCTTTGTATTGCGGAGCGAATTTCTCCATAAACTCCTTGCTAGGCTCCAACTTATCCACATCCGTCAAAACACCCGATACTTGTTTGTCCAAAACCTTTCCATGCTCCATCTTTAACACGACATCAACGGAACCGACTACACGCCCATTACTTGCCGGATTTATCAATAACACGGAATCTCCCTCGATATTCGCCACCTTACCACAATACCGGCGATGATCATGCCCCATTATAACCACATCGAAGCCCGGAATGCGCTGGGCAACCTCCATCGACGCATCCTCACGGTACTGGCCGGACATGGTACGAGCCTCATTTCCCGCATGAAAGATACCTACCACAACATCCGGTTTCTCCTTCTCCTGAATGATCTTCATCCATTTACGGGCCGTCTCTTCCATATCGGCGAAATAAAGACCTTGCCACAGAGTCTCCGGCAACCATACAGGAATAGCCGGAGTAATCATCCCCAGTACAACGATCTTCACACCGTCACGCTCAAATACCTCATAGGGCTTTAAATAGGTCTCCCGGTCGGAGGTACGGATAATATTGGCACCCAAGATAGGGAAATCACATTGTTTGATCCAACGATCGAAAACGGCATGGCCAGCCTCTACATCATGGTTACCCATATTTCCCGCATTGTACCCCATATAATTCATCATGGCGGAAGCTATATGCGTAGAGACCGTATCCATGAAATTGTAATAATACGCCGAAGGTTGTCCTTGCAAGATATCGCCATTATCCAATAGCAAAAGGTTATCGCCATACGCCCGGCGTTCTTCTTGCACGAACGAATATACCCTTGCCAGACTTCCTCCCCACTCCCGCTGCTCGATAAAATTATACGGGAAGAAATTTCCATGAATATCACTGGTTTCCAATAATTTCAACTTTACTTCCTTCGTTGTCGCCGACAGACCGAGAGCGACCAGCAGCAATAAGGCAATTGAATAAACTCGTCTCATATCAGGATTTTAGATAGATTAATGACGCGAAGATAACGAAATAACCTGTTCGCCCGGTTTCAACGGGATTTCTTTTCCATCCCAGATAAATATACCCGTAGTACCTTCCGGCAAGACCAGACGGGCGGTTCCCTCACCTCTTTCATTCAATTTATAAGCGGCGGTCACGCTTCCAAGCGGATGTGGGATCGTACCGGAAACCTCCTTCAGTTTTCCCAAAGACGGAGCGATCCGTATCTTCCTAAATCCGGGAGCATCGCTATCTATCCCCAACAAGATCCGGTAAAACTCGATATTCGGACTGGCTCCCCAAGCATGGCAATCAGAACGGGATGGCTCCGGCATCTCTGCCCATGTGGTCAATCCCAACGCCATCTGATCCCGCCATATTTGTAAGTTATCCAAGAACTGATCCCCTAAACCGGAAGCTTTCAACGCTTGATTCAAGTAATAACGGAAATAGATCGTACACTGGATCAAGCTCGTATCCGCCAAGGTTTGGTTCATCACCTTTACGGCCTCCTCCCCTTTCGTAACCCCAGTCAAGATCGCCAAGGCGTTCACATGCTGGGAATAGCTGCGATGATCCTGCGTATCGGCGAATAGATTACGGGCAGCGTCCCAATATTTCGGGCGGATCGTCTTACGCATCTCGGTAGCGATCTTCCGGTAATGATCCGCCATGGCAGGGAGGCCGATCGCTTGTTCCATCTCCGCCGCAAACTCCAAGGTCATTATATACATCAAATCTTGGAGCGCCGAGTTTCCCTCTTTCTCCCGTATCGGCTCGCCATAATCAAAACCGGCCGCCCAATCCACGAAGAACCAATGAGGAACGTACGACAAACTATAATCCGGCTTCAACCATTGCTCGTACCACGACAAAACCTGACGGTAAGCGGGAAGCAAGGTCTTCATGTATGCCTCATCCCCACGGTACATCCAATAATCGTGCCCCATACAAATCCACCAGAGAGAGAACGAGGATATAAACTGATGTACGCTAGACGGATATCGGCTCATCGTAATCCCTTCCGCCACCATGGACTGCCGTCCTTGCTCTAGAGCATTCTTCACCATATAAGGGTCTGATGTATTATACATGGAAATCATTGCCTGTATGCGTGTATCCCCGAAATATTGCAGTTGCTCGTAATACGGGCAGTCCATATACGTCTCATTGGCGCACAGACGGGCGGTACGCCATCCTATCTCGAGCATACGGCCCAGCTCCTCATGTCCCGGAGCGGAGAAAGCGGTCTCGTTACGGAAAGGATAGGCGGAGAAAGTCCCATACATATCCTCGATCACCAAAGGCTCGGAAGCCGTCTTCACTTTCAACTCCACATATCTCCATGTACGCCACCACAGGGAGGTGAAGAGACGATTATCTCCCCCATCAGCCAGTATCTTATCCCCGTACCCGATAAACTGCTTATCCGTCAACTCGTCCCGATGTCCCTTGCCATTCAACGCATACGATTTAGTGGTCGATTCCTCTTCTTGCTTATAGAGGGCTTCCGAATAACCGATATGGATCTCGGCCTCCTTTCCTTTGCTGAAGGCTAAGGAGAAATAACCCGTCGTCAGGTAATCATTATCCAGAAGCAAGCGGACCTCCGTATTCGCCGGGATCGTCAAAGCTTTTGGCCAGTAAGGAAATCCTTGCGGGCATTCGATCCCTTCCGACCGGCGGAGCTTGGCCAGACGCTCGATCCGGCTGTCCATCGGAGGTATCGGGCTAGGAACCAGCAACCGTCCCGGGTAATCTCTCGATCCTTTCGTGGCACCCTCCATGCCCCGTACGGCCTTCTCCCATTTCCTGTCGTCGTAATCCGGTTGTTCCCAGCCCCAAGGATAAGCGGAGGCTTCCAGTTCCTCGCCCGGGCCAGCCACGTAATACCCCAATACCTGCCATTCGGTCCAAGGAGCATACGCCTTATTACGCAGGCAGACCCAAGTGGTATCCGTATTTACCACCGCCTCATGCCCCGTATTGCCTTGCAGGATAAAACCCGTCTGATCGTAACTGATCTGGGCGACAGGTTTACGCTCGGCATAATTCCAGACAACGGAGGCCAGCGTATTCTTCCCTTTCCTCAGATAAGGAGCCAGATCCACCGTCTCGAAACTCCAGTTATAGATATCCCCACGGGCCGGACCCAAGGATACCAATTTCCCGTTTACATATAATTTATAACGGTTATCGGCGGAAACATGGACGATAAACCGGGAAGGAACCACCTCCAGATCGAACGATTTACGAAAATGATAGACCCCATATACATTCGGAGCCTCACCCGGGTAGGAGATCCAACGGGCTTTCCATCGTCCCTCGAAAAGAGAAGGATCGATCTTCTCCTGATTATACCCTTTCAGGCTAATCTGGGAGGAAAGGGAGAAGGCTTGAAACACAAAAAGCAAAAGGAATAAATAGGTTTTCATACAAACACGGTATTATTTGAGATTAACGATCCGAACAAAGGTACAAAAAAAGAGAAAGCGCCAAAAGAACTTTTGCCTTTTGACGCTTTCCCTCACAATATACCGGATACCCGGTCCTCCATTAGAAGAATATCTCCGGCTCCCGGCGTGCGCTAAAGTTCTTATGGAGCATCGCCGTGTAAGGAGTATCGAAAGTACGTGCGCCCTCGGGACACTCTTTCACGCAGGCGCAACATTTGATACATAGGTTCGGGTCGCTATACATACCCTCGTCTGCCAAGGATATCGCATGTGTAGGACACACATCCACGCAATACTCACATTGCGTACATAAATCGTTATCCGTAACAGGAGCTTGAGGAGTGGAAGGGCCTTTCACCCGATACGGGAAATTACCTTTCACCTCCAAGGCGGACAAGCATTCCACGCAGGAAACCTTCTCCAGCTCCTCGATAATCTTTTTCCCGAATTCCGTAGCCTGCTTAAGATCCGACTCGTCCGGACGCCCCTCGGCAATGGGCATCCCCTTGCGGCTGAAAGAATGCTCGCCGATAAACGCTCCGGCAGCCACAGGTACGAACCCCTGCTCCGACACTAAATCACAGAGCTCTTTCAAGGCATCCTCATAATCCCGGTTCCCATACAGTACCACGGGGACTACCGGCGCATGGTGGGCAGAACGGAACATGCGAAAACGTTCCATGGCAGTCTCCGCCACACGGCCACCGTATACAGGAGCGGCTATAATCGTCAGCTCATCATCAATATACTCTTCCATATCCAGACTCTCACAAGTGACATCAGACTCGGACATCGAAGTGGCACCCATTCCTTCCGCTATCGCATAAGCGATCTTGGCGGACGTGTGTGTCGGAGAAAAATAAATTAAATGTATGTTACTATATTTCATGATTCTTATTTTAACGCACCCTCTATTTTAGTCATTAACTCAGCAAATTCCTCATCGGTATAGCCTTTGCTCGTATAAATGATCTTCCCGTCTTTTCCGACCAAATAGCCACGAGGGATCAAGTTCTTGGCGAAAGCGCCGAAAATAGCCCGGTCCTTATCGGGATACAATGGAAAATCGAAGCCTTTTTTCTCGTTATATTTCTGTAGATCGGCATCGGAATGCTCACGCCCGATCACCAAGAGAACGAAGTCCTTGTTGTTCTTGTATTTCGGCCAGAGGGTTTGTTGGACAGCGGCCAATTCTTTTTGGCAAGGAGGACACCAAGTGGCGAAAAAAATTCACGAGGATCACTTTTCCCTTCAACGAAGCGGACTGCAACTTACTCCCGTTGTCGGAAACAATCGTAAATGACGGCATAGTATCACCGACCTTCACGATATCGGAATTATCCTCCTGAGCTTTGCCTACGAAAGCCAATAACGCTAGTAAACTAACCAATAAATACTTCTTCATAACCTTAATCATTTCTCGTTTAGGATTCAGCGACAAAGATACATTAAAATTCTCATCAAACCGCATAATTCTAAGGCTTACGAAAGTTCTACGGTGCCGTACCTACCCCTCGACAGCTCTTCTAAAAGTTCTAGGGGGTTAGATGTTAAAAAAAACGTACGTGAAACCCGGAGATGTCACGTACGCTGATATCATGCAAACCCGGAGAAAGATTTACCGCAGACTTTGCGCTAAGTCATAACCGGCTTTCAACGCCTTTAGGTTCATATTAACTATATCCTCGCCCTTACGACCGAATATCTGACGGATTCCCGCCTCGATCTTATCATACTCGATCCCGATAAATGGGGCAGCTGCACCCAACATCACGATATTGGCGGCACGGACAGAACCCGCTTCCTTGGCGATCTCCTCCACGTCCAATACGACCTTGTGAGGGAGCCTGTCCAACTCGGCGTTCACTTTCTCGATCTCCGGATAGTTCGGGATGTTCACGAACGGACGGGAGTTCGTCACCAGCCAACCCTCTTTCTTCAGGTAAGGCAGATAACGCAAGCTCTCCATCGGTTCCAAAGAGATGATCAAATCGGCGTGGCCCTTCGGGATCAAGTCCGAGGCGATCGGCTCGTCGGAAAGACGCAGGTTAGACTGCACGTCTCCCCCCCGTTGACTCATACCGTGTACTTCCGCTTGCTTCATATACAGACCTTCTTTTAAGGCAGCTTCTCCAATAACGGCGGCGATAGAAAGGATACCCTGTCCTCCTACGCCTGATAGTATAATATCTGTTTTCATTTCTTGCTTGCTTTTTTCTTTCTGGTTAATGTCTGGATACACTCACGGCGAGGGATCAATACGGATACGCCCTTGTACTCGATTTCCTCACGGATGATAGACTTCATCTCCTCGAAGTTCTTTTTTAAAGGAACCATCACACGGATGTGAGCCGGGTCCACACCGATACCGGCGCAGATAGATTCCAGACGTCCCGTTCCGGCGGAATCCTGCCCTCCGGTCATGGCCGTTGTCTCATTATCGGAGATAACGATGGTGATATTCGTGTTCTCGTTCACGCAATCCAGCAAACCAGTCATACCGGAATGGGTAAACGTAGAATCGCCAATCACGGAGATAGCCGGGAATACACCCGCGTCGGAAGCACCCTTCGCCATCGTGATAGAGGCCCCCATATCGATACAAGAATCGATCGCACGGAAAGGAGGCAAAGCTCCCAAGGTATAACAGCCGATATCGCCAAACACCTTAGCCGTACCGTTATACTCGGCGATCACCTCGTTCAAGGCCTCATACATATCCCGGTGTCCACAACCTTGGCACAATGCGGGCGGACGTTGCTCAACCACCTCGGGGATCGCATAATAGCTCTGGATCTCCTTACCCAAGGCTTTGCCTACCGCGTCTGGCGTAAGCTCGCCGTCACGCTGAAGCGTACCGTCCAGACGGCCATGAACCGTCACGCCTTTCGCCAAGAAACCTTTTAATTGCTCTTCAACGACCGGATATCCCTCTTCCAACACCAAGATCTCCTTACACTCGCCAACGATCTTCTCCACTTGCTTTCTCGGAAGCGGATACTGGGAGATCTTCAATACGGGATGCTCGAAACCGTCCGGATAATTCTCGGAAAGATAATTGAAAGCGATACCCGTCGTGATGATACCCAAGTCTTTATTCGGGGCATCGAAATACTTATTATATGCGGAATTCTCGGAAGCTTCCGTGAAAGCCTCTTGAGACGCCAGCAAACTCTTGAAACGTTTACGGGCCAATGCCGGGAGTAAGATAAAACGTTGACGACCGTCTTCCGGACAATTCATCCGGTTCTCCGGCTTCAACGGGCTGGTTACGACACCGGCACGAGAATGCGCCATACGGGTCGTTACACGCAGCAAGATAGGATACCCTAATTTCTCGGATAACTCGAATCCATGATATACCATATCATAAGCCTCTTGCTGGCTGGATGGCTCAAACATCGGGATCATGGCGAAATTGCCATAAACACGGTTGTCTTGCTCATTCTGGGAAGAGTGCATGGATGGGTCGTCGGCCGTAAGGATGATCATACCTCCGTTGATACCGCTCATAGCGGCGTTCATAAAGCAATCGGCGGCTACATTCAAACCCACGTGCTTCATGCAGCAAAGCGCACGTTTACCGGCATAGCACATACCCAAAGCGGCTTCCATGGCGGTTTTCTCATTTGTGCTCCAGCGACAATGGATACCTCTTTCCTTCGTTACCGGAGAACCTTGGATATATTCTGTGATTTCAGTAGAAGGGGTTCCCGGGTATGCGTACACCCCGGAGATTCCAGCGTCTATAGCGGCTTGCGCTATGGCCTCGTCCCCCAAAAATAAATGTTTTTCCATGTGTATCTGTTTTCTTAATATTGACTATTCACACTATTTAGCTGCCAAAGGTAATGAAAAATGTTCAATTTAGAATGAGAGACTTATGATTTATACTAGATCCATTACCGTATCCGGCGCCTATTCAACTCCGCCCGATACCGGTTGGCATTGCGGTTATGCTCCGCCAACGTCACGGCGAAATTATGCCGTCCCGAGAAATCCTCCTTAGCGCACATGTATAAGTATTTATGTTTCGTATGATTCAATACGCTATTCAAGCCCTTGATAGTAGGAATCCGTAGAGGACCGGGAGGTAGGCCCGCATATTTATAGGTATTATAGGGAGAATCTATTTCCAAATGCTCAAATAAGATACGTTGCAAAGAAAAATCCCCCACCGCAAACTTTACGGTAGGGTCCGCCTGTAAAGGAATACCGGCACGAAGGCGGTTGATATAAAGACCCGCCACGATTGGATATTCGTCCGATGCCGCCGTCTCCTCTTCTACGATAGAAGCCAAGATAGATACCTCAACTGGAGTAAGCCCGATCTCCTCTGCCTTTTTCAATCGTTCCGGTGTCCAGAAAGCGTCATATTCACGCTTCATGCGACGTATAAATTTATCCGCGGATATATTCCAATAAATCTCATAGGTATTAGGAATGAAAAGGGCATGGATCGTTTCCGGGGTAAAACCTAAAGAGTCGCAATACACGGAATCATTCAATAGACGCAGGAGATTTTCCTTCCCGAACATCAATTGATCACTTATACGTTCCGCCAAATCTTCCTTGAAACGGATATTATTAAAAGTAACTCGGGTCGCTACTTGATGTCCTCTCCGCAAGTCATTCAATAAGGTTAAATTACTCATGCCGGGTTTCACGGCGTATCGACCGGTACGCATGGACGCAGGATACTTCAACAATCCACTCAATTGCTTAAAGCTACCGATACGGAGACAGTTCGCCGAATCACTCAACTGCCGGCAAAGATCATCAAAATCCTTTTTATCATCTATATAGACATAGACCGTCTTATCCGGCTTAAAATTCGGAGCCCAAGCCAAACGGTACACCCAAAAGCCTCCACCGCCTATCAAAACAACGAGAATCGCTATCAAGGCGATAATTATCGGACGCCTCGATAAAATTTGTTTGTTCAAATCCATGAATAATCTATTGAATATCAGAATAAGGCACAAAAGTAGTATCTTTTTTCGAAAAAAATGATGTGCAAAGCCTTGTTTATTTAAAATTATAGTTCTACCTTTGCATCGCAATTCTAAGGAAGAAGCACAGAACACACAAGGAAGTGTGGGTGAGTGGCTGAAACCACCAGTTTGCTAAACTGACGTACTCGTTAGGGTACCGGGGGTTCGAATCCCCCCGCTTCCGCAAAGAGCCAACTAATAAATTTATTAGTTGGATTTTTTTGTTTTTAAGCCAACCGAATTAAAGTGTTTCATATATTTGTCATATTTGAACTTATCGTAAGTCGATCTGTTATTAAAAGGAGATAATTAAATATATACATTATGACAATTGCTTTTATCCGAACATATAACAATAAGCAAAACTCCGAGGTCCAAGAAGCTGTGATCCGGGAATTTGCAGAATCTCAGAAGATAGAGATCGGGAAGTGGGCTAAAGAGGTGGGAAATAGTCCTCGTGCGAACCGCAGACTGGAAAGTATTGTCAAATCTTTAAGTCCCGGGGATGAGATACTTGTGTCCGATATATCCCGTGTGAGCCGTAAGATGATCGAGATCATCCATATCATTTTGCTTTGTATAGAGCGAAAGGTAACGCTCCGTAGCGTAAGCGACGGATATGTGTTCGAGGATAATATCGACAGTAAGACTTTGGCCTTTACCTTCGGTCTGGTCTCTGAGATCGAGCGAAAGCTGGTCTCTATCCGTACGAAGGAAGCCCTTGCCTTGATCAGAAGTAAAGGTGTGGTGCTGGGCCGTCCGAAAGGTAGTCAACAAATGGGACGCTTGGAGCCTTATAAGGAACAAATCGAGAAAGACTTGAAAGACCCGAGCTTGACTTACGCTCAGATAGCGGAGAAATACAATGTATCGTTAAGTAGCTTCAAACGCTTTCTGAAAGAGTATCTTCCCGATAAGAAAAAGAAGAAGACTAAAAAATAAGAAAAGCTCCTTTCACCTCTGCTAAGTATATTAGCATTCAGTAGTGAAAGGAGCTTGTTTTTTTATTTCTCTATACGGATACGGGCGTCTACAGCGAACAAGCCTCTATCCGTAGCCACCAACGGATTTATATCCATTTCCTTTATCTCGCTGGCAAAACGCAATAAGGTAGAGAGGCGAACGATAATGTCCGCATATTGTTGCTCGTCGATACCCTTTTGCCCACGTGTACCTTTAATGATCGGATACCCTCTCAAAGAACGAATCATTGAATAAGTCTCATCGTATGACAACGGAGCCAAACCATAAGACACATCTTTCAATACCTCCACGAAGATTCCACCCAACCCGCAAAGTACCACATGGCCGAAACGATCCTCATATTTAGCTCCCAAGAATAATTCCTGTCCTTTCAACATCGGTTGTACCATGATGCCCGTAACACCCGGCAGACGCATCATACGTTCATACTCGAACAATAAATGCTCTTCTCCACGGATATTCAAGGCCACACCACCGATATCGCTCTTATGCACAGGCCCTACAACCTTGGCTACCACCGGATATTTCACCTTCTTGGCAAAAGCCAGCAACGCATCCCTATCATCCGAAGCATATTCCTCCACTAACGGGATATTAGCGGCACGCAACAATGTACGCACTTCCTCCGGATTTAAATAACCGCTACCCGGCAACCGATCTATGATACGACGAACTTCCGGTACATCCACGCCATATAGCTGGATATCCGTGCTCATCGGTTTCGGCGTATTGATCACCCGTGAAAGGGCAGTACCCAATGTCACCTCGTCCGAGAAGTTCACATGGCCTTTCTTGACAAAGCTCTTCACCTCCGGTCCGGCCGTTACGATAGACGGTAATATCGGGAAGATCGGCTTCTTGCACTCTTCCATCTTTTTATGAAGTACCTCGTAGGTATCATAAAGTTTTACCAAACCGGGACTACCGAAGATGACCATCATCAAATCCACATTATCGAAACGATTCTCACAGAAATCGATGGCTGTAGCCAGATGTTCCGGTGTCCCCGTACCGATAATATCAATCGGATTACCGACAGCGGCACCCGGATACAGTTTGGATTTCAACTCATCAGCGATAGGGCCTTCCAAACTAGGGACATTCAAACGCCCCTTGGATAAGGCGTCCGCCAGCATTACCGCAGGCCCTCCGGCATGTGTCACGATCGCACAATTCTTCCCTTTCACGTCTTTCAAGGTAAAGATACTCGCCACGGTAGTCAATTCCTCACGGCTAAAACAACGCACGATACCCGCCTTACGGAACAAAGCCTCCACGGCAGAGTCCGAACTAGCGATAGCGCCCGTATGCGAAGAGGCAGCTCGCTTTCCCGACTCCGTACTTCCCGCCTTGATAGCGGCGATCTTGCATCCCTTACGTATCAAGGAAGACGCATGATACAACAATTTATCCGGTTGCTTGATTTGCTCGATATACAACATCTTGATCTTGGAATCCAATACCGGATCAAAGTTCCGATCCATATATTCAAGGATATCCTCTACTCCATTCTGCTTGGAGTTCCCAACCGACCAAACAGAAGAGAAACGCAGCCCTTTTGTCAGCGCCGACTCGATAATGAACAAGGCCGTACCGCCGGAGCTAGAGATGAAATCCACGCCATCGGGATGAAATTCCGGTATCGGTTGCGTAAACACGCCATGATAATTCATATTCATCAACCCGATACAGTTCGGGCCGATCAAGGAGGCTCCCGCCTCATTCACGACATCCAGCATCTGTTGCTCCAAAATACCGCCCTCGTGTGTCTCCTCGCCGAAGCCGGCCGAGATCACGATAAAAGCTTTTACCCCCTTTTGCCGGGCCAGCACTTCCATCACCTCGGGGCACGATTTACTCGGAATCGAGATGATCGCCAACTCCGTCTCCGGGATATCATGTACAGAAGGATAAGACTTGACGCCTTGCACGTCTGTCTCCTTGGCGTTTACCACACATAATTCTCCTTTATATTTTCCATCCAACAGGTTTCGCACGATACGACCGCCCGGTTTATGTACGTTGTTGGAACCTCCCACCACTACGATGCTTTGAGGATTAATCAATTCTCGGTTAATCATAACATTTTGATTAGTTAGATTCAATGAATGGGAGCAAATATAGTTTTTTTCTCCATTTATTCATTAAAACCCGGGGTATTTATTTACACTTTGCACTCTCTGTCTGCAACCAGTCACACCATGCATCCATCCCGTCTCCTTTCGTGGCGGACACCTCGAATATCTGGAGATGGTGATTTACCTTCAAGGCGTTTTCCCGAAGCACTTCCACTTTTGTATTCAGATAAGGAGCCAGATCAATCTTGTTGATTACGCAGATATCTGCCTCCTGAAAGATATGTGGGTATTTCAACGGTTTATCATCTCCCTCCGTCGTACTCACGATAACGACTTTCTTGGACTCTCCGAGATCGAACATGGCCGGACAGACCAGATTGCCGACATTCTCTATAAAAAGGATCGCTCCCTCCTTCGGATTCAGATGCTTAACGGCATGATTGACCATGTCGGCTTCCAAATGACAGCCGGTACCGGTATTTACCTGAAACACGGGAATCTCCAACGCCGCTATACGGTCGGCATCGTTTGAGGTTTGTTGATCGCCTTCTATCACATAGATCGGTCGCTTCGCTTTCAAACGGCGGATCGTCTCTTCCAGCAAGGTTGTCTTACCGGATCCGGGCGAACTCATCAAGTTCAGGCAGAACAGGTTCTTAGCCTCGAAATATCCCCGGTTTCGCTCCGCCAATAAGTTGTTACGTTGAAGTATATCTTGTTCCAGATTGATTACGATCCCTTCATCAGGATGGTGATGATGTTCATGGCCATGAGAATGCTCATGCGTATGATCGTGATGGTGATGATGCTCTCCGCATCCGCAAGTTCCGCACATAGTATTTAAGTTTTTATTTCATTAATATATCATTCCTTTTTAATAACAATCGACTTCACCCGAAGTTCCTTCCCTTTAAGGATTTTAACTAAATAGGAGCCACAATGGGGACAAGGGGAAAACAAGGCGTTCATTGGGAAAATGGTCTCACAGTCGCTACACTGTCCTTCCCCCTCAATATAATGACGGATAATCCGGGCCTTTTCCAGCTTGCTACCTTTTATGGCGCTATCCAATGCGAACTCTAAGGTTTGGATCTCTACGCCGGACAAATGTCCTATCTCTAACTCCAACTCTTCGACCACCGAGGCTCCCCGGTTATCCGCTTGTTCCTCGACCAGCTCCACGATGCTACGGGCTATAGACAACTCATGCATATCTGATCTCTTTTAAAAGGGAGTCACCGAGGCGATCGTTAATTGCCCCACGGCTATCCCCCCATCGTTACAAGGTATACGAGACGGAATATAGACGGGGACCCCAGCCATGATGAACTGTCTCCTCATCGACTCCGTCAATAATTTATTCTGGAAACATCCTCCCGAGATAACCACTTGTGTCGCTTTCGTCCGTTTAATCAACAAGCGGGCTTTCTGCACGAACAAGGAAGCCAATGTCGTATGGAAACGGGCGGATATCAAGCTCACCGGGACCTCGTTCGTCTTATCATGCAATAATGCCTCAAACAAAGAATAAAAAGAGATTTCCTCTCCCTCCGCCGAGACTGGATACGCATAAGCGTTCCTCTCTCCCATCGCCGCTTGCTCCAATAAGACCGGAGCCTCCGCTTGGTGGCTGGAGACATCACAAATCCCCAATAAAGAAGCTACCGCATCAAACAGCCGGCCAGCGCTGGATGTATAGGGTGTATTCACACCTTTCTCCATCATTCGTTCAAGCATAGCGATCCTTTCCGTGCCTATGCGTTCCACGAAATCGGCCGGATAAGGAATACCCGACGGTTCGTCCTTGAAATAATGCCACAAATAGGCGACAACCATTCGCCATGGCTCCTCAGCCGCCTTGTCGCCTCCCGGTAACGGGACATACTCAAAATGGGAAAGGCGACGGTATTTCGCTCGGTCACAAAAGAAGAACTCGCCTCCCCAAACCTTACCATCATCACCCAGACCTGTCCCATCCATCACGATAGCGAGAACCGGCTCATTCAATCCATGCTCCAACATACAAGCAGCGGCATGAGCATGATGATGTTGTACCTTTAATAAAGGTAAGGAAAGAGATTTCGAGATACGTTCCGCCTCTTGGCTGGAAAGATAATCCGGATGCAGGTCACAAACCAATCGCTGGGGATTGAAACGAAACAAATGACGAAACCGCTCCATAGATTCCGTATAGAACCGGAAAGTCTCCCAGTTCTTTAAGTCGCCAATATATTGACTTTGCAGGATCGTCTCTCCTTTCCCCAAAGCGAACGTGTTCACTTTCTCCGCACCGAAAGCCATGATCCCCTCCACATTTGTATCCGTGAAAAAGGGTTCCGGCACATAGCCCCGGGAACGACGGATCAAGCAAGGTTGTCCTCCGCAGACCTGCAATACAGAATCATCTACCCGGTTATGGATCGGGCGATTATGATGCAAGAGGATCGCTACCTTTCCCGTTAATTGCGCCTCCGCATCCTCCGGGGTGATCGCTATCGGCAAATCGCTTAGATTCCCGCTGGTCATTACCAACGCAGGTATCCCTGTACGAGCAAACCAATCGTAATGAATCGGCATATAAGACAACATACATCCTAGCGTATGCATGCCCGGATTGATTCCGGAAGCTAACCGGCTCCGTTGCCTCAGCAGTACGATCGGACGGCGCCAAGAAACTAAGCATCGCTCCTCCATCGGCTCCGTTACCGTATAGACTTGCAGATGTTCCAGATCACGGAACATAACAGCGAATGGTTTGGTATCCCGCTGCTTTATCTCTCGCAGACGGGCAACCGCTCTCTCGTTCGAGGCATCACAAATCAAATGATAGCCTCCGATTCCTTTAGCCGCAATAACCTCTCCACCAAGCAATAAGCGAGAGGTAAGTTTCAATAAGGTCTCATAATCGATATAAGTCTCCTCGTTATAAGTCGCGTAATAAGTCGGGCCACAATGATTGCAAGCGACCGGTTGGGCATGGAAACGGCGATCGATAACATTCGTATATTCTTTCTCACAATCGGGACACATAAGGAAACCGCCCATCGTTGTCTGCGAACGGTCGTAAGGAAGGTCCCGGATAATAGAGAAGCGAGGGCCACAATGCGTACAATTAATAAAAGGATATCCGATTCGATGGGGTTGAGTAGTCCGGTCTCGCATACAATCCGCACAAACAGCGATATCCGGGGAGACCTGCGTGACCTCATCCGATTCTGAATGGCTGGGCGTAATCGTAAAATCGTCAAAATCATCTTCATCCATTTCCGTAGATGTATAGGAGATCCGATGGATATAAGCGACACGAGGATGCTCGGTCCGTATACGACTTATCAGCAAATCCCGATCATCCGGAGTAGCGGCAACCAATATACGTACTCCATTATTCATATTCTCCACACAACCTTTCATCCCCAGATCTTTAGCGATCCGGTAGATAAAAGGGCGAAAACCAACCCCTTGAACCAAGCCTTGAATAATCAACGCATATACTTTATTCTTCGCCATAGCACAAATATAGGAATAAATGTCTAATCAGACACGAATCGACTATCGTATTTACTAAAGAGATATTACCTATCATCTTATAAATAATATTTATCAATTTTATCTTTCCCTCTTAAACATATTAAGTATCTTTGAGGTTACTAAATAAATTGAAACGATATGTGTTTAGCGGTACCCGGAAAGATTATCTCAATCGATCGAAGCATCCCCGAAATGACCATGGCTAAAGTTGATTTCGGAGGCATCCTAAAGAATATATGTATTGAATGGGTGGATGTGAAACAGGGGGATTATATCCTCACTCACGCAGGGATCGCTATATCTGTTGTAGATGAGAAAGAAGCGGAGGAAACACTGAAAGACCTTAAAGAATTACAAAAGTGCGTTTCGTAGACGAATATAGAAGCAACGAGAAGGTACAAACTCTTCTGGAGGCCATCCGCAAAAAGGTGACACGACCTTGGTATATCATGGAGATTTGTGGCGGGCAAACACATGCTATCGCCCGTTATCGGCTGGAAGAGATGTTGCCGCCGGATCTTCAACTGCTCCATGGGCCGGGTTGCCCGGTCTGTGTAACACCGGTCGAGACAATCGACTACGCCTTGAAGTTGGCGACACAGCCGAATGTGATCTTAGCCTCTTTCGGGGATATGATGCGAGTTCCGGGAAGTAAGGAGGATTTATTGAGCGTAAAAGCGAGAGGAGCGGATATCCGTATGCTATATACGCCCTTGGATGCCCTATCACTGGCCGAGGAGAACCCGGATAAGGAAATCGTATTCTTCGCAATTGGTTTTGAGACGACCGCACCTGTTCACCTCATGGCTTTGAAAGAGGCCATACGCCGAGGACTTCCGAACTTTTCCATATTGACTTCCCTATTCACGGTACCACCCGCTATCGAGGCTATCTTATCCGATCCGGAAAGTAAAGTAGACGGTTTCCTGACAGCCGGACATGTCTGCGCCATCACAGGCAACAGGGCCTATCACCGATTAACCGCCCGATATAAAATCCCGATGGTCGTCACCGGATTCGAGCCGGTAGATCTATTATATGGTATCTACCGCTGTGTCTCCCAGTTGGAAGCCGGAAGTTATGAGGTAGAGAACGCTTACAAACGGGCCGTCCCCGAACAAGGGAATGCCGCCGCCCGCCAACTTATGGACGAGATGCTGGAACCTTGCGACCAAGACTGGCGGGGCATCGGAATCATCCCCTCCAGCGGGCTTCAACTTCGATCCGAATATAAAAGATATTCCTCCCGAATGAGATTTCAATTGTGTCCGGAAGAAAACCAGATCGCATCCGAATGTATCGCCGGACTGATTATGAGAGGTTTGAGACACCCCTCGGACTGTCCCCATTTCGGGAAGGCCTGCCATCCCACCCATCCGCTGGGAGCCCCGATGGTCTCCTCGGAAGGGGTTTGTGCCGCTTATTATAGATATAAATAGAAAGATATGGATATACACTTGAATTGCCCGATTCCTTTTACCGACTCAGACCGTGTGCTACTGGCGCACGGAGGGGGAGGACGCATGACACACCAACTGATCAGCCAAGTATTTTATCCGGCTTTCCGGAACCCATTATTGGAGCAGGATCATGACGGATGCGTGTTTCTTATGGAAGAAGGGCGACTGGCCTACTCTACCGACTCCTTCGTGGTAGACCCGATCTTTTTCCCCGGAGGAGATATCGGTGATCTGGCGATCAACGGGACCGTTAACGATCTGGCTTGTTGCGGTGCCCGTCCTTTGTATCTGACCGCCGGGTTTATACTGGAAGAGGGCTTGCCTCTAGCAGATCTTCAGCGTATCGTACAATCCATGAAACGTGCGGCGGAGCGTGCCGGCGTACAGATCGTAGCCGGGGACACAAAAGTGGTGGAACGGGGCAAGTGCGATAAATTGTTTATCAACACCAGTGGGATCGGGATCGTCCCTCCGGGCATACGAATCGCCCCAGACCAAGCCACTCCCGGCGATGTCGTCATTTGTAGCGGCCCGATTGGTCTACATGGTATCACGATCCTTTCCGCACGGGAAAGCTTGGGATTCGAGACGGATCTAAAAAGTGATACCGCTTCGCTAAACATTATGATTTCTGAGCTGTTACATACTATAGGAGAGGTACATGTCTTACGTGATCCCACCCGAGGTGGCGTAAGCGGAACCCTCAACGAGATCGCCCAAGACGCTGGTGTGGATATCCTGCTGGACGAAGACGCCCTGCCTATTCCTGAAGCGGTACGTGCCGCATCCGAGATGCTAGGATTAGACCCGCTCTATATAGCGAACGAAGGATTAGTTCTTGTGATCCTGCCGGAAAGCCGTGCGGAACAAGCGTTACCCCTTATGAGAGGTTTCGAGGAGGGCAGGCAAGCGACCGTTATCGGTCGTATCACCAAGCAAAGCGGAGAGCAAGCCCGGGTCAAGATGAAGACATTATACGGTAACTACCGGATCATCGATATGCTAAGCGGGGAACAACTCCCCCGTATTTGTTAGAATACTTAATTGCTGAGATATGGAAAATAAAAGACCGTCCGTTTACGAAGAGTGCCGTCAGAAAGGCATCTCCCGCCGGGACTTCCTGAAGTTCTGTACCACCATGGCCGCCCTTATGGGATTGGAGGCTTCGGGAGTGGCACAGGTAGTAAATGCCTTGGAGACGAAACCCCGCCTTCCGATCATCTGGCTACACCTACAGGAATGTACCTGTTGTACCGAATCGTTTATCCGTGCCGCCCACCCGATCGTGGCGACCTTGTTGTTAGACAAGATTTCCCTAGACTATACCGAGACGCTGATGGCCGCCGCCGGCGAACAGGCCGAGGCCGCTAAGGAAGAGACCATGAAAAAGTATTACGGCAATTATCTACTGATGATCGAGGGGTCGCTACCTACCAAGGACGAGGCTTATTGTTGCGTAGGCGGCAAGAGTGCCTTGCAGATCACCGAAGAGGCCGCCGCAGGAGCTAAAGCGATCATCGCTTGGGGCAACTGCGCTTCCGCCGGTTGCGTGCAAGCGGCGAACCCGAATCCTACCGGCGCTAAAGGTATTCATAAAGTCATCAAAGGTAAACCTATTATTAATGTACAAGGCTGTCCTCCGATCGCCGACGTGATGGCGGGTGTCATTATTTATATGTTGACTTTCGAACGCATGCCGCAATTGGACGGATTGGGCCGTCCGAAGATGTTCTACTCCCGCCGAGTACATGATACGTGCTACCGCCGTGCGAATTTCGACGCCGGCTTGTTCGTGGAGAGCTTCGACGATGAGAACGCCAAGCATGGCTACTGCTTGTATAAAGTGGGATGCAAAGGTCCGAGCACCTATAACTCGTGCGGTATCATCAAATGGAACGAGGGCACCAGTTACCCGATCCAGAGCGGTCACCCCTGTTTGGGTTGCAGCGAGGAGAATTTCTGGGACAACAGCCCGTTCTATAAACGTATGCCCGATATACACGGATTCGGTATCGAGGCCACGGCGGATCAGATCGGTCTGGCTCTAGGAGCCGCTACCGCCGCCGGTATCGCCGTACATGCCGTAGCAACTAACATACGGAAAAAAGGAGCTTATCGACAATGATGAGCCGGAAAGTAAATCTACGATCTAATAAAACACTACTATCATGTCAGAAAGAATTGTCATAGACCCCATTACCCGTATAGAAGGCCACCTGCGGGTAGAGGCTGAAATAGAAGGTGGCACGATCAAGAACGCTTATAGCTCGGGTACTATGGTGCGGGGCATCGAGAATATCGTAAAAGACCGGGATCCCCGGGATGTATGGGCTTTCGTAGGCCGTGTTTGCGGCGTATGTACTTCCATCCACTCGCTTGCCTCGGTACGGGCGGTCGAGAACGCACGGGGTATCGTGATCCCTCCCAACGCCAGTATGGTTCGTAATATCATGCAAGCCGTATTGTACATGCATGACCATACGGTGCATTTCTATCAATTGCATGCATTGGATTGGGTAGATGTGGTATCCGCCTTAAAAGCCGATCCAAAAGCCGCCGCTTTACTTGCCCAGCAACTTTCTCCATGGGCAAAGAATACCGAGGGGTATTTCACCGCCACTCAAGAACGACTAAAGAAGTTCGTTGCCAGCGGGCAGCTTGGTATATTCGCCAATGGGTATTGGGGACATCCGGACTATAAACTTACGCCGGAACAGAACCTTATCGCTACCGTCCATTATCTGGACGCATTGGAATGGCAGAAAGAGGTCGTCAAGGTACACGCTGTGTTCGGGGGCAAGAATCCGCATCCAAACTATATCGTAGGCGGTATGCCTTGCAGCATCGACTTAAATGAGGCCAATGCGATCAACGCAGATCGACTCGCTCTGGTAAAGCAGAAACTAGAGGAGGCGAAAACTTTCATTAATCAAGTGTATATCCCAGATTTATTGATGATCGCCAACGTCTATAAAGACAAATGGAGTAAGATTGGCGGAGGCGTACGAAACTATTTGTCTTACGGAGACTACCCGGTGTTCGATCTCGGGGAAGTGGAAAGTTATAAGATCCCCAGAGGAATCGTCTTGGATCGTGACCTTAGCAAGGTACATCCCGTAGACGCTAACTCCCCGGAAGAAATCAAGGAGTACATTTATCATTCATGGTATAAATACACGCAAGGAGACAAAGCCGGTTTGCATCCCTACGAGGGAGAGACCCATCTGGAATATACTGGCCCTCGTCCCCCCTATAAGTTATTGGACGTAGAGGATAAATATAGTTGGATCAAGACGCCACGGTGGAAACAGGAACCAATGGAAGTGGGTCCGTTAGCCCGTTTGATCGTAGCTTACGCCGCAGGGAAGGAACCCCAAAAGAGTATCGTAGACGAGACTTTACGTCAGCTTGACTTACCGGTAGATGCTTTATTCTCTACCCTAGGACGTACCGCCGCTCGTGGATTGGAATGTAGAATGGCAGCAGACTGGGCCCTTGAGTTTTTCAACCAATTGATCAAGAACCTCGAGAACGGGGATTCCCGGATGGCAAACAGTGCCGAATGGGAACGGGAGAACTGGCCCGATCATGAGCAAGGCGTAGGATTGGCCGAAGCTCCCCGTGGAGCATTAGCCCATTTTATCGTGATCGACAAGAACCGGGTAAAGAACTACCAGATGGTAGTGCCTACTACTTGGAACGCCTCACCGAGGGATGAGAACGGCGTATTGTCCGCCTACGAATCCGCTTTGATCGGTACGCCGATATACGATCCGAAGCAACCCCTAGAGATTCTTCGGACGATCCACTCTTTCGATCCTTGTCTGGCTTGTGCCGTGCATCTGTATGACGAGGAAGGAAAATATGTGCACCAAGTTGATACATTCTAAAAAACAATAGAGCCATGAAGAGTCGTAAGAAACGTTTAAGAGAAGTGTATGTATGGGAATTACCCGTACGTATCTATCATTGGGTGAATGCGCTCTGTATCGTCATACTCTGCGTGACAGGCTTTATCATCGCCGATCCTCCCGCAATCATGTCCGCTTCGGAGGCTTATTTCAGCTATTGGTTCGGCGTGGTTCGGTTTATCCATTTCGTAACAGCGTTCGTATTCTTCTTCAATTTCGTATTCCGGCTTTATTGGGGATTCGTCGGGAATCGTTATGCCAGATGGAATAACTTCATCCCTTTAAAGAAATCCCAATGGAAAGAGGTATTGGAGGTGATCAAGGTAGATATCTTGATGATTAAGAACAAACCGGTAGACAGTATCGGGCATAACGCCTTGGCTAGCTTGATTTATTTCGGAACTTTCTGGGCATTTTTGTTACAAAGTATCACAGGATTCGGCCTGTACGCGAAGATGAGCCAGTCCTTCTTCCCGCAACTGTTCGCATGGACAGTTCCCTTGATGGGCGGGGATTTGATGGCTCGCCAGATCCATCATTTCCTGATGTGGTTCTTCATCCTTTTCGCTATCGTTCATATTTATCTGGTATTTTATCATGACTATATCGAGCAACGTGGCGAGACTTCGTCCATCATCGGTGGCTGGAAGTTTATCGAGGAAGACATAGCGGACAAGGAAGAGGTAACCGAGACTGCCGAGACTATCACTAAGATCGCTAAAAAAGGATGAAAGCGGAGAAGGAAACATTAGTATTAGGAGTAGGCAATTTATTGCTGAAAGACGAAGGGGTAGGCATACACGTTATCAAGGCTTTAGAAAACGAGAAGCTCCCGGCTCACGTCCATTTGATGGACGGGGGCACGGGAGGGCTTCATTTATTAAGTTGGCTGCAAGGATATGACCGTATCATCATGATCGATGCCACGCTGGATAATAACCCTCCGGGCACCGTCCGTCTGATCCAACCTCGTTACGCTACCGACTTTCCCCCGCTTATGAGCGCCCACGAGATCGGTCTAAAAGATATGATCGACGCCATGATCCTGACCGACGATCTCCCGGAAACCCATCTCATTGTCATCTCCGCCCTCAATATCAACGAGGTCGGAATGGATCTGACACCCGAGGTAAAAGCGGCGGTTCCGAAAGTGATCCGGATGATACAAGAGATTATTTCAATACATAATAGAGCATACCGGCAATAGCGGCCCCAGCTATCGGCCCTAAAACAGGTACCCAAGCATACTCCCAATGGCTGCTGCCTTTTCCCTTGATCGGCAAAATAAAGTGTATGAACCGGGGAGCTAAATCACGGGCAGGGTTAATCGCGTAACCGGTAGTTCCACCTAAGGAAAGGCCGATTACCCAGACCGTAAACGCTACCGGAATGGCACCTACCGAACCTAAACCTATCGGCAAGGTACTATTGCTTTCGTAGGTTAGTTCTCCGTCCGTTATAAAAAATACGACAAACATCAAGGCGAACGTACCGATCATCTCACCTAAGAAATTAATTGGATAATCTTTGATAGCAGGACTCGTACAGAATACGCCTAATTCCGCATCCGGATCATCCGTAGCGTTGAAGTGATCCTTATAAACCAGCCAGACCAATAAAGCGCCCAAAGCGGCACCTATCATTTGCCCGGCTATATAAGTACATACATCACACCAAGGGAAAGTCCCTCCGATCGCCAAGCCGATCGATACCGCCGGATTCAAATGTGCGCCACTATAAGGGCCGGCTACCACAACACCGATAAATACGCCTAAAGCCCAAGCGGTCGTTATCGCTATCCAGCCCGCTCCATTGCCTTTTGTTTTCGACAAACAGACATTCGCTACAACTCCTCCTCCCATCAGGATCAAGAGCATAGTCCCTAATAATTCCGCTAAAAATGGAGACATAAGATAATAATTTAAGAATTTGTTAACTTGTTAATCTGCCTATAAGATGATTTTCATTATTCAGCCCAATTCTGAGAACGCCCCACCGCCTTATGCCATTCGTTCAATAATTTACGGGCGGTATCCTCTTTCATTTGTGGGTTAAAGACCTTATCCAAGCACCATTGTTCTTTCAGTTCATCGATATCCTTCCAATAGCCGATCGCCAAGCCCGCCAAATAAGCGGCTCCCAAAGCAGTCGTCTCCAATACATTCGGACGTACGACCGGACAGCGGCAGATATCGGACTGGAATTGCATCAAGAAGTTATTAGCGATAGCACCGCCATCTACCCGAATCTCTTTCGGCTTGGCGTGAATATCGTTTTCCATGGCCATCAATACATCATATACTTGATAGCAGATGCCCTCCAAAGCCGCACGGGTCAAGTGGGCCGCCGTAGTTCCGCGGGTAATCCCGATAATAGCGCCACGTGCGTATTGATCCCAATACGGCGCACCCAAGCCTGTTAACGCCGGCACAAAATAAACGCCCCCATTATCACTGACGGATTTCGCCATTTGCTCCGTAATCGAGGCATTCGGAATCAGGCCGATCCCATCCCTCAACCATTGAACGACGGCACCTCCCACAAAGACACTACCTTCCAGCGCATAGGTCGTCTGATCCCCTAATTTCCATGCGATCGTTGTCAACCTTAATTCCGCAACACTATTATAAAATATTTTTTTTAAGTACCTGAGCAACAAAAAGTTGCTCAGGATTTTGCCATGTCAGAGGATTCACTTAACTTAGTGTTGCAAAAAAATAATCAAACAAAACCTCATCAGGCATGGCAAAAATACAAATAAAATCCGAGAAGCTCACTCCTTTTGGAGGAATATTTTCAATCATGGAGCAATTTGACTCCACATTGTCATCTGTAATCG
>ENA-OQDC01000631-OQDC01000631.1-human-gut-metagenome-genome-assembly--contig:-NODE-631-length-23322-cov-15.544729_pt1 | contig 23322 bp, 24 predicted proteins | sample MGYA00242770_ERZ504601 | MGnify/ENA primary metagenome ERZ504601 (study PRJEB26092, sample SAMD00036305) | human gut metagenome | host: Homo sapiens | study: EMG produced TPA metagenomics assembly of...
CGCGTTATGTGGACGAACACACATGCGCAATTATCGTAAACCGCATCCCAGCAGTCCTTCGCTTATCGCCTTTCTTATCTCCTTGATTCCGGTCTCTTTATATCCTGCCGTATCTGCCGTTATAACAATTGATAGCAGGTCATACACCGTTCCATTCCAACGCGGTTTCAGGCTGTCTTGCACATATGCCCATATATTACCAGGCATGACCTCTTCACAATTAGCCGGTACATATTCCGGAAATGTAAAATCAGCCGGATTAATATTGTATTTATTCAGGTACTGTTCTGTTACCTTTTCTTTCACCAGATTACAAAGCGTCTCTGTCTGCTCGCCGGTCGACCGTATTCGTTGATTTCATCTGAAGATTCCCCTTTTTCTGCGGTATCTGCCGACCCCTCTTTCTGCTTGTCATCGCTCTGGGATACATTTGTCTGCGCCTTGTCCTCCGTCTTTGAAGAACATGCAGACATCGGTATCACCATTGCCAATGCCAGAACTCCAATTACAATTTTTCTCTTCATCTCTTTTCCTCCAATTTGTGTATTTTTCAGGATTACTTTTTCGCACAAGTACAAAAGTTGAAAATGTATCTGTTCTGCAATCCTGACTTCCCACTAAGACTTGCTTTAGAGTCTTGAATATATTTATATTATACCCTCCCCGTGTATTTTGAATTGCAACAGAAAACATAGAATTTTTTGCGCCTAATGTCTTTTAACCACTTTCCATATAAAGCAAAAAATCAAAGCGTCTGGCCTGGATACGCTTGCTTTTATCTCTTATAAATGCTAAATACAATAGCTGAGTTTCCTTAGTTAAATGGATATAACAAGCGTCTCCTAAGGGTCAGGTGGAGCAATCCCCTTTAAGAAGCGATTTATGAAATCAATTTGAAAATTGCTCTTTTTAAATTAAATACGTCTCAGTACCTCAGTAGGATAGAGGGTTCGCCTCCTAAGCGAAACGTCGCAGGTTCGATTCCTGTCTGGGACGCCAGCAAACAACGCTGAAAGCCTTGATTTAGCAAGGCTTTGATAAGGATGGTAGTAGAAAACCAGTAAAATCAAGGCTTTGCAGACAGCAGGCAGACGGTGCTTTTTATAAAAAAATGAATATGAAGATGGAAAAAGACGCATTTTGAGATTTGCGTCTTTTTCTATTGGGCTTTCTGCTTTACCTTGAGAAATGAGCAGACAACAGCAAACGCCATTGAATGGACTTCCATTGATGGTGTTTTTTTTCATTGTCTGGAAAGGAAGCAGAAAAATGGAAACAACACATGAAAAAGCAAAACGAAAGGCGGTCTATGTTGTGCCCATTAAATTAGGAAGCCTGTTTGACGGAATCGGCGTGTTCCCTCTTGCGGCTTCCCGTAATGGAATTATTCCCGTTTGGGCAAGCGAGATTGAAAAATCCCCGATAGCCATAACCAAACGCCACTTCCCAGACATGGAACATTTAGGGGATATTACAAAGATACACGGAGGAAACATCTCTCCTGTTCACATTATTACATTCGGTTCGCCCTGCCAGAACCTTTCTAAAATCGGAAAGCGTGAGGGACTGGCCGGAATGCAAATCAGGACTGTTTTTTCAGGCTATCAGAATTATAGAAGAAATGAGGTGTGCTACAAATGGGTTATATCCAGTTATCGCTGTTTGGGAAAACGTCATGGGAGCGTTTTCTACAAATGACCGGATGGATTTTAGAGCCGTGCTGCAATCATTTTCCGATACCGAAATTTCAATGCCTCCTACTGGAGGATGGGCTAACGCCGGTATGGTGCGAGGGGGAAAGACTGACCTGTGCTGGCGGCTCATGGATGCCCAGTATTGGGGAAAGCCCCGGCTTGTTCAGCGAAGAAAAAGAATCTTCCTTGTGGCAGATTTTAGAGGACAGCGTTCCGCAGAAATACTATTTAAGCCCCGCGATATGTTCCCGCTTCCTCCGCCTTGCACAGACTACGGGCTGCCCACCGCCGGAGCCAGTCGAATATCTCTTGATAAAACAAGGGGGAAAATACCCGTCATCCGCCCCTTTCAGGAACGGCGTATGCGGAGTGCCGCAAAATCAGGAAATCAGTCTGCTTTCCTCACAAGTTTCGGACGACCAGATGAACCTTTTCCAACTCTGTTGGCAAAAGCAGTCAATATGATTTCATTCTGGTATGAGGGAGAAGAAAAAGACGGAGTTCTCCGAAATTTGACACCCGTAGAGTGTGAGCGTTTGATGGGATTACCGGATGGGTGGACAGCATATGGAAATTTAGGACAGCCCATTAGCGATAATGCACGGTGCAAAGCACTTGGAAACGCAATCGCCCTGCCGTGTGCTGATTACATCATGGCAGGAATAGCAGAAACCATACATGAATAAGAAAGGCGGTCTTGTATGACAGAGAAGAATCGTTCCCCTCCGCTGTCGGATGGAACATCAACAGAAACTATCGAACCAACTATATTATTTCAGAAAGGACAGGTACATCTATATGGAATTAAAATTCGTTATCCCCAACATGGAAAAGACATTCGGCAACTTGGAGTTTGCCGGAGAAGACAAAACAGAACAGAGAAGAATCAACGGACGCATGGCGGTACTCTCCCGCAGCTTCAATCTGTATTCAGACGTACAGAGGGCGGATGATATTGTGGTTATCCTCCCTGCCGAAGCCGGAGAAAAACATTTTGACTTTGAGGAACGTGTGAAGCTCGTCAATCCCCGTATCACCGCAGAGGGCTATAAAATCGGCACAAGGGGCTTTACCAACTACATTTTGCACGCTGACGATATGGTAAAAGCGTAAGGAAAAGGAGGACATCAGACTATGAGATTAGCAAACGGAATCGTGATTGACAAGGAAGCAACATTCGGGGCATTGAAATTTTCTGCCCTCCGCCGTGAGGTTCACCTCCAGAATGAAGACGGCTCGGTATCAGAAGAAATCAAGGAGCGTACCTATGACTTAAAATCCAGAGGACAGGGGCGTATGATTCAGGTTTCCATCCCTGCCAGCGTGCCATTAAAGGCGTTCGATTACAACGCAGAGGTGGAACTTATCAATCCAGTGGCAGATACCGTGGCAACGGCTACCTTTCAGGGAGCAGAGGTGGACTGGTACATCAAAGCAGAGGATATTGTCCTGAAAAAAGGGGCTGCCATGAATCCGCAGACACCGAAAAAAGACGCTCCCCCTGTAAAATAGCAGCTAAATAAGAGAAAAGCGAAAGGAGGATTGTTCCCATGAAGCAGCTTTTTCCCCGTGGAAAACGTATCCGCCCCACGGATAAAGACCTTGTGTTCCATACTGCCCTTGCCGCCCTGTTCCCTGTCTTCCTGCTGGTTGTCCTGCTGTTTCATACAGGGCAGATTGCCGGAACCAACTGGCAGGAAGTGTCCCTCTCCCAGATAGCACAGGACATAAATATCCCTTACCTGTTATTCAGCATGGGCGTGGCAGGGCTGGTGTGTCTTACAGCCGTTCTTCTGTTCTGGCGATACCGCAGGGACGAAGTAAAGCAGCTCATCCACCGCCAAAAGCTGGCAAGGATGGTGTTGGAAAACAAGTGGTATGAATCGGAGCAGAGAAAGGAAGACGCTTTTTTCAAGGACTTGTCTTCCAGCCGTTCCAAAGAAACCATCACTTATTTTCCCAAAATCTACTACCGGATGAAACAGGGCTTGCTCCATATCCGTGTGGAAATCACCTTGGGGAAATATCAGGAGCAGCTCTTACACTTGGAGAAAAAGCTGGAAAGCGGCTTGTACTGTGAGCTGACGGATAAGGAATTAAAGGATTCCTATGTGGAGTACACCATGCTTTATGATACCATTGCCAACCGTATTTCCATTGAGGATGTACAGGCAAAGGACGGCAGGCTCCGGCTTATGGAAAATGTCTGGTGGAAGTATGACAAGCTCCCCCATATGCTCATTGCCGGAGGAACCGGCGGCGGAAAGACCTACTTTATCCTGACCCTCATTGAAGCCCTGCTCCGCACCAACGCCGTCCTGTTCGTGCTAGACCCGAAGAACGCCGACCTTGCAGATTTACAGGCGGTTATGCCGGATGTGTACTACAAAAAGGAAGATATGCTCGCCTGCATTGACCGTTTCTATGAAGAAATGATGAAACGCAGCGAAGACATGAAGCTCATGGAGAATTACCGGACAGGGGAAAACTACGCTTACTTGGGGCTTCCGGCAAATTTCCTTATCTTTGATGAATATGTGGCATTTATGGAAATGCTCGGTACAAAAGAAAATGCCGCTGTCCTCAACAAGTTAAAACAAATCGTTATGCTTGGGCGGCAGGCTGGCTTCTTCCTGATTCTCGCCTGCCAGCGTCCGGACGCAAAATATCTGGGGGACGGAATCCGTGACCAGTTCAATTTCCGTGTGGCTCTGGGGCGGATGTCGGAAATGGGCTATGGGATGATGTTCGGGGAAACCACAAAGGACTTCTTCCTAAAGCAGATAAAAGGGCGTGGCTATGTGGATGTGGGAACCAGCGTTATCTCGGAGTTTTACACGCCCCTTGTACCAAAAGGACACGATTTCCTCAAAGAAATAAAAAAACTGACAGACAGCAGGCAGGGAGTGCAGGCGGCGTGCGAAGCGAAAGCCGCAGAAACGGACTGACCTGCTGTGGCTGGTGTGCCGTAAGGCACGCCAGCATAAACCCCTCGTATCTAACAGAGGGGTACAAATCGACAGGCAACAACCAAATAACAGGGCAGAATCCCATGGTACACAAGGGATTTTCCCATATCCGGCGTGTGTCAACAAGGCTCTGAAAGTTGACATACGCTTTTTTAGACAGGAGGGATTTTCACTGAATGAAGAAACATGGGTACGGGACATCAAAGAAAAACGGGAAGTTTACGGTATCTCACAACAAAAACTTGCCCTAGCTGCCGGAATCACCCGTCCGTACCTGAGCGATATTGAAACGGGCAAGGCTCACCCATCCGAAGCATTACAGGAAGCCATCACGGAAGCTCTGGAACGCTTCAATCCAGACGCTCCTCTTGAAATGCTCTTTGATTATGTTCGGATTCGTTTTCCCACTACGGATGTGAAGCATATCGTGGAAGACGTGCTGCGGCTAAAGCTCCCCTACTTTATCCATGAAGACTACGGCTTCTATTCTTACACAGAGCATTACTATCTGGGGGATATTTTCGTTCTGGTATCGCCGGAACTGGAAAAAGGGGTACTGCTGGAACTGAAAGGGCGTGGCTGCCGCCAGTTTGAAAGCTATCTGCTGGCACAGGAACGGAGCTGGTATGAATTTTTCATGGATGTTCTCATGGAAGACGGCGTGATGAAGCGGCTTGACCTTGCCATCAATGATAAAACGGGAATCCTGAACATTCCCCATCTGACAGAGAAGTGCCGGAATGAGGAATGTATCTCGGTCTTCCGCAGCTTCAAAAGCTACCGCAGCGGTGAACTGGTACGGCGTGAGGAAAAAGAATGTATGGGGAACACCCTGTATATCGGCTCCCTCCAAAGTGAGGTATATTTCTGCATTTACGAAAAGGACTATGAGCAGTACAAAAAGCACGATATTCCCATTGAAGACGCAGAGGTAAAGAACCGCTTTGAAATCCGGCTGAAAAATGAGCGTGCCTTTTACGCCATCCGTGACCTGTTAGAACATGACAATCCAGAACGGACAGCCTTTCAAATCATCAACCGCTATGTCCGGTTCGTGGACAGGGACGATACAAAACCCCGTTCTGACTGGCGTATCAGTGAGGAATGGGCGTGGTTCATTGGGGAACACAGGGGAAGCCTGAAACTGACAACGAAACCGGAACCCTATTCCTTTGAACGCACCCTGCACTGGCTCTCCCATCAGGTAGCACCCACATTAAAGCTGGCTCTCCGTCTGGATAAGATGAACCACACCCAGATTGTCCATGACATCATCACCCATGCAAAGCTGACGGAGAAGCACGAAAAAATCCTGAAGCAGCAAGCCGCCGCTGCAAAGGAGGTGGTGCTTTAACGGCGGCAATTTTGGAACCTAAGAACTCTTACAGGAAAGAAAGGAGCTTTTATGAATTTCGGACAGAATCTTTACAACTGGTTTTTATCCAACGCCCAGTCCCTTGTGCTGCTGGCAATCGTGGTAATTGGACTGTACCTCGGATTTAAGAGGGAATTTTCCAAACTTATCGGTTTTCTGGTAGTTTCCCTTGTAGCGGTTGGGCTGGTCTTCAATGCGGACGGAGTAAAGGACATCTTACTGGAACTGTTCAATAAGATTATCGGTGCATAGAAAAACCCATTTTACACTTCCGTTATGGAGCAAGCTCTGATTGCTTCATGGCGGAAGTCCACTAGGGGCTTGGGGAGCGTAACTCCCCAAAAAGAGCATTACAGAGAATGGAGGTGACACTGATTGAGGAAATGAGAATCTACATCCTGAACACCACACGGTTTTACCATGAGGATTTTGAGGAATATCCTGGGGCATGGTTTTCCTGTCCTGTGGATTTTGAAGAAGTCAGGGAACGTCTTGGGGTTCAAAGTGAGGAAGAAATCGAAATTGAAGACTATGAGCTGCCGTTTCCATTGGAGGGCAACACAAGGCTCTGGGAAATCAACGCCCTTTGCCGGATGATACTGGAAATGCAGGGAACGCCCCTCTATTATGAAATGGATGTGGTACAAAAGCGGTGGTTTCCCAGCTTTACGGAATTTATCGACCACAAAGACCAGATACGCTGCTATCCGGTGCAGGACGGAGAATCCCTCGCCCGTTATTTGGTGCAGGAAGTACAGATATTTGGAGAAGTACATCCAGACCTGATGAACCATATCGACTACGCTGCCATTGGTCGGGAACTGGAAGCCAGTGAAAACTACCTGTTTACGGACAATGGTATCTTTTATTACCGCTAAAAGGAGGTAGAGGAACTTGGAAGAAATGCGGATTTACATTGCCAACTTAGGCAAATACAATGAGGGCGAACTGGTCGGGGCATGGTTCACGCCGCCTGTGGACTTTGAGGAAGTCAAGGAACGTATCGGTTTGAATGATGAATATGAGGAATATGCCATCCATGATTATGAGCTGCCCTTTGCGATTGACGAATATACCCCCATTGAGGAAGTCAACCGCCTGTGTGAAATGGTGGAGGACTTACCGGAGTACATTCAGGAGGAACTATCAGAGCTGCAATCCTACTTTGGCAGTATCGAAGAACTCTGTGAGCATGAAGACGATATTATCTGCCATTCCGGCTGTGACGATATGGCGGATGTGGCTCGCTACTATCTGGAAGAAAGCGGACAGCTTGGGGAACTTCCGGCACACTTACAAAACTATATCGACTATGCCGCCTATGGACGTGACATGGAATTGGAGGGAACCTTTGTTGTCACGAACCACGGCGTATATGAAATCTTACGGTAGACCCGTCTGTATCTCCTTTTGGAAGTGCAGGCGTTTTTTTGATTCAGGGGCGGCTTGTGCTGCCCCTATCTTTTAGAAAGGACGGACAACATGAAAAAAATACGAAGCTATACCAGTATCTGGTCGGTGGAAAAGGTACTCTATTCCATCAATGATTTTAAGCTGCCATTCCCCATCACGTTCACACAGATGGCGTGGTTCGTGGTATCGGTGTTTGCAGTTATGCTCTTGGGGAACCTCCCTCCCCTTTCATTCATTGACGGGGCATTTTTAAAATATTTCGGCGTACCTTTTGCCCTCACTTGGTTCATGTGCCAGAAGACCTTTGACGGGAAGAAGCCTTACGGCTTCCTGAAATCCGTACTGGCATATCTGGTACGCCCGAAACTGACCTATGCAGGAAAGCCCGTGAAGCTGGAAAAGGAATATCCGGCACAGCCCATCACGGCAGTAAGGAGTGATATTTATGGCATATCCGATTAAGTATATCGAAAATAACCTTGTGTTCAACCATGACGGGGAGTGCTTTGCTTACTATGAGCTGCTTCCCTACAACTATTCCTTTTTAAGCCCCGAACAGAAATATCAGGTACACGATTCGTTCCGGCAGCTTATCGCCCAGAACAGGGACGGAAAGATTCATGCCCTGCAAATCAGCACCGAATCCAGCATACGGGCGGCACAGGAACGCTCCAAACAGGAAGTGACGGGCAAGTTAAAGGACGTTGCCTGTGCAAAGATTGACGCACAGACCGAAGCCCTGATTTCCATGATAGGGGAAAATCAAGTGGACTACCGCTTTTTTATCGGCTTCAAGCTGCTTGTCAATGAGCAGGAAGTCACCATGAAACAGTTTCGCAGGGAAGCAAAGACCGCTGTTTCCGATTTCCTCCATGAAGTCAACCACAAACTCATGGGGGATTTTGTTTCCATGAGCAATGAAGAAATCTGGCGGTTTCAGAAGATGGAAAAGCTGCTGGAAAGTAAAATCTCACGCCGCTTCAAAGTCCGGCGGCTTGATAAGGACGATTTTGGCTATCTGATTGAGCATTTATACGGGCAGACCGGAACCGCCTACGAAGATTATGAGTATTATCTTCCGAAGAAACGGTTTCAGGAGGAAACGCTGGTGAAATACTATGACCTCATCAAACCCACCCGTTGTCTGATAGAGGAAAACCAGCGGTATCTGAAAATCGAACAGGAAGACGGGACGGTCTATGCCGCCTACTTCACCATCAACAGCATTGTGGGGGAACTGGACTTCCCATCCTCGGAAATCTTTTACTATCAGCAGCAGCAATTTACCTTTCCCATTGATACCTCTATGAATGTGGAGATTGTGACAAACCGGAAAGCCCTCTCCACGGTGCGGAACAAGAAAAAAGAGCTGAAAGATTTGGACAACCACGCATGGCAGAATGACAGTGAAACCAGCACAAACGTGGTGGACGCTCTGGACAGCGTAAATGAGCTGGAATCCACCTTAGACCAGAGCAAGGAATCCATGTATAAGCTGTCCTATGTGGTGCGTGTGACGGCTCCCGACTTGGAAGAACTGAAACGCCGCTGCAATGAGGTGAAAGATTTTTATGACGATTTGAACGTGAAGCTGGTTCGCCCCTTTGGGGATATGCTGGGGCTGCATGGGGAATTTCTCCCTGCCAGCAAACGGTATCTGAACGATTATATCCAGTATGTCACCAGCGACTTCCTCGCTGGTCTTGGCTTCGGGGCAACCCAGATGTTAGGGGAGCCGGAGGGTATTTATATCGGGTACAGCCTTGATACAGGAAGAAACGTGTACTTAAAGCCTGCCCTTGCCAGTCAAGGGGTAAAAGGCTCTGTCACCAACGCCCTTGCTGCCGCTTTTGTAGGCTCCCTCGGCGGTGGAAAATCATTCAGCAACAACATGATAGTCTATTATTCCGTATTATTTGGGGCACAGGCACTCATTGTTGACCCGAAAGCAGAACGGGGACGCTGGAAAGAAACCCTGCCGGAAATCGCCCATGAAATTAATATCGTAAACCTGACCTCGGAGGAACAGAACAGGGGCTTACTCGACCCCTATGTGATTATGGAGAACCCAAAGGATTCCGAATCACTGGCAATCGACATATTGACCTTTTTAACCGGCATTTCCAGCCGTGACGGGGAAAAGTTCCCTGTTCTTCGGAAAGCTATTCGTGCAGTAACAAACAGTGAGGAACGGGGACTTTTCAAGGTGATTGAAGAACTTCGGGCGGAGGGAACCACCATCAGCACCAGCATAGCCGACCATATCGAATCCTTTACGGACTATGACTTTGCACACCTGCTCTTTTCGGATGGAGATGTCACACAGTCCATCAGCCTTGAAAAGCAGCTCAACATCATTCAGGTGGCGGATTTGGTGCTGCCGGATAAGGAAACCTCGTTTGAAGAATACACCACAATGGAGCTGCTTTCCGTGGCAATGCTCATTGTAATCAGTACCTTTGCCCTCGACTTCATCCATACAGACCGCAGCGTGTTTAAGATTGTGGATTTGGATGAAGCATGGAGCTTCTTACAGGTGGCACAGGGCAAGACCCTTTCCATGAAGCTGGTTCGTGCCGGACGTGCCATGAACGCAGGCGTTTACTTTGTGACCCAGAACACGGACGATTTGCTGGATGAAAAGCTGAAAAACAATCTGGGTTTAAAGTTTGCGTTCCGTTCCACGGACATCAACGAAATCAAGAAAACCCTCTCCTTTTTCGGGGTGGATTCCGAAGATGAAAACAACCAGAAGCGGCTCCGTGACTTGGAAAACGGGCAGTGCCTTATCAGTGATTTGTACGGGCGTGTGGGAGTGATACAGTTCCACCCTATCTTTGAAGACCTGTTCCATGCCTTTGATACCAGACCGCCCGTAAGAAAAGAGGTGGAGGAATGAAGATAAGAAAGCCCATCCAGCAGGGGACAGCTCTTGTCCCTTGCCGGACAAAGAGAGAAAACTCTTTTAAAAAAATCGGAAGTATAGCGAGAAAAGTGCTTCTGGCACTCCTGCTCATCCTCCTGCTGCTTGCAGTCTTCGGCACAGCCGCCCACGCTGCCGGACTGGTGGATGATACGGTGAACGCTGCCAACGAATACAGCAAATATCCTCTGGACAACTACCAGCTTGATTTTTATGTGGACAGCGGATGGGACTGGCTCCCGTGGAACTGGCTGGATGGTATCGGAAAACAGGTGATGTACGGGCTGTATGCCATCACAAATTTTATCTGGACAATCAGCCTGTACCTTTCCAACGCCACAGGGTATCTGATTCAGGAAGCCTACTCGCTGGACTTCATTTCCTCTACGGCGGATTCTATCGGGAAAAATATGCAGACCCTTGCAGGCGTTACCACAGGCGGCTTGTCCTCGGAGGGATTTTATATCGGGTTCCTGCTGATTCTTATTCTGGTGGTGGGGATTTACGTTGCCTACACAGGGCTTATCAAACGGGAAACCACAAAAGCCATCCATGCCGTTGTGAATTTCGTGGTGGTGTTCGTGCTGTCCGCTGCCTTTATCGCCTATGCCCCTGATTATATCGGGAAAATCAATGAATTTTCCGCAGACATCAGCAATGCCAGCCTGACCCTTGGTACAAAGATTGTACTGCCAAACTCGGAAAGCCAGGGAAAGGACAGCGTGGATTTGATACGGGACAGCCTGTTTTCCATTCAGGTCAAACAGCCGTGGCTCCTGCTGCAATACGGCAACTCGGATGTAGAAAGTATTGGGGCTGACCGTGTGGACAGCCTGCTCTCAACCAGCCCAGACGAAAACAACGGGCAGAACAGGGAAGAAATCGTGGTGGAGGAAATCGAAGACAGGGAAAACACCAACCTTACCATCACAAAGACCATCAACCGCTTGGGAACCGTCTTCTTCCTATTTATCTTCAATATCGGTATCTCCGTTTTTGTATTCCTGCTCACGGGGATAATGATTTTCTCACAGGTGCTTTTTATCATCTACGCCATGTTCCTGCCTGTGAGTTTCCTCCTTAGCATGGTTCCCTCTTTTGAGGGGATGTCAAAACGTGCCATTACAAAACTGTTCAATACCATTCTTACCAGAGCCGGAATCACCCTGATTATCACGGTAGCGTTCAGTATTTCCACCATGCTCTACAACCTGTCTGGGGAATATCCGTTCTTCCTGACGGCGTTCTTGCAGATAGTGACCTTTGCCGGAATTTATTTCAAGCTGGGGGATTTGATGGGGATGTTCTCCTTACAGAGTGGGGATTCCCAAAGCATGGGGAGCCGTATCATGCGAAGACCCCGTATGCTCATGCACGCCCATATGCACCGTTTACAGCATAAGTTAGGACGTTCTGTGGCGGCTCTTGGGGCTGGAACGGCTGCATACCACGCAGGGAAACAGGCTGGCTCAGACCAGAGAACTGCTTCCCACTCCGGCTCTTCCAAACGGACACAGGCAGACCACAGCAGACCAGACGGACAGGCAGCACCGGAAAAGGAATCCGCATGGAAACGGGCTGGCTCTGCGGTAGGTGCGGCGGCAGATACCAAAGATAAGATAGCCGATACTGCCGGACAGCTTCGGGAGCAGGCAAAGGATTTGCCTGTCAATGCAAAGTACGCCCTTTACCACGGGAAAACACAGGTATCAGAGGGTGTAAGGGATTTTACTTCCAGCATAACCCAGACCCGAACTGCCAGAGCGGAACAGCGGAACGCACAGGCAGAAAGCCGCAGACAGACCATTGCAGAACGCAGGGCGGAACTGGAACAGGCAAAACAACCGCAAAAGACAGCTTCCGAAGCACCCAAAGGGACTGCTCCTGTCCATGAACGCCCTGTTACTGCAAAGCAGCCAGAAGATTTCCGAAATCGTGCAGATACCGCTCATACAGAAAAACCAGCCATGCAACCAGCTTCCCCATCCATCAGGGAACGGGGACAAATTTCTTATGGGGAAACTGTGGCAGAACGGGCTTCGGTTCCGATGGTAAAAACGGCTTCCATCCACCATGAACAGACACCACCTATAAGGACAGAACGCCAGATAGTCCCATCTACTTCCCTATCCCATCCAGATGAAAGACAAAAGGCGGCTCCAACCACCACACCTGCTGCTCCCCGTCCGACAAGACCTGTCCAGAACGATACGGTTCCTGTGATACCGGAAAGAAAACGGGCTGCCCCTGTGGTAAAAGAATCTAACTTTACCATCCGGCGTACCACCGCCAGAAAGGAGTGGACAAAAACGGTAACAGCGGCTGCCAAACAGAAGAAAGGGGAGAAACCATGAAGTTAAGACACCTTTTCTTTGCCTGTTCCGGCGTGTTCGTGATGATGTTCTCCCTGCTCCTTTTGGTGGTGATTGTCTTCTCGGATGAGGAAGACGGAGGAAGCGGCGGAAACCTTATCTATGGGGGCGTGAGCGTATCACAGGAAGTCCTCGCCCATAAGCCTATGCTGGAAAAGTATGCAAGGGAATATGGCATAGAGGAATACTTAAATGTGCTGCTCGCCATCATTCAGGTGGAATCCGGCGGCACACTGGAAGACGTTATGCAGTCCTCGGAATCTTTGGGGCTTCCCCCGAACTCCCTTAGTACAGAGGAATCCATCAAACAGGGCTGCAAGTATTTCTCGGAACTGCTCGCAGCGGCAGAAACAAAGGGATGTGACTTAAACAGTGTGATTCAATCCTACAACTACGGCGGCGGTTTCCTAGACTATGTGGCAGGACACGGGAAAAAATACACCTTTGAACTGGCAGAGAGCTTCGCAAGGGACAAATCCGGCGGAAAGAAAGTCACCTACACCAACCCTGTTGCCGTAGAGAAAAACGGCGGCTGGCGGTATTCCTATGGAAATATGTTCTATGTCCTCTTGGTATCGCAATACCTGACCGTGGCACAGTTTGATGATGAAACGGTACAGGCTATCATGGAGGAAGCCTTAAAGTATGAGGGCTGGACGTATGTGTATGGGGGCGATTCCCCCTCCACTTCCTTTGACTGTTCGGGACTGGTGCAGTGGTGCTATGGCAAGGCAGGAATCGCCCTGCCACGGACAGCACAGGAACAGTACAATGTGACGCAGCACATCCCCCTGTCCGAAGCAAAAGCAGGGGATTTAGTCTTTTTCCACTCCACCTACAACGCCGGAACCTACATCACCCATGTGGGGCTGTATGTGGGAAATAACCGGATGTACCATGCCGGAAATCCCATTGGTTACGCAGACCTGACAGGCTCCTACTGGCAACAGCACCTTGCCGGAGCCGGACGAATCAAACAATAAGAAAGGATGAACCGATATGATTCAGATTAGAAAAGAGGATAACCAGAAAAAGCAGAAAGAAAAGAAACTGAAAGTCTACAAAGTCAATACCCATAAAAAAACCGTGATTGCCCTGTGGGTGCTGCTGGCAGTGAGCTTCCTGTTTGCCGTCTATAAGAATTTCACGGCAATAGACATTCATACTGTCCATGAAACCAAAGTAATTGAGGAAACCATCCTCGACACCCACAAGATAGAGAATTTTGTGGAGAATTTCGCAGAAGTCTACTATTCATGGGAACAGTCTGCCGCTTCCATTGATAACCGGACAAATGCTTTAAAAGGGTATCTCACCGGAGAGCTGCAAGCCCTGAATGTAGATACTGTCCGAAAGGACATCCCCGTATCGTCTGCCCTGACCGATTTTCAGATATGGGAAATCACAGAAGAAAAGGAACAGCATTATCAAGTGACCTACACGGTGGAACAGCGTATCACAGAGGGGGAATCCAGTAAAACCGTCCGTTCCGCCTATCAGGTAACGGTCTATGTGGACGGCTCTGGAAACCTGACGATTATCCAGAACCCAACCATCACCAGCGTTGCCGTAAAATCCGGTTACACCCCAAAAGCGGTACAAAGTGACGGCACGGTGGATTCCATCACCACGGAGGAAATCAACGAATTTCTCACTACCTTTTTCAAGCTGTACCCTACGGCAACCGCAAAGGAGCTGACCTATTATGTGAATGAGGGCGTGCTGAAACCTGTGGGAAAAGAGTATATTTTCTCAGAACTTGTGAATCCAGTCTACAATCGAAGCGGAAATCAGGTGACAGCTTCCCTTGCAGTGAAATATCTGGATAACCAGACCATGACAACTCAGGTATCACAGTTTGACCTTGTGCTGGAAAAGAACGGGGAAAACTGGAAGATTGTGAAATGATTATATATTCCAATAGTAAACAGATGACTTTTTATCATCTGTTTACTATTGGATGTGAGATAAATTCTTGTTTTAATTCCTAAATCTTTCTATAATAAAATTAAATTATCAATCTAATTTCATATTCTTTTCATATAAATGCTGTACAGTAAAAATGGAGGTGAATATATGGCTAAAATATTGATTGTCGAAGACGATAAAAGAACAAATATGGCTATTTGTGAATATTTAAAACCAACCGGACATAACATTGTTTCTGCTTATGATGGTGAGGAAGCATTGCAATTATTTCATAGTACAACAATAGATTTAATTGTTTTAGATATTATGCTTCCACGATTAACCGGAATTGCTGTTTTACATGAAATAAGAAAAAGCAGTCTTATACCTGTACTTATGCTCACAGCGATTGAGGATGAATATACGCAATCACAAAGTTTTGATGAATTAGCAGATGATTATGTAACAAAACCTTTTTCTATGGTATTGCTTGGAAAAAGAATCACCGCTCTTTTACGCCGCTGTGGACAAATGCAGTCTATAGACACTATTACTTTCGGGGATGTTACTGTCAATTTTTCTGGATATACAGCCCATGATAAAAATGGAAGAATTGACATTACTCCAAAAGAAATAGAATTATTAAAACTTCTTATAGAACACAAAGGACTGGTTTTGACCCGTTCACAAATTCTTGACGAACTATGGGGATATGATTACCCTATTATCGACCGGACAATAGACACTTATATTAAAAATTTGAGAAAAAAATTACGTCTTAATTGTATTGTAACAGTAAAAGGAATCGGCTATAAGTATGAGGTGGTGGAATGAAACGATTAAAAATATTGCCTAAAATTTTTTTATATACATTCAGCATTATGGTATTTATTATAATTGCAGCTCATCTGATTTTATATTTACTTGCCCCACGAATTGCTATAGATTACACTCCATCAGTAATATCAAATCAAAGTGAATATGTATTAGATGGCAGTATCGACCCTTTGCAGTTTGTATCACAGGCAATTTGGCAGGCGTTACCATTTTCTGTTTTTTGTTGTATTATTCTTTGTGCAATATGTTCCTATTTTTTTTCAAAAAGTATTACAACACCAATTCGGAAAATTTCAAGTGTGACAAAACAAATGTCTAAAATGGATAAATCTGCTGTTTGTATAGTATCTTCTCAAGATGAAGTGAGAGAATTGGCTGATAATATCAATCAATTATATTATCGTCTATTTACAACTATTAAAAATCTTGAAGCAGAAAAGGAAAAGGTTAAAGAAAGTGAACAGGCAAAAATTGATTTTTTAAGAGCAGCGTCACATGAATTAAAAACCCCAGTAACCGCTTTAAATGCAACCTTGGAAAACATGATTTTAGGAGTGGGAAGTTATTGTGATTATTCCACATATCTTCCTGAATGTAAGGATATAGTAGAACAGCTTGCAACCATGATTCATGAAATTTTAGAAACTTCCAAAATAAATATGGAAACTACTCAGGAAGATTCTACGAAATGTAATTTATCAGACTTAATTTTGAATGTATGTGAACCATATAAACTGATTGCTGCGACTCATGGTATCAATTTAAAGTTAGATATTCCTCAAGAATACAGGATAATGATTCCACAAAAGCAATTTAGTCGGGCATTTTCTAATATTATTGCAAATGCTGTCACCTATACTCCAAATGAGGGGAGTGTTTTTGTCTGTTTAAAAGAACATACTTTAACGGTAGAAAATGAATGTATTCCGATTGATAAACAACAATTAGCACATATATTTGAACCATTTTACCGTCCTGATTTTTCTCGCAATAGTGATAGCGGTGGAAATGGATTAGGACTTTACATTGTCTCAACTATTTTTTCATCACTTCATATTTCATATGAATTTTTACCAACAGAATCACAAAAAGGGATGTGTTTCTCTATCCTCCTGCCAAAAGCTCTCTAATTTCAGAGGGCTTTTTTTCGCCCTAAATTCTATATTCATTTCATATGCATTCCATATTGAACATTTATGATATTCCTGTATTCAAAATAAAAAATCAGGAGGTATAAAAAATCATGAACTTTATGAAGAGAGCATTTCTATATGTTTCACGCAAAAGAGGAAAGAGTATTTTGCTTTTTTTCATCCTTTTAATTCTGTCAACTTTTGTTCTAACGGGACTAAGTATTGGAAGTGCGTCAAAACAAGCTCAAAAAAATTTAAGACAAAATATCGGCGGTTCTTTCAATATTGATGTCAATTATTCAGATTCAAATCCATATTATCACGAAGAAGAAAGTGAGAATGAAGATGGGTCTTCCGACCTTTTAATGTACTCGACTGAACAGGTGACATCAAAAATGGTAGAAAACATTCGGAATATTTCCGGTGTTAAATTCTGTGATGCAACAACGGAAAGTCTGATAAATTTTGATAAACTTTTACCATTTGCCGGAACTGTTCCATTAGATGAAAGTCTTTCTCATTGTGTAAAAAGCATTGGTGTATGGCGTTCAGAAGAACAAAATTTCTTTACTTCTGGAAAAATCCAACTAATAGAAGGCAGGCATATTTTAGACAATGACATACACAAAGTTATTCTGTGTAAAGACTTAGCAGAAAAAAACAACTTAAATTTAGGTGATTCCTTAATTGTAACAAATGAGAACGGAAAGCAGCTATCTTTTGAAATTATTGGATTGTTTCATGCACAAAAACTTGAAAAAGTTGGAGAATCAATCCCAACATATGATAAGATACAAAACTTAATTTTTACAGATATAGAATCTATTGTCGAACTTGAAAATAGTGTTGCAGTGCAAGGGTTTGATACAGTAAAAGTTACCGTAAATGACCCTAAAGATATTGAAAAAATTATAGAGCAAGTAAAACATTTCCCTGATTATGAAGAAAATGTTTATAACATTTATGCTAATGATGAGGTTTACAAAAACACAGCAATTTCTTTAGAGAATTTAGATAAGTTAGTTATCGGCTTATTACTTGTAATCATTATCGCAAGCGTTATTGTTCTTTCACTTATTCTCACACTTTGGGGAAAAGAGAGAATACATGAAACAGGCGTTTTGCTCTCCATTGGAATAAAAAAATCCAGCATATTAGGACAATACCTTATTGAAGTTTTAATGATAGCAATTTTAGCTTTTACCTTATCTTTTGTTACAAGCAATATGATTTCTGGAAATATCGCAAATACCCTTTTGCAACAAAATACAAAAAATGAAAAACAGCAGCTTTCAACACAAGAAGACCATACAGAAATGAAAAGTCTGGATTTTAGCGTTTCAGAAGATTCAGAATCCGCTACTCCTGATATTAAGGTAGAAATTACTTTGCCCGATATATTGCAATTATACACAATCGGTTTTTCTATCATTTTTATTTCAGTAACTATATCTTCGATTAGTGTTATGCGTTTAAAACCACGGGAAATTTTAGCCCGTATGAGTTAAGGAGGAACAAATGTCAATTTTTAAGTGTAATCATGTATCATACTCTTATGATAAAAATACAAACGTGCTGAAAGATATTACCTTTTCATTTGAACTAGGAAAAGTATATGCGATTTTAGGTTCATCTGGTTCCGGAAAAACAACATTACTTTCACTACTAGGGGGACTTGATATACCAACTACCGGAACTATTTTATACGAAAATGAAGATATTAAAAAAATAGGATTGGAATCTCATAGACAAAATCATGTTTCTCTTATATTTCAAAATTATAATTTGATTGATTATATGACGCCGATTGAAAATGCAACTTTGGCAACAAAGAAAGATGTTGATGTGGTTCCTCTTTTAAAACGTCTGGGACTTTCTGATAAAGAACTAAAACGAACAATTTTAAAATTGTCTGGTGGGCAACAACAACGTGTAGCAATCGCACGTTCCTTAGCTACCGATGTCCCTATTATACTGGCAGATGAGCCTACAGGAAATCTTGATGAAATAACTGCCGCTGAAATCACACAAATATTACAGGAAACTGCCCACAAATTGAATAAATGTGTCATTATTGTTACTCATTCTAAAGACGTTGCTCAAAAAGCTGATGCTGTGTTAGAACTCAAACAAGGAATATTAAGGCAGGTGAAAAAATGAAAAAATTGATTATACTAATAATTTGTTTATTACTTTCTACTTTTGTGTTTAGTGGATGTGTAAACAGAACAGAAGAAAGTGAATCTGAAAAAGTTTCTTACGATTACGAAATTTCGGGGCAGGAGGATATGTCAAATATAGAAATTGTGCCAGAAAATGAAAAGTAAGCCAACGGAAGAATTATTCTTCCATTCGCTTATATTTCATAATACCATCCGCAACGCTTTCCATGATAACAAGGTCTGCGTCTGTAAAATTGTCAATTTTGCTTTCAAGCTGTCTTCGTCTGCTGCTTTTTACCAGACTATCAGAGGATAAAAAGAACTCATCCACTGATACATTCAGCAGAGATACAAGGTCGTAAAGCACCTGTAAACTTGGGTGCTGCCCTTTATTCTCAATATTGGTTAAATAGCGTGGGTCAATTTCAATCATTGCTCCCACCTGTTCACGGGTCAATCCCTGTTTTTTACGGGCTTCTTTTATGGCAAGCCCAAACGCCCTGAAATCATATTTATCTTCTTTTTTACGCATAATACACCACCTCTATACATTTTACTGTTCCTGTTATAATAGTGACAGGTATAGAAAAACGTATTATACAGTTGTACAGTTCCTATTATGCGTACCAAAGATAAAACTATGCTGCTGAAACGGAAATAAAAAAAACCGTTATTTGGCAGCATACTTTCCCTGCGTCAAAAATCACATCATCTTTTCCAGACGACGGTTTAACAAAAGCCGCCGTCTTTTTTTGCATGAAATATAGATGATTTTTAAAGTCTACTACTTTATACAGACAGCGGCTTACAGGAGGAAGCCGCTATGCAAAATATTTTCTTAAATATATCTACATTCGGTAAACCGTTAAAAAAAGCCATCCACCTACACTAGAAAAGTCTGACCATCAATGTGGTTTTTCAGAATACATAGAAAGAACTATCGAAGCACACAAGCAGAAATATCGTCTGTTTGCGTGCTTTTTTAGTTGGAAGAAAAAGTTTTTAAATTTTTCTTCTCAAAACGCAACTGCACGCCCTGTCCTGTCGGGACTAAGAGCGAAAAGGGGGAAAGAAGCAGAAATTCCTATCAACTCGCTCCCTTTCAAGGCTGGAAAGGGGGTGAGTAATGATGAAGCCATCTGAATTTCAGACAACCATAGAGAACCAGTTTGATTATATCTGTAAAGTCGCTATGGAGGATGAACGCAAAGATTATCTTAAAGCGTTGTCCAGACAGTGTAAACGGGAAACCCTGTTCTGTGATATGGACGATTACACCGTCAACTTGTTTTCTTCCGAAGACACCTATCCATCCCACTTCCATACTTTTGAAATGGATGGATTTACTGTCCGTATTGAAAACAGCCTGTTAGCAGAAGCGTTGGAAAATCTGGACGGAAAGAAACGTGATGTTATCTTGAGATATTATTTCCTCGGATTTGACGATACAGAAATTTCAAAAATTCTGGAAGTCAACCGTTCTACCATCCAGAGAAGAAGACACGCCGGACTGGAATTTATCAAAAAATTTATGGAGGAAGAAGCATGACAGCAAAGCACCCTATGATTCCGTTTCCTGCGATTGTAAGGGCTGCGGATGGTGACATTGAAGCAGTCAACCAGATTGTACGCCATTACAGCGGTTTTATTGCCAGCCGTTCCATGCGTCCCATGAAAGACGAATACGGGAATACCCACATGGTTGTAGATGAAACCCTACGCCGCCGGATGGAAACACGTCTGATTGCAAAGATTTTATCTTTTGAAATCAGGGAACCCAACTAGAAATAACGCTCTCCTGTGGAAGCATGGACAAGCCCATGCTTCCCAGACAGAGCTAGCCAGTCTATTAAAGTGCATTATCACCAGTGCATTTTAACAGGCTGACAAAGCCGGATTGTTCCTTGAAAAAGAAAGCGTCTAATCAACGCAGCATAAAGCAGCCGAATACGTTTCGATAGAAAGAGAGCCGTTGGGCTGGCACGCCGTAACCCACAAAAGGAGGGATGAAACCGGATAGCGATTCCTGCCAGCGTTCCATAAGCAGCTTACCGCAAAAGCTGCCGCCATGACCTTTCTATCGTGATAATGATACTTCCGTACAGCCTTAGTCTGTGTGATGATGTAGCACCGCTGACAAAGGGTACGGCTGGATGAGAACCATGCAGGGGTGAGATTCCCATGAGCTTTAGCGAAAGCTGTTCGGCTGACTTGCTCACAGTAAAATGCACTGAACCTCTACAAAACTTTAATTTCCTGTGTTATACTCAAAGTGTTAGAGAGGTGTATTTTACTGTTACCATCATAGAAAGGAGCCTTAATCTTATGTTAGATGGTAAAGAGAATACACACGGTATTACAACGTCTGAAAAAAAGACATATACGGTAGATGAAATAGCAGCTCTTTTAAACATCAGTATGAAGTCGGCATATGCTTTAGTCAAAAGCGGTCAATTTCACTATATCAGAGCTGGCAGGATGATTAGAGTATCTAAAATATCTTTCGATAAATGGTTACACGAATAATCATTTAAGGAGAGATAATATGGCTTCAATCAAACAAAGAAAATCAAAATTTTCAGTTATTTACTGGTATATGGATGATACAGGCGAAAGAAAGCAGAAATGGGACACCCTAGAAACAAAAAAAGAAGCAAAGGCACGAAAAGCGTTTATTGAATTTTATCAACAAACCTATGGATATGTTCTCGTCCCTTTAGAAGAACAATTCGCCCATCAGCGTGAGGAAGCAGAACAGGCAATAGATACCCCAGATGATGAAATCACTTTAAAGGAATTTCTTGTTACTTTTGTCAATCTATATGGCGTATCGAAGTGGTCTGCCAACACTTACAGCAGTAAATTGAGTTCAATTAACAACTATATCAACCCTATTATTGGAGATTGGAAGTTAAATGAAATCACCACGAAAAAACTTTCTCAATATTACAATGACCTGTTAAGTGTTCCAGAAGTTCCTCGTGCTAACCGCAAAGCAACTGGTCGCTGTGTGCAGCCTGCCAACATTAAGAAAATCCATGATATTATCCGCTGTGCCTTAAATCAGGCTATTCGTTGGGAATATCTGGACAGCAAAATGCGGAATCCGGCTTCCTTAGCCACCTTACCCAAAGTACCAAAGGTAAAACGTAAGGTTTGGAATGTACAGACATTCAAGGAAGCAATCAAACTTGTGGATGATGATTTACTCCTGCTTTGTATGCACTTGGCATTTGCCTGCTCATTAAGAGTAGGTGAAATTACGGGGCTTACTTGGGATGATGTGATTATTGATGAAGAAGCTATTGCAAATAATAATGCAAGGGTTATCGTCAATAAGGAGCTGGCAAGAATTTCTCAATCAGCTATGCAAAAGCTGAAAGAAAAAGATATTATTAAAATTTTCCCAACCCAGAAGCCCCACTGTACTACAAGGCTGGTGTTAAAAACACCCAAAACAGAAACAAGTAATCGTACCGTATGGCTGCCGACAACGCTTGCTCAATTACTGGTTCAATACAAAAAAGACCAGCAGGAATTGAAAGAGTTTTTAGGAAGTGCCTATAACGATTATAACCTCGTTATTGCTCTTGAAAATGGGAATCCCGTAGAAAGCCGCATTGTTCGGGACAGATTTACAACGCTGTGTGAGGAACACAATTTTGAAGTTGTTGTTTTTCACAGCTTACGCCATTTAAGCACAAAATATAAGCTCAAAATGACACATGGCGATATTAAGTCTGTTCAGGGAGATACAGGTCACGCCGAAGCTGAAATGGTAACAGATGTTTACTCTGAAATCGTGGATGAAGACAGACGGCTTAATGCAAAGAAGCTGGATGAAGAATTTTATGACACCCTTGATACAGAGGAACCTGAACACAATCTCCATTCAGAAGCACAGGAGCCTATCAGTGACAATGACAAACTTCTGCTTGAATTGCTAAAATCCATGACACCGGAAATGAAAGAAAAGCTCTTAAAAGAAACCCTTTCTAACTGTTAGCAAAGGGCTTTGTTCCAAACAGAAAAAACCTGCTAACCAAAAAGTGTTAGCAAATATCGTAAAAATCCATGAAATCATCATCTACCTTAAATGAGTGTTAGCAAGCTATCTTGCAAAATAAATGACTTTTAGAAATTCCCACGGACATAAGCAGCTATATATTTGCTTCCCTGTCCGTGATAACAAAAAAAGCTGTAAACCCTTGAAAACAAAGGCTTACAGCGTTGCTTACTGGCGTCCATGACAGGAATCGAACCTGCGGCGTTTCGCTTAGGAGGCGAACCCTCTATCCTGCTGAGGTACATGGACGTATATAAAATTTTCAGTGTTGGGCGATTGCTCCAACAAGCCCTTAGGAGGCGAGTGCTCTATCCAGCTGAGCTATGACGACACATGCCGCAAACCTTGATTTTACTGGGTTTCTGGGATTTTTCCCTTCGGCCATATATAAGATTATCAACTCTATTTCGAGTTGTCAATCTACAGATTTTTTCGATTTGGTAACATTAGAACGCTCCCCAATTTGGGGA